>Ga0055532_1000038_pt1 | contig 198387 bp, 192 predicted proteins | sample AraplaCol_mLB_r2_FD_54990 | JGI IMG/M metagenome (GOLD analysis project Ga0055532, IMG submission 54990) | Arabidopsis root microbial communities from North Carolina, USA - plate scrape CL_Col_mLB_r2 | ecosystem: Host-associated > Plants > Roots > Endosphere | place: USA: North Carolina...
ACAANTGCCGTATGCCTTAATAGGGCACGTACGGTTTGATAAGGGGGAAGTCTCGTGAGAGATTTCCCTACTTTATTTATTGAACAAATTGGTTGTTTAGTGGAATAAGAAAGGAGTCTTTGATTGGTAAATAGAATATTTAAAGGAGCTAACTTAAGAAATAAAAGTATATGAGGTGATAATCTTGGCAGTGGGTGATTTAATTTATTTATTAATAATTGTAATCCTTATAATCCTATTTTTTGTTTCCTTGGGACTGTTTATAAAAAGGAGAACATTTAGTCAAAATATCAAAGAATAATCATTGCGTGGCATTGAAGAGAAATTAGATAGAGTAATTAAATTACTTGAAGATAAATCAAATTAGTTTGTTCAACTAAAGAGCGCTTTAGTTGAATAACATGACCGACAAAATTGTCGGTCTTTATTTTGTGCTAACTGGCAGTAAAGTTCAATTTCAATAAGAAAAGGAAAATCAATACACTAAATTGAATAGTAATCAATTTAGTAATTAGCACAATTGGGGTGATAAATTGAAAAAAATATAATATTAATAATTTTAGTCATATTGGTCGGGTCAATGTTCTATTACAATCATCAATTCAATGTGAAAAACGATAAAAAATCAATACAATTTTATGTGAAAAAATTTATTAATAGAGGTCAAGATATTGAATTAAATCCAAAAATAATAAATGTAATCCAATTAGGTGAATCCAACACTTACATAGCCTTATTTCAAGTTAATGAGAATAATATGGGGTTTGCACACTTAAAAAAAGGGTTGAATAACAAAATGCAAATCATATCAACTGAACAAGGAGATAATAAAGTTTCTTATTATGATATAAAAACAAATAAAGGAATATTTAGTATTTTAAGAGGGAATAATCACGACTTGAATATTGACCATATTTCTGTAAAGTTAATGAATGAAAATTATAATTTTACTGTTAATGTATCGGATGAAAAATATTTTTTAAAATATAAAAAACTACCCGAAAGTTTGACAAATACATTTCCTGCTAAACTAACTTTTTATGATAAAAATGATAATATCCTTAATTAGCTTCTTCAACTAACGAGCGCTTTAGTTGGAATGATAGACTACTTAGGTAGTTTATTTTTTTTGATAACGGACCGTGGGTTGAACAAGGAAAGAGGAGAACAACAAAAAATAATATTTTAACTAACTATTTGAGCTTTTTAATAGGAAATTCGAAGCAGTTTTAAATAAGTTAGAAGAATGGTAACTTTGATTAACATATCAATGACTTTTAATAAAGATTTCGTCAAGAAGGAGGACATGTATCTTTTCCGACATTAATGGAAGGTAATGAACTCCTTATTTGTAGATTAACTAACTTACAGAAATACTTGAATAATTTTCCTGTGTGTGGGGGGACTATAAAAAAGATGTCGAGGGTGTATTTTCTTTAGACAAATGACTTTACGTTCTGAAAACCAATATTCATTCAAAACGAATTGGTGGAAATGTATATGAAAATTTGCTGTAAAGGTAGCATTAACACATAAGGTTAGAATCAAAAAACATATAACATTTGATAATGGAGTGGTATGTTTGAAAATAACTCGTTATACAAAGGTTTTAAAAAAGGATATTCAAGAAATTGAGAGTGCAAGCATACTGCCCCAAAATGGTCAAGATTGTGAACTGGAACAGAATATATATGTGAATGAAGAGGTTTTGAAACAAGTTTTTGAGAATTGTTCCGATATTGTTTTTCGTCCAATTCTCGTAAATGGGCAAACCAAAATGCTTCTGATTTATATAGATGGGTTGGTAGATACAAAAATATTGGATCAGGTCATTTTGAAACCAATGATGTTCGAGGGTATGCCTAATGGACTAAAGAGTGTGGACTCAATAGGGGAAATTATCCAAGATCGGCTAATCGCTATTTCCCAATTAAAGACGGTATCAAAAGTTCGTGAGGTTATAGAGGGAGTAATGAAAGCTAATATCGTCATTCTAACATATGGGGAGAAACAAGCCCTGGTTGCTGATTTAAAAGGGTTTGAAAAACGTGGGATTGAAGAGCCATCTGCCGAAATCTCTGTTCGTGGCCCTCGGGACGGGTTTACGGAAACGCTGAGAGTCAATACGAGCCTTCTTCGCCGAAGAATTCGGAGCCCAAGGTTAAAAATGGAACCCTATTCGATTGGGGATTTATCACAGACAGATGTGGTGATTGCCTACATTGAAGGGATTGCTCCAAATTCGGTTTTGGAGGAAGTGCGACAAAGGGTTAAACGAATTCAAATTGATGGGGTGTTGGAATCAGCCTTCATTGAAGAGTTTATTGAGGATCAACCTTTTTCCCCCTTTCCTCAAATTCAGAATACCGAGCGGCCGGATGCAGTGTGTGCAAGCCTATTAGAAGGAAAAATAGCTATTTTAGTAGATAACACTCCTTTCGTTCTGATTGCTCCAATGACATTCTGGACAGGTCTACAAGCAGCGGAGGATTATTATGAACGATCTGTTTACACAACCTTTATTCGATGGATACGTTTTGTATTAATCAATGTTTCTTTATTTCTTCCCTCCCTCTACGTTGCTATTACAACCTTTCACCCGAAATTGATCCCGACAAATTTACTTATTAGTATTGCATCGGCGCGAGAAGGCATTCCTTTCCCGGCTGTCATAGAAGCATTGATGATGGAATTTTTGTTTGAGGGTTTGAGAGAAGCAGGCGTTCGATTACCTAAACCGATTGGATCAGCAGTTAGTATCGTTGGAGCACTTGTTATCGGACAAGCTGCAGTGCAAGCAGGCATTATATCAGCACCCTTGGTCATTGTCGTTGCTACAACTGGTATTGCGTCGTTTGCTTTTCCACGCTACAACTTGGGAACAGCCTATCGTATGTTGCGCTTCCCAATGCTGCTATTGGCAGGAATGCTTGGGCTGTATGGGGTTGCTATAAGCACTATTGCGATTGTGATCCATCTAACCAACATTCGTTCTTTTGGTATTCCTTATCTAAGCCCGGTTGCTCCTCGGATTCCTCGTGATTTGAAGGACGTACTGTTCCGAACACCTCGGTGGAACATGACTCGCCGCCCCGCAATGGTATCTGGTGAGGAGAAAATGCGAATTCCAGATGGACAAAAACCAGGTCCGAAACAGGGGGGAGAGACAAAATGAGCCTGCAAAAGGTACTTTGTATGATACTGATCGTATCTTTATTTTTCTTGACGGGCTGTTGGGATCGTACGGAGTTGAACGATCAGGCAATAGAATTAGGCATGGGACTTGATCAAGCGAAAAATAACAAACTTGAAGTTAGCGCTCAATTTATCATACCTTCAATGATGGGGATGGGACAGAGTGGAGGTAGTGATTCAGGAAAACCGTTTTTTATAGAGTCGGGTACTGGAAAGGACACACTTGAAGCCGTACAAATGATACAAACAAAATTATCAAGAGAAGTATTTCGTGGGCACCATCGTGTGATTGTGATTGGGGAACAATTAGCTAGACGTGGTCTCGCTCAAGTATTAGATAACTATAGTCGAGATCCTGACATTAGATTACGAGCAGATGCACTTGTAGTAAAGGGGAGTTCTGCAAAACAGGTTCTGGAAGCATCCTCCCCTTTAGAAAATATCCCCGCACTTGGGGCACAAAAAGAACATGTACAATCGGGTGGATTGGGAGACAGGTCTTTAGTAAATTTTCTCATTGCCGGATCTAGTGATGGAATCACCCCTATCTTACCTGTTATAAAATTGATCCCTAGTTCTAATAACCCAGATCAACCGAATAGCAAAGAATTTCAATTTGTAGGTGGAGCGATTTTTAATAAAGACCTTAAATTGGTAGGATTTCTAAATAATCAGGAAAATTCAACTGCACTTTGGGTGGCTAATCGTTTAAGTAAACAGACTATTACGGAAACTATCCCACAAGGAAATGGAAATGCCAGTTTATATATGTCGAAAATCGCCAGTAAAATAAAACCTATTATTCGCGGGAACACGATCAAGTGTGACATTGTTCTTTCTGGTGATGGAACCATTCAAGAGAACAATACGAATTTAGATCTTACGCAGCCTAAAAATATTACTCTTTTAGAACATGTATTGGAAAAAAAGACCGAAAAACAAGCTCTCCAAATCATTAAAAAGGTTCAAACGCAATACGGATCCGATATTTTTGGCTTGGGAGAAGCTATTCATCAAAATAATCCATCCAAATGGAAAGTACTAAAGAAGAATTGGTTGAAACAGTTTCCAAAAGTACAGGTCAATGTCCATGCACATCTGACCATTAAGCGAATAGGACTGACAGGGCCATCGTTGCAGGTAAAGAAAAACGAAATAAAAAAATAAGGAGGTATATGGATTGTGAGAATTTCAATGAAAATCTCTGGCACGCAAATCTTTTGGATGATGTTCACATTAGAAGTAGGACAAACACTACTTCTAATCATCCCATCTACGATCCGTACTGTTAAACAGGATGCATGGATCTCGATTGTGATTGCAGGGCTTGTTGGGATTGCAATTACTTTTCTGGCAACCAAACTCGGTTCGCTTTATCCGAATCAAACTATGATTGAATTTAGTCAAACTATTCTAGGTAAATTGCTAGGTAAACTGATGATGATTTTCTATTTACTTCCATGGTACTGGATTAATGGGATAACCGTCCGTGAATTTGGTGATTTCATTATAACCTCGTTGTTTCATAATACACCTTTGTGGGTCATTGTCTTTCCTGCCATGTTACTTCTCATTTTTATCATTTACCAAGGTGGGGTGGAAGGCATTGGACGCTTAAGTGAAATCTTTGGGCCAATGGTGCTTATAATGATAATCTCAGTTATTATTTTGAATTTTGGTAATATGAATTGGCATTATATGCTACCCGTTTATCAAGATTCAGGATGGCTACCAATCCTTAAAGGTTCCTATACACCTGTAGCCGCGTTTTTTGGAGAGTCTCTTATGATGACAATGCTCGTCTTCTTTATGGACAAACCGGACGAAGCGTCATCACGGGCAATAGGGGGAGTAGGACTGGCCGTTTTCATGGTAACGATTGGAACATTAGCGGTGATTTTAACATTCGGTCCGAATTTGCCTTCAAGGTTTTTGTATCCAGTTTACGATTTGAGCCGGTTCATATCCGTCATGGAATTCATTCAAAATGTAGATATTCTGATCGTTATTATTTGGTTTTTTAGTATTTTTGTAAAACTGGCGTTATATATGTTTATCGCTTGTTATGGAACAGCACAAATGTTTCATCTGAAGGATTGGCGAAAAGTAGCTTGGTTTCTTGCTCCTATTTCGTTTATCATGGCTGTGTCGATTAAAAATATTCAGATATTTACACATTATTATTACATGTTTTTCGTAATTCCAATTGCATTTCCCGTCTATGAGTTAGGTATTCCTTTACTATTGTTGGTAGTTGGAAAGATGAAAAGAAAATTGGCTCAACCCAATTAGTAGTTTGATTAAATGTGTAATCGTCAAAGGGGTTATAATGATATACTTATTTTCGCAAATGGTAGTATATCAGAGGAATAATAAGCTTTTACTCTATTTCATTTTCCTCTATTTCTTCTGATTGCAAAAGAAAGTATGGGCTGTAATAATACACCAATTTATGCAACTAACGCTCAGCATTAGTTAAATAAGAATTTTTGGAGTTGGTAGTATAAAAATCTATCATAAAAACCTCGCTAGAATTAAATTAGCGAGGTTTCATTTTTATATTTATATTTGTAAAGGTTTGAATTTATAGCATCTTACTAAGGGCAGACACAGCGATGATCACTGGAGCATCTTTTTCAATTAATTAATCTCTCTCTGATACTTTGTAAATTGTCGAGCAATATCATAAATCGTTGTTAAATCAATCGGGCGAATGCCCAAATCAATCGGGCGAATGCCCAAATCAATCACCTTACCAATCGTCTCTGGGACTAATTCTTTTAATCCATGAGTAACTGCCACATCGATACCCTCAAGTGCAAGTTGGATACTTCGGTAGTCTATTTTTTTTACCATACCCTAGAATAGTGACCTTTTTTTTCAAATGTCTACTCTATAGGGTACTTTTTATATTTTTGGGGATTGCTTTTTATATTCATGTTACTCTATAACCAAGTTTTAATTAATTCAGGGCGGTTCATGTGTAATTTGAAGCGAATTTGTAAACCAATGAATGAAAGAGTGCTCGCGTTAATTCCTTTAAAAGTTTAGTAATAAGTAAGCTAATTGCCAATATATTCCGGCCTTTCTCTTTGGAATAGAATTCTAATATTTTCTGGTATTTTTCACCATACTTTTCAAGTAGTTCTGCTTCAAAATCTTTTTAATATGCTGCAGGATTGAATCATGGTAAAAAGCAGTTTTAAGCATTCAAACTACTGATGGATGGTTGAAGTAGCTTCCTTATCTAACCATTCAATACTAAATATCCCATTTAATATATTCTTAATTGATTAACTCTTAACTTGTTAGCCAATGAAGGAGGGAAAATTTAGCGTTTATCACAATTCCATTAATATTTCGTATACGAAAATGGGTGAAGTACATAAGACTCTCTTGAAATTCTAAATGACCAATGTGTGCTTTTTCTGTGAAATGATTAAAATTTTTAAAATCATCTTTACTATTTATAATAAGTGTGATTTAATTTGTATAAACCGAAATGGTTACGATTTATATCAAGGCACTTTTAATTAAGTATAAAGTATAAATGTAATAATAAAAGGAGTTTTGATGGTGGACCTTAAAAATGCAATTTATTCCTCACTTAAACAAGAAGGGTTGAAATTAACTAAAACTCGAGTTCTTCTGATTGAATTGATTGTTAAAAATAGAAAAACTTTCATTTCAGCTAGAACTTTACATCAAGAAGCCAAGTTAAAATATCCAAACATTAGTGCAGATACAATTTATAAAACCCTTTTTCTACTTGAAAAAAAGGGATACATAGAAAAAAAGGGTATGTGGGATAGAGAATGCAAATATCAACTTGTTGCAGAAACAAATAGTTGCTTAATAAAATGTTTAATCTGCGGTAAAAATGAATGGCTAGAGAAGTCACCGATAGATTTAAATATTGATAATATTAATGAAAAATTCAAATTACAACGATTTGAATTTTATGGTTATTGCACAACATGTATAGATGAATAATTTTAAATTAACTGTTGTGCAATTAACAAAGGATACGATGGAGGGAATTATGTTAGATAAAATTTTAGAATTTAATAAGAGATTTGTAGAGAATAAGGATTACAAAGCTTATACAGCTTCGAAATTTCCTGACAAGGAAGTTGTAATTATTACTTGTATGGATACTCGTTTAGTTGAACTACTTCCTAAAGCATTGGATATTAAAAATGGAGACGTTAAAATGATTAAAACCGCAGGAGCAATGATAAGTCATCCATTTGGTTCAGTAATGAGAAGTATATTAGTTACGATTTATGAACTAGGTGTAAAAGAAGTATTAGTCATTGGGCATCATGAGTGTGGAATGTGTAATACAAATCCTGAACGTATAAAGAAAAAAATGATTGAGAAAGGAATATCCCAAGAGAAGTTAGAAATTTTAAACTCAGCTGGAATTAATTTAGATAAATGGTTAATGGGTTTTAATAATGTTGGAGATAGTGTTGTAAATAGTGTAAAACTTATTAAAAATCATCCATTAGTACCAGAAAATATAGAGGTTCATGGATTAGTAATTGATCCCCATACTGGAAAATTGGAGGTTGTATTTCAAGATGAAAAAGTTTTAAAGAATTAATAAATTTCGAGTGAAATCAAAAGTGAAAGAAAATAAATTAAATTTGTTCCTTTCAATTGGTTCCCTTAAATTAGTAATATTCTATACAATTTAAATCGTAATAATTTCGATTTAAATTGTGATTTATTTGATGAATAAAGGTGGTTAAAAAATGATGCCGAGCATTGTAATCGTTGGGGCTGGACCTTCTGGAATTGGTATGGGGATACTATTAAAGAAATTGGGAGTAGAGGATTTTGTAATCTTAGAAAAAGGGGAGGTAGGAAATTCGTTTTTAAATTGGCCAGCCGAGATGCGAATGATTACACCTTCATTTACAGGACAAGGTTTTGGAGCGTTAGATTTAAACTCAATTTATCCAGCAACTTCACCTGCGTATACACTAAAAAAGGAGCGTCTAAGTGGGAAGGATTATGCATTATATCTAGATTTATTAGTCGATCACCTAGATTTACCTATTGAGGAGAATATCGAAGTGACTAGTGTAAAAAAGGAGAATAATCAATTTAGGTTAATGACAGATGAAGGCTACTATGATGCGGATATTGTTATATGGGCTACAGGAGAGTATCAATTTCCAAACTTAGATGTATTTACTGGCATTGAGCATTGTCTGCATAATAGCAGGGTTGGTACTTGGAATAACATTAAAGGTAAAGAAATAGTGGTTATTGGTGGACAAGAAAGCGGAATAGATGCAGCAGTTAACCTAATTAATTTAGGTAAAAATGTTACTGTTATTAGTAAAAAGGAAATGAATCAAAAGAAAATAGCTGATCCAAGTTTAACGCTATCACCTTTTACTTGGGAAAGATTAAATAATTCGCTAGAAACAGACAGATTACAATTTAAAGAAAAAGTAGAAGTCATAGAAGTATTAAAAGATGGGGAAACCTTTAAAATCTTATTATCTGATGGTTCATTAATCGAGTCAAGTGAACAACCGATTTTAGCGACAGGTTTTAAATCTGGTGCCCTTCAGGTACAAGAAATGTTTGAATGGATGGATAACGGTAAACCAAAGTTAACTGATTATGATGAGTCTACTATTACAAAAAATTTATTTTTAATAGGGCCGAGTGTTCAACATAAAAAAGTGATTTTCTGTTTTATTTATAAATTCAGACAGAGATTTGCTATTGTAGCAAAAGAGATCGTTGAACGATTTAATTTAGATCATAATTCCAGAATATTTAACTACTACAAACAGCATCAGATGCTATTAGATGATTTGACATGTTGTGAGGTGGAGTGCGAATGTTAGTCCAGAAACTAAATAAAAAAAAATTAATATTAGTTGGACTAGAGTCTGTTGGAAAAACCACATTATTCTCTCGATTTACCCATTACAATGTTGGAGAAGAAACAAATGTAAAGGGTTCGACTTTTCAATATTTAGAGAAAGCAATAATTGAATCAGAAGATTGGACAGTAGTTGATTCACCTGGGGTTAGGATAAATGATGAATTGGGTAAACAAAGTATCATAAACGAAGCCCGACTTTCCGATGCGTGTGTTTTTATCATCAGAGGAACTCACTTTCATGAGGAAACGAAAGCATTGCAAAGTATTATTGAGAATATTCAAAAACCAGCATTAATTGCAGTAAGTTTTAAAGATAAGATGCGAAGCAATGATATAGAAAATTTATTAAACGAGATTGAAAAGTTCCAATTACCAATCATCATCGTTGATAGCAGAGAAGGAATTAGCGTTGGTGTATTATTAAAAAAACTAGAAGAGCATAAATCAATTACAATTAATCAAATAATTAGAATGCTAGATATTCCAATTCAAAAGAATGAACCTAAAGAAAATTTGTTCGATAATCTATTCTTTGGACCAATTTTTTCATTTCTAGCTCTATTATTATTTTTTGCAGTCCCTGTATTTATAGCATATCAATTTTCACAAATGATTCAACCTTTAATTGATCAATACTTCATCAATTATATTGTCAACATGTTTTCAACCACAAATCATTTTATACGTGAGCTATTTGTTGGGACTTACGGGATTTTAACTTTAGGAACTTATTCTTTTATATGGGCATTTCCAGTCATATTACTCATTGGTTGCAGTTTGGCAATAGCTGATGAAACAGGCATTAAAGATCGAATATCTGATACTTTAGATCCCTATATGCGAAAAATTGGGTTGAATGGACAGGATTTGATTCCTATTTTAGGAGGGTTTGGATGTAATGTTGTGGCTGTGCAGCAAAGTAGAAGTTGTAGCATATGTACTAGGAAGCAGTGTGTCTCATTTATAACCTTTGGCTCTGCATGTAGTTATCAAATTGGTGCAACTTTATCGATATTTAGTTCAGCCCATAAGTATTGGTTATTTCTACCTTACCTGTTTACTCTTGTAGTTGTGGGAGCGATTCATACTCGAATTTGGAATCGAAAAAGAGGTAGGGGAAGTGTAGATAGCTCTATTTCTTTAAGTACAAGACGAACATTTATTCAAAGGCCAACACTGTTAGGAATAAAATTTAGAGTGAAATCGACAATTTCACAATTTATTTTTCAAGCTATGCCCATCTTTATATTGATATGTGTTATTGCAGCAATTCTTCAATACTTAAATGTATTAAATTATTTAGCTACATTATTAATACCAATTTTGAAATTATTTCAAATTCCAGTAGAAGTAGCAATTGGGCTAATATTTTCTATTATAAGAAAAGATGGGATTTTATTATTTTATCAAGGAGAAGGTCAGTTACTTTCTTCCATTTCAACCATACAATTATTCCTATTAGTTTATTTAGCTTCAACGTTTACAGCATGTTTAGTAACGATGTGGACTATAAAAAAAGAATTTGGAACGAAACTAGCATTTCAAATGATTGGTAAGCAGATTGTTACATCAAGTGTGTCTTCAATTGTTATTTATTTGCTTATTTTAATTTTACCAATTTATTAATTTTGAAGTGTTTTAGTATTAATCAATTTTATGAGGAGAAAAAATGAAAAAAACTTTACCATCAAAAAAGGAAAGACATATTCTTTTTGGTTCTGTTGAACCAAAAGACAAAGTAAAACCTACTAAGAAAAGTGAAATGGTAGATTTACAAAATACGAAAAAAGATTTTTTATTTCCAATTGATCAAGTAGGAGTCTCAAATGTTAAAATTCCTGCGACTTTATTAAGTAAATTAGAGCCGAAAATACAATCTACAATTGCTACTTTTACTTTATCTTGTAGTATTTCTTCAGAGTTCAAGGGTACGAATATGAGCAGGTTTACAGAACAATTACAAGTTTATCGACAAAAAGGTCTGAATTTAGATTTTTCCAATTTAAGAGATTTTGTAGTAGAGCTTTCAAATAAATTGGAACAACAAAAAACGACTATTGAAGTTCAGTTCCCTTGGTTCTACGAAAGAACAAGTACAGCAATGAAATTTACAGGAATGAATCATTCAAGTGCCAATATAAAAATAGTTTACGATCGTAAAGTTGGGTTTACACATGAAGTATCACTTGAATGTGTTGTAACGACACTTTGTCCATGTTCAAAAGAAATCAGCGAATATAGTGCACATAATCAGCGTGGTTATGTGACGATAACTGCTATTTTGTCAGAGAATTTTGATGAATCAATTGATTGGAAGGTTGAATTATTGAATGCGGCTGAATCAAACGCCAGTTCAATGATGTTCCCTGTTTTAAAAAGACCCGATGAAAAGATGGTTACAGAAATGGCATATGAAAATCCTCGATTTGTTGAAGATATGGTTCGACTAGTAGCTGCAGATTTATATGAAGTAGGTTGGATATCTGAGTTTACAGTAACTTGTAGAAATGAAGAATCTATTCACATACACGATGCTATTGCAACAATTTCTATGAAAAAATGATGAATAGAAAGATGTGAAGTGAAAAATGTTAGATAACTTATATCAAAAAACAATCCTAGATCATTTTAAAAGGAAGAGGAATTTTCACGAATTAAAGGGTGAGGATGTTTTAAAGACGTACTATAAAAATCCGACATGTGGTGATATTATGACACTTTATGTTAAGTTGGAAAACTCACTAGTCAAGGAAGTTGCATTTTGGGGTGAAGGATGCACAATCAGTATGGCCTCTTGTTCAATGATGACAGAATTAATTAAAGGAAGGAACATTCAACAAATTAATCAGTTACGAAACGAAGCAGATGAGTTGATCAAATCCGGGAAAGTATCTGATGAATTAGAAGAATGGAATTCTCTAATAGGAGTTCACAAACTGAAGGGGAGGCATAATTGTGCACTAATGCCATGGCAAGCTTTTGATAAATTCTTGAAAAAGATTGAACAAAAATGAGAGTTATAGAAGGGAACTGTCTAAACGTTTAAATATTTTTTAGACTTATAAAAACATGGTTATTAAATCGTAATAATTACGTTTTATTTGATATTAGGAGGTTTTTCATGAAAAGATTACCGGTTTATATATTATCTGGCTTTCTAGGTAGTGGGAAAACAACAGTATTACTAGAAATCATTAAATACTGTAAAGAAAATAAAATAAAACCAGCAATTTTATTAAACGAAATTGGAAAAGTAAATTTAGATCAGCACTTATTTAATGAAACACCGATAGTAGAATTACTCGAAGGATGTATTTGCTGCTCAATAAAGGACGAATTTGTTAAAGCTTTAAGTGATATTAAAGAGAACGTAAATAATCCTTACGACTTGGTTATTGTTGAAGGTACTGGTGTTGCTACACCAATTGAGTTACTTTCAGTTTTTGGAAGTCCTATTTTTGCAAGTAATTTTGAAGTATACTCCGTTATTTCTTTAATCAATGCACAATCGTACTTAGAAGACGTGAGTTTTTTCTCATTTAATTCTGTTGTGAAGCAGATTTTATTGGAACAAGTGAAATTTGCTAACTATATAATAATCAATAAAATTGACTTAATTTCAGCAAATAAATTAGAGAAAGTTATTGAGAGTATTGATAAATTGAAATTACCTAGTACACCTATCCAAACGACTATTTATGGAAACATTTCAATGGAAGAGTTGCTTACAAAAAGACATAGCCAATTTAGTATTAATGTAGAAGAACTTAACGAGTTGGATGAAGGAAATCGTTATCTTGGATCACATTCAAAACAAAAAGGTATACATTCTTTACTAATTAATGATTTTCCCATTTTATCCAGTAGAGAATTAAAGAAATGGATTCGACAACTACCAAAAGGAATTGTACGTGCAAAGGGTTATGTTTCCTTAAGAGGTGAAAAACATTTTTATTCAATTCAACTCGCTTCAAAAATTTTATCTATATCGAAACTACCATATAAGAGTGAAACGATGAAGCCTAGGGTTTTATTTATTGGAAATGATATTGATTTGGAAATTGTCAAAGCAAAATTTAAATAATCATACTTTTAACTTTGTAATAGGAGGTAAGATAGCAGTGAACATTCCAGTTACTATACTAACAGGATTTTTAGGAGCGGGAAAAACAACATTATTAAATCGAATCCTTTCAAAAAAAATTGACCGAAAAATCGCTGTTATTGTGAATGAATTTGGTGAAATCGGCATAGATCATCAATTGATTTTAAATGCCGATGAAGAGATTTTTGAAATGAATAACGGATGTATTTGTTGTTCAGTAAGAGGTGACCTCATACGTATTTTAAATAGTCTCTTAGATAAAAAGAGAGATGGTGAAATAGAGTTTGAACAAGTCATTATTGAAACAACTGGCTTAGCAGACCCTGTTTCAGTAGCTCAAACTTTTTTAATAGAATTAGATTTGGCTTCTTCTTTCTATGTAGATTCAATTATTACAATTGTTGATGGCTATCATGTTGAAAAACAACTTTCGCAATCGATTGAAGCTCAAAAACAGATAGCGTTTGCTGATGTAATCATTCTAAATAAAACAGATTTAATTGGAAAGAACAGTATCTTTGATATTAAGAAACGGTTAAATCAACTAAATAAGACTTCAAAAATCATCGAATCGATTAATTGTGAAGTAAAAATAGATAGTCTATTAAATATTCACTCATTTCATGTAGATGAGAAATTAAAAATTGAGCCTAATCTATTGGAGGTATATCATCACCACCACCATAATGATCTTGTAAACTCTATTTTCTTAACTACAAGAAATCCATTAGATTTAGATCGTTTTAACAAGTGGATGACGTATGTTGTGAAAAAAAAAGGTGCGGATCTATATCGCTATAAAGGAATTATTAATATCGATGAAATAGAAGAGAAAGTCATATTTCAAGGCGTTCATTTTTTATTTGCAGGTAAAGCTGAGTGGAAATGGAAGGATTCAGAAAATCGGTTAACTGAAATGGTGTTTATCGGAAAAAACCTTGATAAAGGGTGGTTTACGAAGGAGTTTGAAAATTGTATTGTGAATGGCTAAAAAATTATTATTAGGGATATTAGGGAGGAATTCTAATGATTAAGAATAAGATACCTGTAACAGTACTAAGTGGCTATTTGGGAGCGGGAAAAACGACTATTTTAAATCACATATTAAATAATCGTCAAGGTTTAAAAGTTGCTGTTATCGTAAATGATATGAGCGAAGTAAATATCGATGCAGAGTTAGTTCGAAAAGGATCAAATATCTCAAGAACTGAAGAAAAATTGGTGGAACTATCAAATGGTTGTATTTGCTGTACATTAAGAGAAGATCTATTAATTGAAGTTGAAAAAATTGCGACTGCTGGAGATGTTGATTATATTGTCATTGAATCGACTGGAATAAGTGAACCTATACCAGTTGCACAAACTTTTTCGTATATTGATGAGGAAATGGGCATTGATTTAACAAAATTCTGCCAGCTAGATACGATGGTAACAGTTGTTGATGCAAATAGATTCTGGATTGATTTTGGATCAGGAGAGAGTTTACTTGATCGAAAAGAAGCAGTAGATCAATCTGATAATAGAGAAATAGCAGATTTATTAATTGATCAAATCGAATTTTGTGATGTATTAATATTAAACAAGTGTGATCTTGTATCTGAAAAAGAACTTATTAAGCTAGAAAACGTTTTAAAAACGTTGCAACCAAAGGCTAATATCATTCGAACAGCTTACGGTAAAGTAGATCCAAAAGAAATATTAAGTACAGGGTTATTTGATTTTGAAGTAGCAAGTGCCTCTGCTGGTTGGATACGTGAGTTATCATTTGGAGTGGAAAATCATATGCCCGAAACTGAAGAATATGGCATATCATCCTTTGTCTATTCTAATCGCTTGCCATTTCATTCAGAGCGTTTTTATCATTACATACACTCCTTACCAAAAGAAGTCGTACGTTCCAAAGGGATTGTTTGGTGTGCCTCAAGAAATGATTTGGCATTACTAATGTCACAAGCTGGCCCATCGATACAAATTGAGCCCGTTTCATATTGGGTAGCATCATTGCCTAAAAATGAACAAAAAATAATATTAAAAGAAAACCCGCACTTAGTACAAGAGTGGGACCATCAATTCGGCGATCGTCATTCAAAACTAGTATTTATTGGGTTAGATTTACCAGTTTCAGAGATAATTGAAGATCTCGATAAATGCATATTAACTGATAATGAGTTAGAAGAAGATTGGGAGTCATTTACTGATTCATTTAAATGGAATTTAATGAAATAAAACGATAAAAAAAAATCTGTCATTAAATGACAGATTTCAGGCTGTCGACAAAGTCGACAGCTGTTTTTTATGCGAAGACTATTAACTAGATATATTGCCTTTGTTTTAAATCACCAACTAAATGTGCTTATACAAAGTATAAAAACCCCCTTTTTCAACAAGTTTAATTTTGAAAAAGGGGTTTGTCTACACTCTGAAATCTGTCATTAAAATGACAGATTTTTTTACTATGAGGAATCTTTTAACTTATCTAGATATTTAAATTAGTTAAAAAAGTACATCTCTAGAACAATTGATTCCAATCTTTTTGGGATATTAAATTGAGATTCCAAAATGCAGAACCACCTAATTGCATTTCAGAAATAAGTGATAAATAAATATTTATAGATTTTATGGAAGGTAGCCATATTTTGTACTGAGTATCATTTATACTAAAAGTAGACGTATATTCCTCTAAAACTGGGTCCCAAATTTTGGATTCATGTTTTTGTTGAATGAATCGTTCTACATATGAATAGGCATATGCGGGATTTTTCACTACTTTTCCATTTTTATCAAGTTGCCAAATTCTTGTGTATGTAGGCAATGCTAGTATTATCTTATTTGGAGGTAAACCAGTATGAATCATTTCTTGTAAATTGTTTTTTAGCCAGTTTAGTGAAGTGGTAGGACCTGGAGTTGGATCTGAAGACCAATGTTGATCATAGCCCATAAAGATAACATAATCACAATCTAGTCCTAATTCTTGATGATCAAAAGGAGTATTTTTGTTTCCGGAACCTTTAAAGTCAGGGGGTATATCAATACTAAGCAGTACTTTAGATGAATGTAGAGCTTGAGATAACTGATTAATAAACATTGAAAAATTATTACGATCTTGAACTCCAACATTTTCAATGTCCATGTTTACTCCAGTCCAATTGTTTTTTACAGTTGAATTTCGAATATCATTTATTATTTGTTTCTTCTTTTTTTCATTGGATAAAAAAGCATGGATATTTTTATTACTATCTTTATTGATTACAATTCGTGGCCAGATAGCTATCTGATTATTTGTAGATAAATTTTTATTCATCATTTTTATATTTAGATTAAACTGTTTATTAATCGTTAGGAGGGCGGGCGAAACTATATTTAATCCTTGATAGGTAGTGTATTTTCCAACTTGTACGTTATTACCAGTCACCCAACCTAAAGTAATAGTCTTTGATAGATTTATTTCATCTAGGGGATCAGAAAGTTGCGGTATAGTATTGGAAAATTGTGATGCAACACTAGTCCCAATATGAAACGTTACTGTTTTTCCAAAAAACATAACAATTCCGGTAGGAACAATTACTACTAAAAGGATAACAAGAAAAAGATTTATCCAGAAGTAACTAGCTAACTTATTCATAAAACCATTCCGAAGTTTTAATAGAAAATCTTTTCATATGTATTCCTCCAGTCTAATGTTATAAATTATAAATAAACTATCAAATAAATTTACTAAATATTATGATAAGGCTGACTTATTATTCTTAAGTTTTTTTAATAGTTAGTTTTGAATAATTAGGTTGTATAGGAAAGGCTCTTCATATTAAAGAGCCTGGGAAGATTAAATCTTAATCAGAACATATTAAATTTTATTTTTGTGCCATTGGGCAACACTTTTCGCATAATACGAGATAATTAAGTTTGCACCTGCCCGTTTCATACTTAACAAAGATTCAAGAACTATTTCTTTTTCATTTACCCATCCATTCATACTAGCTGCCTTAATTAATGAGTATTCGCCACTTACATGATAGGCAACAATTGGTAGATTACAGTTGTTGCGTATATCACGAATGATATCAAGATATGCTAGAGCAGGTTTAACAATCATGAAATCTGTACCTTCTTTAATGTCTGATTCTAGTTCTCGCAACGCTTCTAATCGGTTCGCTGGGTCCATTTGATAAGTTTTTCTGTCACCGTTATGAGGTGCATTGTCTGCAGCATCGCGAAATGGACCATAAAAAGCCGAACTGAATTTTACGCCATACGACATGATTGGGATATGTTCATATCCGTTTTCATCAAGGCATTTTCGAATAAACGTAACATAGCCATCCATCATACTAGATGGAGCTACAATATCAACTCCAGCCTCAGCTTGTGATACTGCAACTTTTCCGTGGAGAAGTAAACTTTCATCATTCAAGATTTTTCCATTCTCTAATATTCCACAGTGCCCTGAATTAGTATAGTGGCAAATACAGGTATCCGCTATTACTACCATTTCATTACAATGTTCTTTTACGACTCTTATCGCTTTTTGAACGATTCCAACTTCGTTATATGCAGAAGTAGCTAAGTCATCTTTTTCATTTGGAATACCAAATAAGATAATTGATTTTATGCCAAGAGAATTTAAAAGTTTAACTTCCTCAATTAAGGTATCTAAAGAAAATCGGTATATACCCGGCATACTTTTAATTTCCTCTTTAATATTTTTTCCTTCAACTACAAAGATTGGTTGAATAAGATTTCGTAGCTCAATTGAATTTTCTCTCACCATATCACGAAGTGTGGCAGAAGAACGGAGAGAGCGGTGACGTTTAAAATTTATTTCATTCATTTCCGAAGCTCCTTAGAAATATGTTAATAAACCGTAATAATTACGCTTTATTAACATATTATAGAATAACCGGCTTATATGTAAAGCGAAAAGTAATCAAAGGTTTTGTAAAAACAAAATTAGAATTAATTAGGTGGATGAGCAAATGAATAATCATAAAGGTTGAGAAATCCCAAAAATGAATTTGTTGGTGGTGGAATATGTTAAGAAGATTTAGTGAGGAAGTATTAATATTATTTGTTTTATTTACTTATTTATTTATCTACATTGTATTTGATTTTACGAATCTATCGTCATATTTTTCTCATATACCAAAAGAAGTATTAAATATGAACACGATCTTTATTAGTCTTTTTTTAGAAGCACTTCCGTTTATATTAATTGGCATTATCATTTCTTCGGTAATTCAAGTGTTCGTTACCCCTGAAATGATACAAAAATCATTACCGAAAAGTGCGATTTTAGCAATCATACCTGTAGCAATAATTGGGATAGTTGCACCTATCTGTGAATGTGGAATTGTACCAATTGTTAGGAGCTTATTGAAGAAAGGGATGTCATTACATATTGGGGTTGTATTTCTAAGTAGTGTTCCTATTATTAATCCAATTGTGTTTACTTCCACTTTCTATGCATTTCAGTCAAATCTTAACATGGCATACCTACGCTTAGGATTAGCTTTTATTGTTGTCTTATTAATTGGATGTGTAACGTTTCTATTCTATGGTAGAAAAAATGTGTTACTAGAAAGTAGTTTTACTGATCATACCCATTCTCATAATAAAAGTAATCGATGGAAAGAAGTTTTGACTCATTCAAGCGATGAACTATTCTCTACATGCAAGTTTTTATTAATAGGTGCTCTTGTTGCTAGTATTTTACAAACATTTGTAAACCGAGATTTTCTTTTACAACTTTCAAATCATGACTATCTTTCAAGCATTTCGATGATGGGACTAGGGTATATCTTATCACTATGCTCTGGGTCAGATGCATTTATAGCCACATCATTTTCTAGTACATTTCCACTAAAATCAATTCTTGCTTTTTTAATATTTGGTGCAATGATCGATTTGAAAAATACATTTATGATGTTCGCATATTTTAAAAGACGATTTGTCTTATTTTATATACTAGTCACAGCTAGTTCAGTTTACTTGGTAACATTTTTATGGGATTTGTACTTTGGGAGGTGAGTAAGTGTCTTCATTCCAAAATAGAATTCGAGCTGTCATGTTATTTGGGGTGGTTTTAATGTTGTTGAAACTGTTACTTACGGGTGATATTCAATATTTCATTGCTCCAAAAATGTTGAAATTTACTTACTTTACATTACTCACTTTTATAGTGATTTGTTTAGTTCATTTTTTCGAAATTCTTTCAGATAGTAAGGCAGATTGTTTTTGTGGAATTCATCATAAAAATACGATTTCATTAAGTTTAATATTATTAATCAGTTTACCGATTGTGACTGGTAATTTGTTTTCAAATCACGTGATAGGTTCAAGCGTTGCTGCGAAAAGAGGAATCACTTACAGTGAGAATATTGTAAAAAAACAAGCAAAAAAGGTTGAAAGTAATCAACATCAAAACCGAGAAAAAATTAATGAAATTGTTGTAGAAGATTCAATGTATGGACATTTTATTTTAGATGTACAAGATAATTTAGATCAATATGTTGGAGCCAAAATCACCTATAAAGGATTTGTTTATCGTGATAAAGAAACAAAACATAACCAAGTATATGTTTCGCGTTTTGCCATTACGTGTTGTGTGGCAGATGCGCAAGTTTTTGGGATCATGTCAGAAGGTGAGATGACAAAAAGTTTGAAAAATGACCAATGGGTTAAAGTCACTGGAATCATAGAGAAAGTAAAAAAAGGGAAATACTACTTGCCACTTATCAAATTAGAAAACGTAGAAGCTGTTAAACCACTGGCTGAACCATATGTTTACTTCGATTAAAAAACTTTAACAAACTATTAAAAAAAATACTTGAAAAACGTAATGGTTTCGGTTTAAAATGAACATATTCGAGTTTCTTGCTTAGAAGTTAACAAGCAAGGACTATATTTTCACTTTGTAAATCGTAATTGTTACGCTTTAAATACAAACTAAGAAAGGTGGTGCACAAATTGGTAGAGTATTACACTTTGCCATTTGTGATATCTAATATGAAAAAACTAAAAACGATCGTAGGTATTAGTGCTTCTTTATTTTTATTTGCAGGTTGTTCAACAAATAATGTGACTTCCTCATATGAATCTAAAAATCAATCATCCAATAAATCGGAGAAAATCAATATCGTAACAACTTTTTATCCAATGTATGAATTTACGAAAAATGTTGCTAAGGACAATGCGAATGTAGAGCTGTTGATTCCGTCATCAATTGAGCCGCATGAATGGGAGCCAACCCCAAAGGATGTTGTGAATATACAAAATGCAAATTTGTTTGTATTTGACAGTCCTTATATGGAAACTTGGGTACCGAAAATCGAGAAAAGTTTAAACGATAAAAAATCAATTTTTGTTGAAGCTAGCAAAGGGATCACTCTTATGGAAGGTCATGAGGAGGAAGAGGAACATGAAGATAGTAAGCATGAACACGAACATGAAATGGATCCTCACGTTTGGCTAAGTCCAGTGCTGGCACAAAAAGAGGTTGAAAATATTACCGCTGCATTAATTAAAGTCGACCCCAAAAATAAAGAAGAATATGAAAAAAATAGCAGTGATTATATTGCTAAATTGAAAAAATTAGATCAGCAGTATAAAAATTCATTAAATAATATCAAGAATAAAGAAATTATTACTCAGCATGCTGCATTTGGTTATTTAGCAAAAGAATATGGTTTAACGCAGGTTCCAATAGCTGGATTATCACCGTCAAATGAGCCTAGCCCATCTAAATTAGCAGACCTTAAACATTTTGCTGAAGATCATAACATTAATACAATCTTTTTTGAAGAAGTTGCATCTCCTAAAGTCGCTGAAGCATTAGCGAGTGAAATAGGTGCAAAGACGCAAGTGTTAAATACACTTGAAGGTTTAAGTGAAGAGGAACAAAAACAAGGAATTGATTATATTTCTGTTATGGAAAATAATTTAAAAATTCTGAAAGAAGTATTAGAAAACTAATAAATAGAACGGTAAAAGCGTGCTAAATTGTTAGTCACGCTTTTATCGTTCTTTGAGAATAATGAAAGGAATTTTACGATGAGAATAGTCGCGGTAAAGGATGTTACTTTTGGATATCATCATACCTCTGTAGTAGATAATGTAAGTTTTGAAATTGATAAAGGTCAATTTGTAGGAATAACTGGACAAAACGGAGCCTCAAAATCAACTGTACTAAAAATAATATTAGGATTATTAACTCCATGGAGTGGCGAGGTTGAAATAAAAAAAGTGAATGGTAAAAAAGAACCTCTACACATTGGATATGTCCCTCAACAAATTGCATCATTTAATATTGGGTTCCCAAGTACAGTCATTGAACTTGTAAGATCTGGTAGGTTTAACAAGAAAAAGTGGTTTCAGAAATTGAATTCGGAGGATCACGAAGTTATTAAAAATGCTCTGGAATGTGGGAATATCGACATGAGAAAATTGGAGCATTATCAGGAGGACAAAAACAAAAAATTTGTATCACTCGTGCATTAGCATCTAATCCAGATCTACCTGCTGCCTTTGCAATTAAAATTGCCAAGGGTTTTAAATGGGTACTTTTTATTGCAGTATTAACAGCAATATTTAGCATTTTAGCAGGACTGTATTTTTCATATTCATTTGGAACCCCACCTGGTGCAACTGTTACATTGCTATTAGTCATTATTTTATTAGTAGGTTTTATTACCCAAAATGTAGTCATTCAAATAAGAAGAAAAATCTTAAACTAAAAGATATAAAAATCAGGAGGAAGTAAAAAATGAGAGTACCAATTACAGTATTAAGTGGATATTTAGGTGCAGGAAAAACCACATTATTGAATCATATCTTAAACAATAAAGATGGATTAAGAATCGCAGTTATCGTAAACGATATGAGCGAATTAAATATAGACGCACAACTTGTTAAAAATGCAGGTTTTTCACGAACAGAAGAAAAGTTAGTTGAATTACAAAATGGCTGTATTTGCTGTACATTAAGAGAAGATTTAATGATTGAAGTTGAACGTATTATAGATGCAGGAGAGATTGATTATATTGTTATCGAATCATCAGGTATTAGTGAACCAATTCCTGTTGCACAAACGTTTACGTATATTGATGAAGAAATCGGTATTGATTTAACCAAAAAATCTAGATTAGATACTATGGTAACTGTAGTAGATGCAAATAGTTTTTGGGAGGATTATGTGTCAGGGGAAACACTTCTTGACAGAAAGCAGGGTACAGACGATAGTGACGTACGTGAAATCGCCGATTTACTAATAGAACAAATGGAATTTGCAGATGTAATTATCCTAAATAAAACAGATTTATTAGAAGAAGTTGATATAAACGAACTAGTTTCGTTTTTAAAGAAAATGAATGCTGATGCTGATATTATTCCAACTAGTTTTTCGAATGTAGATCTAAAATCAATTTTAAACACACACAAATTTGATTTTGATAAAGCAAGCCAATCTGCAGGTTGGATTAAAGAATTAAATGAAGAACATGTTCCTGAAACAGAAGAGTATGGAATTAGTTCATTTGTTTATCGTCGAAAAAAACCATTTCACCCTGAAAGATTGTTAAAATGGTTAGAGAATTGGCCAGTTGATGTTGTAAGAGCTAAAGGATTCTTCTGGTTAGCAACAAGAAATGACTTGGTTGGACTTTTATCTCAGGCTGGATCGACGATTACAATACAAGGTGCAGGTGAATGGATAGCTACTCTTTCAGAAAGTGAGCAACAAGAATTAAAGTTGGAAGATCCATTGCTTGAAAAAAAATGGGATGAAAAATTTGGAGATCGTTTGAATGAGCTTGTCTTTATAGGAATTGATTTAGTACAAGCTGAAGTAGAAAAATCGTTGGATCAATGTTTATTAACAGATGAAGAGATGACATTAGATTGGTCACAGTTTATAGATCACATGCCCGAATTTGTTCAAAATTAAGTAATTAATCAAATTGATTACAATTTTTACGTTGAAATTTACCTAGTCAATAACCCATTTTTGAATAGAAAAACCTATAGTTTAAAACGAAATTATTTCGTATTATTAAAATAGAAAGAGGAGATAAAGTGGCAAAAAAATCAAAAATTGTTAAGGAATTAAAACGTCAGCAAATAGTTGAGAAATTTGCTGCGATTCGTCAGGAGTTGAAGGTGAAAGGAGATTATGAATCAATTCGTAAATTACCCCGTGATTCATCACCAATCCGTTTGAAAAACAGGTGTCAAGTCACTGGAAGACCAAGAGGGTATCTAAAAAAATTTAAAATGTCGCGTATTGCTTTTCGGGAATTTGCACATAAACGGCAATTACCGGGTGTACAAAAAGCAAGCTGGTAAGGGCGAACTAGCTAAAAAATCTGGATTTTATTTGGAAATGTATTAGACTAGCCACAATTTGGCTAGTCTTTTTTTAGTGGAAATAAAAGTTGAAACCACTTTTTAATCATACGTTTATAATATTTTATTTTACTAGATTAATAATTTAATAGATTAATTAAATTTTTTTCAACTGAAAGGATTATAGGAATGAATTCTGTAGGAAAATCTCTATTTGCTCTATTAATTTTTATCTTTATATTTTTTGGAAGTTCTATCCTTTCAATCCCTAATGTAGGTCTAATAAATGTTAAGGCAATGAGTACAGTAGTAAATATAAAGATGACTTTTCAAACGACTGCAAATATTTGATACTCACCAGTTTTTTTACTTAATAAATTTTATTTTCTTTATTTTTATATACTTCTTTAAATAACCAAGCAGAATTTAGATTTTCTTGTCCTAATTTTCGATGAAGTGCATTTAAAGATGTAGTTTCACTGTATAATACTGTTGCAAATGAATGGCGAAGTTTTTGAGGTGTTAATCCTACTATTCCAAACGCCTTAGAATATTTATTTATTATGTTTTGAACAGATTTAGCGGAAATCTTAGAAAATGACTTTCTATGTTTTGTTAAAAAAACAAATGAGGACGTAGTATCTAACTGTTCACGAATTATCATATAATTTTTCAAATCAATTAATGCGTATTTATTTAAGGAAATTTTCCGTTCATTTTTATTATTAGTTTTAATTATTAGTTTTAATTATTAGTTTTAATTATTAGTTTTAATTATTAGGTAATTATTTTTAAAATCTATTTCATCTAACTCTAAATTTACAAGTTCATTCAAACGAATACCACTAAACATTAGAAGTGAAATAATTGCTGTATCACGCTCTTTATTAATTTTATAGCGAGAAAGCTGCCTTTCATTAAGTTGAGTACCATATATATTAATTACAAATTCTCTAAATTCAATTAGTTCGTCACTTGAAAATAAAATTTCATCTTTTAGAAGCTTTGCTCTTTTATAATCATTTCTTTCGTTTTCATTTTTTTTAATAGAATTTAGCCAATTTCTTTTAATATAAGGAGTAGAATCAGGGTGTTCAGCAACATTTACTAAATAATGAAAAAGAGAACTTATCGATGATAATTTTCTAGCAATTGAAGCGGGACTAAGACCTATAGTATTTTTTATCGGGTTAACAAACTGATTTTCCAAATAGTATTTATATGCTAGAAAATTTTTGAGACTGAGATTATCTAATTCATCAAGTGTTATATTATTTATATAAGGATTGCATAGTTTTTGATCTGCTAGCCATTCAAAGAAAGTAATAAACTCTAATTTATATATTTCTTTAGTGGATTCAGATAGCTTTTTATTATTAAAATATTCTACAATAAACCAAGGAAAATCTAGATTATACGATGGGGCATTATGGTTCTCCATAAATTAAATACCTTTCTGTAAAATAATATATTTCTTAAGATTATTGTACACACAGAAGAAGTAACATTGAATGCATTAAAAATTACCAAATATTTATGCTATAAACTGAAGGTTATGTATCACATTCGGTTCCCAGTAATACACGTTATGTATCAAGTTTGGTTCACAGAATGACAATACTGTTCGTTATGTATCAAGTTTGGTTCAAAAAAATGGGGGATTTTGGAGCGAATTAAAACATTAATACGTTATGTACCATATTTGGTTCCTATATGTATACAAGTTTGGTTCAACGTACAGTTGAACATACTAGATGGTGGCTTAATAAGCTGCAAATTTTTATTTCTTTTTCTAGTTTACATAATATATATTATAGGAAGTTGATGTAAAATCACTATAACCCATCTCAATTAGCAAGTATTCTTAGTGTTTTGAGATGAAACGAAAAAAATCATTACAAATCATCAATTTGAATAATCAGATCAAAAAACAAATTCAGGTTAAAAACTAACTTAATTTAATAAAAAACAAATTCTATATAGTAATTTAACCATTTAACAATTGAGTAAAATTTATTTATAAAATCCTCTTCAATACAAATAAAAAATTGTGTTAGTTAATTTGTTTAAGTTTCTACAACATTCAAACTTCTTATTGTTTATTACACTCATTGTTTATGTTAATTTTTATTTGATTTAAATTACCGTTCCATCATTAAAAATCTATGTTTAAACCCTCAATAATCCTTATTTTTAAAATCATTTATCCTTTATTCCTTACTCCTCATCCCATGTGATTTTCCTCACAATATGTCTCTCAAAAAAACATCACGTTTTAAGCGATGTTTTTTAAGATAGTTACTTATCGATCTGTTTCAGTATATGTAATGCCTAAGTACCTTTCTGTTCTTGGTTCAAATTCTACATTTACATATACCCCGAATTCCCTGCTTCCATCTTTTAATCTTAACCATAACTTGAATTTTTCGATTGAGACTGATGGTGTTTTTTGTTCTCTTCCTATGTGTAAATAATCTATAACATCCGCTTGGGGGTATCTTTGGATTGTTTTATCAACTGCAATTTTCCCCCATTTAGCATATGGAGGCTCATAAACAGGTGCTGCAGCTGCTGGGTTTACTTTGCAAAAAATACAAAATAAGAATGAGAAAATGAAAATGGCTCTATATGTTCTTTTCATAATACCTCCTCCTTTTTGCTCCTATCCTTACTATTCGACCCCTCTACTCAATCTATCCGTTTCTTGTTTGTGCAATTTATATCAGTTTTTACGCTTTTTACTAATAAAAAGAAATTTTTTACAAATAGTAATCCTATATGTATTTGATTAAGGAGGATTTATTTTGCAAAAGAATTTTCACTTTAAAACTGCATTTATTATCTTATGCATAATATCTATTTCACTGATTACTTTAAATATTTACTTACCTAAAAAAGAAGTTGATGCGTTTAGTAGTCAAGTGCTCAGCCGTGGTTCAACAGGCCAAGATGTTAAAGAGCTTCAAGAACGACTTATATTTATAGGATTTCTAAATGATAAACCTGATGGCGTTTTCGGATGGAATACTTACTGGGCTCTTCGTAATTTTCAAAAGGAATTTGGTATGAAGGTTGATGGCATCGCTGGAACAAAATTAAAGGAAAAGCTGACAAAAGCAACTAAAAATTATAAAGGTAATACGGCTAATAATACGTCAAATAATAATAATACTTCCAATAATAACAATATGCCGGCTAAACCGAATACAAATAATCCTAATAATTCGAATGCAAAACCAAATAATAAACCGATTGCAAACGCACCAAACGGTTATACAGATAATGACATTAAATTAATGGCAAATGCTGTTTATGGAGAATCACGTGGTGAGCCATATATTGGTCAAGTTGCGGTTGCTGCAGTCATTTTAAACCGTTTAACAAATGCATCTTTTCCCAATTCAATAGCAGGTGTTATTTACCAACCAGGTGCTTTTACGGCAGTGGCTGACGGTCAAATTAATTTAACACCAAATGCTCAGGCTAAAAAGGCAGTAATTGATGCAATTAATGGCTGGGATCCAACCACTGGATGTATTTATTATTACAATCCTAAAACAGCAACAAACCAATGGATTCGTGGCCGCCCTATTATTCTAACAATTGGTCAACATATTTTTTGCAAATAATTGTAGCGAGGTGTAATTATGAAAGGTAGTTGGATTGTTGCCGGTGTTTTAGGAGCCGCTCTAATCGGAACTGGTTATTGGGGATATACGCAAAATCGCGATCTGAAAGAAATGAATTTAAAAGCGGAAAATAATTATCAAAGAGCGTTCAATGAACTAACATTTGATATGGACTTATTACACGATAAAATCGGTACAACGTTAGCAATGAATTCAAGAACGTCCCTCTCCCCTGCTTTAGCAGATGTATGGCGTCTTTCGATTCAAGCTAAATCTGATATTGCACAGCTTCCGCTAAAATTCGTGCCTTTTGATAAAACGCAGGCTTTTTTAACTGGAGTTGGAAACTTTAGTTATAAAACAGCGGTTCGGGATTTAAATAAAGAGCCTTTAACTGCAAAGGAATATAGTAATTTACGGAATATCTATTCAACAGCTGAAAAAATTCAAGATGGACTACGTAATGTTCAAACAAACATCATGAATAAAAACTTAAGTTGGATCGATGTTGGTCAAATGTCCGCAGAAAGAAAAGCACCACGAGACAATAGTATCGTGGATGGTTTTAAACATATTGAACAAGTAAAAGCGACTACAGATAATGATTTTGGTCCTACGTTTAGTAATGGTCAAGAAGAATCTAAAGGCTTAAAAAAGTTAACTGGTAAAAAAATTGATGAAAATGAAGCTAAAAAAATTGCCGAAGACGCTGTACCGCTCAAAAATGTTACGAAAATTCAAGCGACTAGAAGTAAAAGCGATAATGATCGATTTGAACCTTTTTACTCAGTTACTATGGCTCACAATAACCCAGTAGCTGATACGTATATGGAAATAACTGAAACTGCCGGCTTGCCAATCTTCTTTATTACAAATAGACCAATAGCTAAACAGCAAATTAGTTTAGACGATGCAGTGAAAAAAGGTTTAAGCTATTTAAATTCAAAAAACTATAAGAACATGGAGTTATACGATAGTTCACAATACGATACAATTGGCGTACTTCAAATGGTTAAATCAATTGATGACGTACGTATCTATCCAGAAGCAATTCAATTAAAGGTTGCATTAGATAACGGGCAAATCATCGGATTTAATGCTAAAAACTATATTACTTCAAACCATGTACGTAAAATCCCTACTCCAAAGCTTACACTTGAGCAAGCAAGAGCAAAGCTTAATAAAAATGTTAAAGTTGAGGAAGAACGTTTAGCCATCATCTTAAATGATTTTAATAAAGAAGTTCTCACTTATGAATTTTTAGGTACATACAATCACGATACATATGATATCTTTATAAATTCAACGACTGGTGATGAAGAAAAAGTTAAAAAACTATGAGGAATGTCAAAAAAGCACAGGTTGATTACCTCCTGTGCTTTTTTGTGTAAAAAGATTTAATTTAATTGCATTAATATGTTCGGATCTTTAATTTTTTGATCTTGAGCTAATAAAACAATTTTTGATAAAATTTCTGCTGTTTTTGGATCTTCATCAATAAAAGGTAAAAAGATTCTCCCTCTATGCTGTGAATGAACTGGAATAATATGCAAAGCCCCTTTCGCATTCTTATAAGTGTTTCCACTTCCAAGATGTACGTTATATTCACCTAGTTTTCCATCTATTTTTGCATGATTTTGAGAGAAATCAACATTTGTGATTTTCATTAATCTAAGTGATTCGTTAATGATTGCTTTTCGCATCTCAATGGTAGATAAACTTGCCTCTGGATCGACTCCTCCAACATGAGCAATACTTACAACCAAATCAACATCTCTCATGACCTCAGAGAAAATAATATCTGGTAATTGATCTATTGAAATGCTTTCATATGTTTTACGATTAATGAATTCAATGGTCTCTAATGTAGGTGCTTCAACGTCAGATGGCGAAAACCAATCCGCTACAGCATAAATCTTAACAATAATATCTTCCTTATAATAAACCTTCTGTAATCCCTCTTCATAACTTGCGGTCCATAAACGGCTCTTTAATAATGATACGGTTTTTCTTGGCTGAACTTGATGACCTTCATATCTTCTAGAAATCTTTCCATTTGTTAGTTCATCAATATTTGGTAAATATAATTCTCGGAAAACTTGTTTAAAAGGTTGAACGATTTTATTTTCAAAAATAAATCTTTGACATTCACTCCAAGTACCGCTCTCATATAAGTGAATTGGATGTGCAATTTTTAAAAGATCAGTATCACTTAGTTGATATTCTTTACTACTAGGGCTAATTAGCTTGTTAGCTTCAAAAAATCCTATTTTATTTTCATACACAAATAAAAGCTTACTAAGCAATTGGTTTACAATCATATTTTTAGTCAAATTTGCTATCTCTTTAACTGAAAAAGTCGTTTCTGAAACCATCGATTTTTCTAGCTCTATTTTTGCTCTTCTTATTTGATCTTTAATTTCTTTCTTTACTTCATTCAATTTTAAAATATACTCATGTTTTTTATATTTAGCAGGAACAGATTTTAACACTTTGTCGTTTTTATGAATATAGAAATTAACTATTCCATTTTCATTTAAATTTAGACTAATCATTAGTTCATCAATCTTTTTAGGCTCAAAATAGGTAATATATTCTTCTGCCTTTTTAGATTCCAAATCCCAAGTCATTCTTATAGTGTCTGAATAACCTGCATTTCTAGCAAGATTTCCTAAGGCAATTTCGACTATTTTTGATTCACTAGCTCTTCTTTGAGCTCCATACTGCTTGCTTTCCTTTAAAAATTGCTGAATAAATTCATAACGAGTTACTAAGTCTTTCGTATTTGGTTTTTCTAAAGGAACCAAACTATAACATAATAAATGCTCTTTATTACGTTTAGCGACTACAGAACTTTTTAGATTATCTAAATTCAATTTTCCTAGAACAGCATCAGCAAATAATTGTGACCTACGGTGATTTGCTCCACCTGAAATATATTTAGCACAATCATAAAGGATCTCAAAACGTTCTGATCCCAACTCTTTATACGCCTCAGTAAACCAATTAATGTCAAATGCACCATCATTAAATTGATTTGGCTCGATTGGAGAGTAATGTGCGACAATAGCAGCCTTTTTATCCTCAAAATCCTCGTTAATATGCGCATGGAAATACCATGCAGCACTTTTTAACCCACTCCAATTTAAATAGCCAGAAACGAGATCAAGCCATTGCGGGGCATACATCGCAGCTTCAAGTAAACGCTTTTCTGATATCTCTTTTCCATTTAACAAGTTAAATAATATTTCGACATGATCATTTTCATTCGGATAACAAGCTTTTAGTAATGAACTAAACGATTCTTTCTTAGAAATTTCTTCTCCACTCGCGTAAAAATATCCTCGGACAAATCCTTCATCGCCAAGCCTTTCAAGAATTTGAACAAAGTATGAAATACCTTCAAAATAATCAATCCCACCTGCAAAATTCGATACACTTGTTGCTAAATCTCCCCGCTTTAATTCAATCTCTAAAACCCTGTCTAGTATTTTTTGTGCTATTTGAGTAATTTGAGGGTATTCCTTTACTAATTCACTGTTTTCAACATAGATTTCTCTAAAGAATTTATTGCGTTTTGAATTACTCAGAATTTCTTTAAGAAGCTCATTTTCATCTATTACATTTAAAGTGTATGCACGTATTAAATCCTCAGGAGAGTGTTTAAATAGTCGTTTTTTACAGTAATGGTAAAGATAATTTTTGTATTCATAGAACTCAATAAATGATTCATCGTCATAAATTGATTCTTCTAACCATTCAATTAAAGACTCAGACAAATAATCATAAATCTTAAGCCAATTTGATTCATCTGCAATGAGTATTGAAAGCGATTTTAGTTGATTTAGTAGATAATGAAATTTTTCTTCTTTTGGAAGATCATCAAAATATGCTTCGATAATACTTCTAATTTGTTGTTCGTATTTCTGCTCATCAATCGTTTTGGTCACTTTTTTCAAGCTCGAAATTGGGAAAAATGAAGTAAGTAATTCTTTCTGCCAGCCAGTTAATGAAGTAAGATTTTCTTCATCTGTTAAATCATAATTTCGATACTTATAATCCCAGGGGCTAAATGTATTATCGTAGTAATTTACTAAGTCATGACCATTTAAATAAAACCATAATTCAATTATTTGGTTCGTCCGAAGACCACTAGAAGTCAAATAGTTTTTCCAAACATCAGGTAAAGGTAATTGATCAATCATTTTTAAGTCATCTGATTTATAATGCCTTACCATTTCTATATGACTACCTAATAAAACGGATTCTTTCTGTCCATCCCAATATTCTATTTCAAATTCATAATCTTTATTTTCGTGTATTAGCGCTGTTAAACCATTTAGAAAAGATAAAATTGTAGCCTTATTAAGGGTAAACCAATCTTTTTGTTGGAAAGATTTTTCAATTTCAAGCTTTCGAACTGGCCTAATTTTACTAGGGTCATATAAACCAAATCCATTTTTTTCGTTCCACTCTTGCTTTGTTAATTTATCAATCTGTAACCGCTCATTTTCCGTTGGATTAGATATTAAATGTAGTAATCCCTTATACTGATTAAAGTTGGATTTATGTTCGTTATGTTCTTTCGTTTGGTTTACAATATCCAATGCCCCAAGTCGTTGTTGAACTTTCTTACTACTCAATAATCGTTTTAACGATTCCGTTAACTGTTTGTCCTTAAGTTTTAAAAGTAAATGAATTGCTTCTTGTCTAACTAATGGTGTTTTAAGAGTAAGTAATGACTCAATTCGTGGAATATCAGAGTCGTTTAAAGAAGTAATTTTTTTAATTTTAGCGATAGCTTCTTCTCTAATTAATACACTTCTATCTGATAAAGCATTAAAAAGATATTCTTTTTGACTTGGATCATCAATATTTACGATAAAATAGTCTAAAAACTGAGACCTTGTTTCAGCGGTCATATAGTTTTTGTACGCCATTAGCTGAGCAATCCAATTATGATCTAAATCATATGCTGTTAAATAGATTAAAATTTGAATAATCGTATCCGGTGAATAAGTTATTTCCATCTGTTTAAATGCGCTGGAATTTAATATTTTGTTTGCTTTAGGGCCATTTTCTACTAGATTACAAAAATAATTGAACTGCTTAGTACGAACATCTTTATCTTGTAGAAGCGGTTCTTTATAATATAAAAATTTATTTTCATTCCCACTTAAAACGTTATATCTCGTTGAACAACGATAAGGATAATTTTTAATCGTCCAGGCTTGTAATTCTAAGTCCGTTTGTTCGAAATGATTATTTAGTAGAGAATAAATAAGTGGTTTATTTTCTAGTTGGCCAATTAAGTAATGTGCAACTACTTTTTGATAATGTAAGCCATTTGTTAAGATAATACTAATTTCATTGATTAATTCAGCTTCCTCATATACACCTTTAGCCCATAAAGAAATATACAGCATATCTACATTATTTTGAGAAGTCCATTCATTTCGTATTTCTTCGTTGTTTAATGCTAAAGAGATATAGTTAATAATTTGATTAACGATTCTTTTATTATTCGACTCAAATTCAACACCAGTCCAAACGGCTAGTGCTCTTACAATCGAACTAAAACGTATTAAATTATTCTCAATGATAATTTGAAGAAGAAACTTCATTCCATCGATGGTACCTTCATCCATCGTCTCAACTATATTCTGTCTTAAGCCTTCTTGTAGACCTGCAGCTAAAAGTAATTTACCTAAATCTTCATAGCTTTCCTGCTTATGAGATTTAAACATCCCTTTAATCATCCATCTACTTAGTAAAGCCGTATTATTTTCCCCGAATATAATTTCTTTGAGCGTTTTTTTTATTTCTTCATTCTCATTGTCAAGCTCATAAGCAATCAAATCACTTAATATGGATTGGTAATCATAGTCTTCTTTTAATTCAGAGGATGTGGTTAGAAGCGTTTTTAAAGTCACATCGTGCTGATTCCATCGAACTAATTCAAATGATTTTTCGATCACTCTCTTTGTATGTACTGTCATATCCTTTGTTCGAAAAGGTCTTCTATAATAACTTTCAGAATGTGGATAATCAATTACATGAGCTAGAATATAATCAAATTTTTTTAATTCTTCTTCACCTAATAAAGATTTTATTATGAATCGAATAGGTTCAAAGCGTTCGTTTTTAGTTAAGTTTGGATTAGCGGAAATCAGGTTTTCAATTGGACTAACATAATCACGATTGTAATATGAACTATTTTTTGCACCATTAATCATAAATCTAGCAATTTTTAAATGATCTCCGTTAAGTAAATGTAGTTTTTCTTCTAATCTATGATAATATTCCTTATATTGATTCATGTTGAATTCCTTTCTACCACATACGGCCTGACAGCATCGTTAGTTTTATAAATGTAAACTCATCATTTTCATGTAAATCAATGTTTTCTTGAAGACTTTCTATTTCTTTATCATTTAAAAATACTTTAAATAAGCCGTCTTGGAATGCTAGTAATGCAGTAGAAATTGATTCAATTACATTCGCATTCGTCTCATTATTGATCTCATTAAACCCAATCTTACCAACCGTTGATTTCAAACTAATTTCGTCCTCAGTTAAATAAGGAAGAAAAGGAATTCCAATTTCTTTTTGATTAAATGAATTGACATTATATGCGATTAGTTCTTGAATTAATTCTTCAAGGTTTAATGGTACTTTTTCAATTTCAAATGGTTTTTTTTCGATAAATCCTTTTCGTCTAGATAAACTTTTTAAAGTAATAAAAATCTGCATCTGGCTTTTCTCCTATAGGGTGATACTTTAATTTTAGTCGAATATTTAGTAACTTGAAATCTATTTATTATTAAAAAGTATCCATTTAAATAAACAGAATAAATAAGGTACAACATCGTCCTTGAAAGTTAGATCACTGACTGTAAAATTGTACGATTAAATAATGATCATGAACTTTATTTAATGAAAAAAGAGCAGGAGATTCTGCTCTTTTTTGTATCTATAGATCGTATTAAAATATCTTCAAATACTGAAGCACTACGATACTAACCCCTAAAAAAATAACATAATAGCCAAAAATATTCAGTGATTGTTTTTTCAATAAATTGATCATCCAACTAATGGCTAAATAACCGAATAGACTTGCGGCTAATGTTCCAAGAAAAAGTGGGAAAAACGCAATTTGCTCCGCGTTTCCGCCAAGAAGATCTTTACCTTGGAATACGATCCCACCTAATATTGCAGGGGTAGATAGTAAGAACGAAAAATAGGCAGCGCTTTTTCGTTCCATTCCTTTAAATAATGCTGCTGCGATCGTTAATCCTGAACGAGAAACCGCTGGAAATATAGCAATTGCTTGAAATGAGCCGATGAATAATGCATCAACCCAAGTTAACTCATCCATTGTTTTCTTCCCTTTTCTCCTTTTATCAGCAATAAATAAAATAATACCAGTAAAAATAAACTCCCACCCAATCGTTTTACCCGAAACAGATATCTCATCGAAAAAATCTTTAAATAATAAACCAACAATTACAGCGGGTAATGTTCCTACAAATAGTAATAAAGTTAATTTAGAAAAAGGTTTTTTAATCAACCCTTTCCATTCTTTACTGTAAAAAACAAACACCGCTAATAATGTACCAATATGCATTAATGTATCTAATAATAAGCCTGCCTCATCTAACCCGAATAAATGTCTACCAATGTATAAATGACCGGTACTACTAATCGGGAGAAATTCAGTTAACCCTTGAATGATGCCTAATATAATTGCTTCAAAGTTAGACATAATCAATTCTCCTTTCATTCAATAAAAAAAATATTTCTAAAGATAATATGTATGCCCGTCCTAATTAATGCTATGCTACAGTTTGTTGATATATTACCTTAATTGTATATACTCATAATCTTTATCGGAATGATACATTAACATGTTTAATAGTTGTACATAAGCAATCGAATTTATTAATTATTTATTTAAGACATAAAAAAAGAAGCATAACATTTAGATAGGCTTCTTTACTAAGTTTAACCATTATTGTATTAAAATCGATTCAATTTCGTCAGCTGTTCCTTCTACTAAATGTCTTGTAGCATCTCCTATGTATAATTCTCTAGCAGCTCCGTACATAACTAAAGCTATGTCGCCTAATGTTGTACCATCTTGCAAAGAACTTAATTCTTTTGCTTGGAATGTTAAAGCTAACCATTCTTCGTCATTATGATAACTACTTTTCCAGGTTTCAATATCAATAAGAATATTCATTGCACTTGATGTAACAGTATCTTTAAATGTAGCCTCTGCTTCGCTATTAAAATCTGTATCTTTCGATAGTTGTTCTACTTGTGTTAACTTTTCTTGCTTTGTTAATTTTGTATTATAAGCAATTGAATTAAACTGATCTAACCAATTTGTAGAATCCTCGTTAGTAACTACTTGCTTAGAAGCCTTACGATTATCTCCGTATTTTTTGTCTGCTTGTGTTTGTTTAGAATCTTCTTTTGTAGTAGTTTCTGTGTTACCACATGCACCTAATGTTAAAGTAGCTGTAACTAATAAACCTGTTAGTAATTTTTTTTTCATTATTAGTTCCTTCCTTTTATTAATGTAATTTAATAATAACAGGAATACTAGAAATTATATCGTGTCATGAATCACGCTTTAAAGTAGGTAAAAATAACGTAATTAACGTTTAATGGTTTAAGCAATATAGACCAAAAAAAAAAAGATAGCTTCAAACCAAATTATAGTTCACTAATGCCTTACAAGTGCCTTATTCCCAATACAAAGAAGTCTTATAAGTTACTTAACGGTAAGCCCTTTTTAATATCAACTATCACAACTTCTAAGTCTAAAAAAACCACTGAATAACTAACATCATCAGATTTAAAACAATAACCTACAAAATAATTATTAGTAATTGAGTTCCATATAACAACATTACCTAAAGTATTTAAACTATACTCATTCTTTAAAAATATTGCATCACATCGGATGCTTTTTCGTTGGTAATCTTGAAAATAACTTACTAGTAGGCTCTTCATTTAATTGGTTTGAAATATACTTTGTAGCGTCTACTAGTTTTACTTCGTCAATATCAGTATTGATTTTAAGTCGATGCAAAAATGAAATTAAATCTTCCGTTTCAATCATTCTATTTTGTTCATTAGATTGAAAACAACCTCCAAACCCTCCATTTGCTGATTCAAACCGCTGAATCCCATACGAAAGTGAAGTATAGATGTTAGAAATGCCATTCCCAAAAGTATTATAAAATTGCATCGAACACCGCTCTTTCGGTATTTTTATTAATAAATCCTCCAAAAATAACTTAACTTGAAAAGGCGTTACTCTGCCTACCGTATCGACAAATGATAACTCTTCCACCCCATCGTCTAATAATTGCAATGCCAAGTCGATTGCTTTTTGATGATTTACTTTTTCATCGTGACAGCCAAATACCGTTGTAATATAAGCACGCGTAAGCTTTTCATAATCTTTCGTTACTTTTGTCATCTCCTTTATATCTTTCAATGATTGACTGATTGAGCAATTTTTAATTTTATTATTATATGACTCACTTGTTGAGATAAAAAAGTTAATTTCATCTGCATCTACAACAAATGCTCTCATTAAACTTCTCTTATTCGGTACTAATACTCCATATGTTAGATGATGATCTTTTTTTAGCTTCAAGACTAATTCAGTAGCTTCTTTAAACTGTTGTTTATTCGGAAAATTCATTAAAGTGGCTACTTCGATGTGATTTAATCCACTATCAATCAGATGGTTAATCCATTGTAATTTTTGGTCAATAGATAATCGTGATCCATATTGAAAATTTATACGAGGCCCAATTTCTTTTATGAATACAGACTGTGGCAGGTTCAATATGATCGACTCCTATTCTACTTTTTATTTTTTTAATCAAGCCCTAAAAAATATCCTTGTATAAATTCTATTGACTCGAAAGTTATTTATGATCGATAGAGTAGAATCTTTAAAATAAAAAAAGCTCTCGATAAAAATATCAAGAACTTTTTGTTAAAACTATTGTCTTAAATTAATAACCAATTCAAAATCGTGAAACTCCCATTTTTTGCATAAATACCCAATTTCAAATATATAAATTCGGTATTTTTTGGAAGAATATACATTTATTTGGAAGTTTATACTTCTAAATCTTCGCCTTCTTCAATTACATGGAATAATAGATGAACTAAATGATGAATTGAACTAGAAGCATCCAGTTCAACTTCCTCTTCTTCAGAAGTTTCATCAACGAATTCTAAATCATTTAAATATAAAGCCATGAATTCATAAAAATCTTTCATTGCAAATGAATAGCAAGCAACTGGTTCTTCATCTTCTTCATTATATTGAAGGACTAAATGTGATACATTTCCTTCATTATCCTCTGAATCTAAAAACACAAAAAAGCCTATATTCGTATCGATTTCGAATAAATGTCTAGTTCCACCTTCAGTAGACTTATGATATTCCTCGTCATTTAATTTTTGGATTAACATATTATCTACATTATCTTCTTTGTGAAATGTTACATTAAAAGATTTCATCATCATTCTCCTTTTCAATCAATTGATCAACGCATGTCTTCATTATGTAACATTCCCTATTTTATAGCAATTATTTCCATAATTAAAAAAATCAATAAACGGGAAATCTACAACTAAAAGGAGTGGGTTTGATGAGTAGAAAAAATAAAATCTTAGTTCCTGAATCTAGAAAAGCACTCGATGCACTAAAAGCTAAAGTAATGCATACAACAAATCCAGAAGATGCTAAATTCGAAGCTGCTGAGGAAGTTGGAGTTCCTTTAACGAAAGGATATAATGGCAATTTAACGTCTCATGAAAATGGTAAAGTTGGTGGACGTATTGGTGGCAATATGGTGAAAGAATTAGTTAGAATGGCGCAGGAGAATTTGAATAAACGATAAAGGTACTCGAGGTAGTGATTGTCTTATCAATTATTTAAAACAATTAAAATAATGTAAACCAATCAAAAATAACCCTGTAGCCAAAAAAGGACACAGGGATTTTTTATGTTAGTAAGTCTTTATTAAAACAATTAGAAAAGTCCATGAATAATATATTTCACAAAATCAGTAAAGCCTTCTCCTACACCTGTAAAAACCATTTCGTGATAAGCACTATTCATGCTTAATGCAACTGATATACATATAAGGATGGGGACTATAATCATTACTTCCTTTTTCATATAAACAACACCCCTTAAAATACCATTTAAATTTAAATTTTAATTTTCTGACTTATATAGGAATTGTATACAATGTGTACGAATTATTCAATTGTGAATTATTTCCAATAAATATTACTTATTTGAACTAAAAAAAATCAGATTGTAAGAAGTTACTTTTTTTAGCAACCTCTTACAATCTGATTTTATTTTAGTCTTCGTCTTTTACATCTGGGTCTTCAGGAATTGGTTCGTTATAGTAATCAGCAATCATTTTTTTTGCTTTTTCCATTTGTTCTAAATGATTATTAAATTGCTCTTTGTAGATTAAATATTGTTCACCATCATGGACTGCTCTTATTTTTCGTTCTTGAATTAATTGGTTAATGTAGGATTCATCAAGATCTAAGTATTCCGCTGTTTCTTTAATTGTTAAATACATTTTGTTCTCCTTACCTAATCATTCTTACATTATCTTACCATAAATTTGGAAATGAATTGAAACAGAAAATTATAGGGGGAAATTTCAAAAAGAACACAAATCGAAGGATTCGTGCTCTTTTGATTATTTTACTTATTAAATTATCTAAAGCTCAGTTGGTGTGCCCTGATGAAAATACATTTTCCATTGACCGTCTTTAAATTTCCAAATTGAACTACGTAAGGAATGTTGTTTTTTTAGTTCATTAAAGATCCGATAAGTAACTAATGTAATTTCGTCTGACAATGGATGAATTTCAAAATCAGTTAATGACATTTTTACGATACCAATACCATTTTCTAATTGATCATCTTTATATAAAACTCTACCTGAACTCCCGAATTCAAAAAATTCATCTGCTAATAGATTTTTTAGTTCTAATTGTGAGGTGCGAATTTCTGGTTTAAGTAATTTTTCTTCTAACGTACAAAGATCTTCTTTTAAAAAATCTAAACTTTCCACCATTCGCTCACCTTCTTCGTTTTATTTAGAATGATTTTAATTAGTAAGCTTTACCCCAATAGACCATTACATCCGTTTTCTTTCCACAGCATACACAAGTATCAGCAATTTTTTCCTGTTCAAATGGAATACATCTTGAAGTTAACCCAGCTTCTTCCTTAATCTGTTCTTCACAAGTTAAATCCTGACACCACATTGCTTTAATAAAACCTTGTTTTTCTTCACTGATTTGTTTTAGCTCATCCATTGATGTAGCTTCATATGTTTTTTCTGTACGATTGTTTAATGCTTTTTCGTAAAGAGATGTTTGGATTTCTTCAAGTAATTTTGTAATATTTTCTTCTAAAGCGTCTAATGAAACAATTGTTTTTTCTCGCGTGTCACGTCTTACTAAAACTGCCTGATTCTTTTCGATATCTTTTGGCCCAATTTCAACACGTACTGGAATTCCTTTCATTTCATATTCGTTAAATTTCCAGCCAGGCATTTTATCAGATGTATCAATTTTTACTCGAGCAATCTTTGCGATACGGTTTTTTAATTCAGTTGCCTTTTGGATAACGCCTTCTTTATGTTGAGCAATTGGAATCACCATAACTTGTGTTGGAGCAACTTTTGGAGGTAATACTAATCCGCTGTTATCACCATGAACCATAATTAAAGCACCGATTACTCTTGTTGTCATACCCCAAGAAGTTTGGTGTACATATTGTCTTTTAGAGTTTTTGTCTGTGTATTGAATATCAAATGCTCTTGCAAACCCATCTCCAAAGTTATGAGATGTACCACTTTGTAATGCTTTCCCATCGTGCATTAAGCTTTCAATTGTATAAGTAGCTTTTGCACCTGCGAATTTTTCTTTTTCTGTTTTTTGACCTTTAATAACAGGAATTGCTAAGAAGTCTTCTAAGAAATTAGCATAAACATTTAACATTTGAATTGTTTCTTTTTGTGCTTCTTCAGCGGTAGCATGAGCTGTATGACCTTCTTGCCATAAGAATTCAGTCGTTCTTAAAAATGGTCTTGTTGTTTTTTCCCAACGAACAACTGAGCACCATTGATTATATAATTTTGGTAAGTCATTATAGCTTTCAACTGTTTTTGAAAAATGCTCACAAAATAGTGTTTCTGATGTAGGACGAACTGCTAATGGTTCAGCTAATTCATCATGACCACCATGCGTTACCCAAGCAACTTCAGGAGCAAATCCTTCTACATGATCAGCTTCTTTTTGCAATAATGATTTAGGGATAAACATTGGCATATATACATTTTCATGATCTGTTTGTTTAAATTGGAAATCTAATTCTTTTTGGATATTTTCCCATAGTGCATAACCATAAGGTCTTAAAATCATACAACCTTTAACACTTGAGTAATCGACTAATTCTGCTTTTTTTACGATATCTGTGTACCATTGTGCAAAATCAATATCCATATCTGTAATTGCTTCAACAAATTTTTTTGTCGTCATGTTCTCTACTCCTAATCATTTTTTAGAAAATAAAAAAACGCGCGAGAATAATCTTAAAAGGGACCATTCTCGGCGTTACCACCCTAATTACTATATAGAAAAATACGAAATAAGCGGATAAAAAAACAAAAAACGCCATGAATGATCAAAAGGGACCATTCATGGCGTTACCACCCTACTTATTATGTAATAGCTCTACATAATCTCTTAACATCTTTAACGGGAAAACCGCTGTAGCCTACTTTTATTTCGGTACAGAGACTCCAAGGCTGGTTCAGAATACTTGCTTTAGGAATTTGCACCGACCATTCCCTCTCTTAAAAGCTTATAAACTTACTATTCCTTTTCTAAGTCGTTTATTAATTTAAAGTTATAATACGTGAACAAATTATATCTGTCAATGTGTATTATACCCATTTATTTAAAATTTCTTACATTTCTTACTATATTGCCTCGTTTTTTACTTCTTTAGTTCGTTTCTTTGGTAAAGGTACTTCAGATAACAGCATCCCACCTACTATAAAAGTACCACCGATAATTGTTTCGATCGATAATGTTTCATTTGCAAAAAGTACTGCTGTAAATGCCGCAAAAACAGGTTCAAAAATAAAAATTAATGCTGCTTTCGTTGAAGAAATATGTTGCTGAGCAAACATTTGAACCCAAAATGCGATACTCGTACAGAATACTGCAGTCACAATTACGGCAAAAATGAATGTTGGGTTGACCCAAAGTTCTTTAGAAAATGAAACAGAAGTATCTTCAAAAATTAGGGAGAATATCGTACTACTAATGCCGACTGTTGCTAGTTGAATCGTTGTAAAGGTGATTGGATCCATTTGCTTCGTATACTTTCCTGATAAAATAATATGGAATGCAAATGCTACCGACCCAATTAGTGTAAGTACATCTCCAAGATTTACAGAGAATGAATCACCTAAAGTTAAGAAACTTAGTCCTAGTAATGCAATTAAACATGCGATTACAGTAGACCAGTTGGACCGTTCTTTATAGACTAAATATAAAAGAACAGGTACTAATACAACACATAGACCAGTAATAAAACCTGATTTTGATGAAGTTGTATACTTCAATCCAAATGTTTGAAGTAAATACCCTAAAAACAACATGAATCCAATACCACTAGTAATAACGATTTGTTTAATCGTTAATTTAGTTTTTTGTTTTCTTTTAACTAAAAATGGCAAAAGGACTAAAGTTGCGAGGATAAATCGAAATGCGTTAAATGCAAACGGTTCAACGTATGCAATCGCATTTTGGACTACTACAAATGTTGTGCCCCAAAGTAATGTTACGATAATTAATGAGATGGTAGCTATTCTTTCTATTCTCAGGTCTCTCATCCCCTCTCCATATAGTGGGTCCCATAAAATGCAAGTAAAGAAAACTCGTTGATTGACGAGCCTAAATGGACACTACGTTGAAATTACTAGATTGCTGCCCATTTTTTCCCAATTAACGAAAAAAAGATGTGAAATTCCCACATCCAAGTACTTTAATTTTATTGGTTCCACATTAAATTATATCTTTATTTTATCATAGTGTGTAATGAATTTGTCTCATAACTGTAAAATTTCTCTATCTTGTGATAGTTTTTATGGAAATTTTGCCCAAAACTTGATTAGTTCATGATTGACTCAAACAAGCCTCATCCATATACTTAAATACAGAAAAATAGGAAAAGGTGATTGGATGGATTTTGAAATTACATATTTATCGTTTTATGTTGTGACTGTTGAAGGTAAAGGTGAACAATCTGATAAACGATATAAACATTTTCAAACATTAGATGAATCAATGTTTGAAGAAAGTGAATTAAAAGGCTTTTTAGAAGGTGAACTTGAACGAATTGTAAATCGAAAAGTTGAAAAACATCCAAAATCTGATTCTGTACCTACAAAATTAGGTCACTTTATCGTCGAAGAAGGCTACTCTTTAGACTCAAATCCAAATTATAATTTATTCCAGCGAATAAGAGATGCTAAATCAATTGAAGATTTTAAGGCTGAAAATGAGACTTTAGTCATTAATTACATTGATACTAGTGCAGTTCGTGGAGGCGCATTTCTAGTTATTCAAGCGAAACTAAGAAAATATTTTGATGATCCATTTTTATTTGTACTAAAATGCGATTTTGAACCAAAAGTAGCCTCCATTTCAGATGAATCTACTCTCATTAAAACAGTCGAAATGGCAATTACAACAAAAAATATGAAATCGATTCAATACCCTTATATGGAAGAATTAGGGATGATCTCAGAGAGTGAATTAAAAATCCATCAAGCATCTCACGCAAGATATTTTGAAGACTTTTTAAAATTTGTTTCCTATTCTGAATCAATGCCTGAAATTGTAAAATCTCAAGTAATGGAAATGGTTTATGATAAAATTGAAGACGTTTTTGAAGAGGAAAGTGTTGAAAGACAACAATTTGATGCAGCAATGGAAGTGTGGGCAGCTAGTCCTAAGCGTGAAATTCAAGAACATTTTACACCCAATGAAGTAATCGAAGCAGCGGCACAAATCGTGGAACATACACCAGAAATTGAATTATCATTCAAAGCGGATCACTTTTCTGTAAAAGGATTACTAGCTGATTTTGGTGATAACCTTCATATTGCGAAAGTCAACGGACGTTATGTTGTGATTTTAGAAGCAGATACATTGCAATTTGAGAAGGGATTTTCTCCGATTGAGTTTTTGAAGCCGGATGAAATCCAAGATGTGATTGAAAAAATAAGACAAAAATAAAAAGAGCCAATATAGGCTCTTTTTTTAGGGTTATTTAAAAATTGTAGGTTCATATTTATACTCTCATGCCCCACTACATTAAAAAGTGGTTCCACGGTAGAGAAATGTATCGGTGTCATTCGAATAATGATTAATGTAAAGTAAATTAGATTTATTCAAAACTCTTTTTCCATTACTTGTTATAGCAACAGCACAAATTTCTTTTACGAAACTGCCATGGCTTTCAATCCGCTGAAGTTCAATCGAAATTTCATTAATTAACGCTTTTGCAAATTTTTTCCTAAGTGGATGCTTTTTATCAACGATGATATTCGCCACGTAGATATTTACAGACTTGTTTTCACCATAAGGAATTATCAAATGACATAAATCCGTTTCTTGTATTTCCTTCTTTATAAATTGTTCGAAGGATGCATCATCTAATGGGAAAAATGCGATAAAACCGTAAATTTTATCCTTATACTCTAATACTCTGTAGATGTAAGGATTCTTCTTCCAAGCAGTTAATACAAAGGACTTTGTTACTTGCCATTCAATCGGATAAACAAGTGAATCTAGTTGCAACAATCTATCAAAATCTTTTTCATTTCCGTATCTAAGGTTAAAAGACATCTACACAACACTTCTTTCTATTTAATATGCTATTATGCTTGAATCATGCATTATTTAATCGAATAACTAACTTCTCCATTTTCATCATAACTCTTAATCGATAAACTGATTGGATTCGCTTGATCGTTATGATAATAAGGAAGTTTTTTATCCTCAGGAAGTTTTTTATATACTAGGTAATATTCATTACTGGGAACAGAAACGATTGAAGTGAAATCTGAGTAGATATCTTTTTGTTTTTTGACCGAATATTGATAAGCTTTTGCTTTAATAGATTTTACTTTGAAGTCTACATTATGTCCCATAAACACTTGGTATTTTCCTCTACTTGTATTAAATATTTCACCTTGAGCGGGTTTTAATTCTGACTTCCACCTTGTACCCATTATTTTATATCGACCATTTAATCCTTTAACTAATCGAGTTCTTCCAAACTCTCCATTTACACTTACAAATGCGATTGCTACATTACTATCATCTAACTTCGCCACTTTCATAACTTTTACAATTACTTGTTCAGTTCTCTTTTGACCTTTTGCGGTATTAATGTTTTGCGCAATTTTTTTTCCTAAGTTATCTGATTTGATATTTACTGGATAAGTGTTGTATTGATAAATGAAAAAAGTAGCAACTGCAACGATTATAACTGTAATGGATAAATAGAGAAATCCTTTTCCTTTAGATACCATTTTAGTCCTCCCTTTGTATGGTAAATATTTTCTATTTAAACGATATTCAATGGTAAATATTTTCTATTTAAACGATATTCATTTGAAAATTTCAATATCCTTTTTTCACAAATAATTGATCTCGACAACTAAATGTTTTTCTTTTTTTCGCCAATTAAAAATCAGCTCTCAGATAAACGGTTAAGAACAGTATATCTTGTTCTAATTAGTCATTTTATGAAAGTTTTCTATCTTAATATAATATATGTTAACCAATGAAATTATTTAGTTGACATATAATTCGAGTTTCATTAATATGAAAGAAGTTATTAGAAAATTGACAGTAGGAGAATTAAAATGAAAATCAAAGAAATTACATTTGTAGCAATGTTCGCAGCAGTTATGGGTGTCCTTGGACAAGTTCCTCCGATTATGTTATCCTTTACACCAGTTCCAATTACTTTACAAACACTTGGTGTTCTTCTTACTGGTGGTGTTTTAGGTGCTAGATTAGGTGCACTAAGCCAAACGATCTTTTTATTACTAGTTGCAGTTGGAATGCCACTTTTATCTGGTGGTCGTGGTGGTTTTAGTGTATTTGCAGGACCAAGTGTTGGTTATTTAATTTCATGGCCAATTACGGCTTTTGTAATTGGGTATTTATTATCTCGTTTTAAAACGTTAAAATTAAAGCATGTCTTATTGATTAACTTGACTGTTGGAATTCTATTAATCTACTTAATCGGTATCCCAATTCAAGCGGTTATGATGGGAATTCCAGTTTTGACAGCGGCTAAATTAAGTTTAGTTTATATTCCAGGAGATGTATTAAAAGCGATTCTTGCTTCAATTTTAGTATTCAAACTAAGACAGCAACCAGTTTTTTCAAGCTCATTGACAAAAAACTATTCAAATCAATCAACAGAAAATATGTAAATCTTTGGGACACTCTAGTTGTGTCTCTTTTTTATAGAGGTGATTTTAAATGGCAAATATTACAGAAACCTATCAGAAAAACGCTCAATTGTCGCCTGACAAAATTGCGATACATACGAGTAACCATCAAATCAGTTATAAGGAATGGAATCAATTAATTAATCAAACGGCTAATTGGCTACACGCTTATCAATCAAATTCAAAAACAATTGGTATCCTTTTACCGAATGGTATCTCGTTTTTGCAGATGTTTACAGGAGCGTCTAAAGCGGGTTGGATCGCTGTTCCGTATGATATGAAATGGAATCTAGCTGATTTGGAAAAAAGGGTAAACCTTTCGAATCCTTCTATTATTGTTACAACAAGAGAAATGTACAATAAGATTCATTCGCACCTTCCAAATGTAAAGATTTTAGATGATATCTTACTAGAAATTGCTCAATTTGATACCGTATCTTCAATAGAAATAAATGAGAACCTACCTTTCTATGTGGGATTTACTTCAGGTACTACTGGGAGCCCAAAAGCATTTATCCGTTCGCAAGATTCATGGGTTGCTAGCTTTGATTGTAATCGCTTTGACTTTGGATTAGATGAAACGGACCAAACTCTTATACCTGGAGCTTTGATCCATTCTCATTTTTTATATGGTGTAATCAGTACTTTATATTTAGGAGGAACAGTTATTCTTTTAGAAAAGTTTTCTCCTATAAACGTAATTTCACGAATCAATGCATTTCCGATTACGACAGTTTATGTTGTTCCGACAATGATCGAAGCATTACTAAAAGAAGGAATTCAAGTCGATCTAGCAATGAAAATACTTTCGTCTGGTGCCAAGTGGACTGAAAAATCCAAAATTGAATTTCGTCATTTGTTTCCTGCGATGACGATTTACGAATTTTTTGGGGCTAGTGAATTAAGCTTCATTACCGTTTTGTCGGATCGAGATGGTGTGCATAAGGCAAAAACGGTCGGAAAGCCTTGTTATGGTGTGGAGTTACAAATTCGTCGACCAAACCAAGAGTTAGCTAAACCGAATGAAACTGGAAAAATCTATGTGAAAAGTAAGTATTTAATCAATGGATACTTTGAAGAAAATGAAAGAACGATTTATTCAATTCAAGATAATGACGGCTGGGCTACCGTTCATGATATGGGCTTTATTGATGAAGACGGTTTTTTAACAATAAACGGACGAGAAAAAAATATGATTCTATACGGAGGTATTAATATATTTCCTGAAGAAATCGAAAAGGTTATTTCTCTTCATCCAGATGTTGAAGAAGTTGCTGTTGTTGGACTTTCAAACCCATATTGGGGTCAGATTGTTGCCGCAGTGATCAAAGGTAATTCTAATTCGTTTGAGTTAAAAAGATTTTGTAAGACACACTTATCAGCTTACAAAATACCTCGTAAATGGTTTTTTCAAAATGAAATGCCGTATACGACTAGCGGGAAGATTGCACGCGCAGAGCTAATTAAACAAATCGAAATGCAGGTGACTAACAATTAAACGAGCAGTCATTGTCAAAGCAAAGCGAACACCTATCGGAAAAAAAGGTGGAATTTTACGAGATTTTCAACCACATGAGCTTGCTGCCCCATTGCTCCAATATTTGGCAGATGGTTTAGATGAAAAGATTGATGACATCATTTTAGGAAATGTTGTTGGTCCTGGGGGGAATGTCGCTCGAGTGTCTGTATTAGAGGCGGATCTTCCTCTTTTTGTACCAGGAATCACAATTGATCGTCAATGTAGTGCAGGTTTAGAAGCGATTCGAATGGCTTGTTATTTAGTCCAAGGTGGAGCTGGAAATTGCTATTTGGCTGGCGGAGTTGAAAGTACTAGTACCTCCCCATTTCCTGTTAGAGCGAGATTTGCACCTGACAAAATTGGTGATCCTGATATGGGGATTGCAGCGGAAAATGTAGCTGAAAAATACAGTATCTCAAAAGAAGCTCAAGATCAATATGCTTTATTAAGTTATACACGAAGCTGGGAATCTCATCAAAATGGACTCTTCAATCAAGAAATTATTCCAGTTGGAGATTTCGACCAAGATGAAGTATTTTTCAAAAAAAGGAAAATGGAAGAACTTTTAAAAAGAGCAAAACCTGTATTTAAAAAGAACGGTACAGTCACAGCTGCAAACAGTTGTGGCATTCATGATGGAGCCTCCGCTGTTTTAATCATGGAAGAAAATGAAGCGATAAAAAACGGGTTAAAACCAGTTTTACGATTTGTGGATAGTCAAGTTTCTGGTGTTCATCCTAATTATCCAGGTGCAGCACCAATCCCTGCTATTCAAGATTTATTAAGTAGAAACAAATTAACTGTTGCAGATATTGAACTATTTGAAATAAATGAGGCTTTTTCTTCAAAGGTACTAGCTTGTTCTAAAGAACTTTCCATCCCTACTTCCAAGTTAAATAGTTGTGGCGGAGCATTAACGATCGGCCATCCATATGGCGCTTCTGGAAGCATCATGATCACAAGACTTTTTTATGAAGTACAAAGAAGAAAAAATGTAGAATTAAATTATGTAGTCGCTGCAATTGGAAGTGGTGGTGGAATCGGATTAGCTGTCTTATTCGAAATCGTAAAACAAAATTAAAAAATCATGAGGTAGTAAGAAGTATAAAGAGAGGTAAATATATGAAAGTAATCGGTTCAATCGATCTACATACACGCTGTATACATTACCATACAGCAAGAGATATCATTGCTATCAAATTCAAGTGTTGTGATAAATACTATGGATGTTATTATTGCCATGAGGAAAGCGCTAATCATGAACCAACTGTCTGGGGTAAAGATGAATGGCAAACAAAAGCAATTCTATGTGGTAACTGTCATGAGGAATTAACAATAGGGGAATATCAAGATTGTAACTATAAATGCCCTAAATGTGAATCTGATTTTAATCCTGGGTGTAAAAATCATTATCATTTGTATTTTGAGTGATTTTAACGAGCCGATTAATTTATGTTTAGGAAGCTGAATATTCAGCTCCCTATTTTTGTAACAAAAAAATTGGTTTAACATTTATGTGCATCAGAAAAGGAAGCCAATCGGCCTCCTTTTTTTAAGATAGAATCATATTAAACGATTATGATTGTGTTTGAAGAGCAACCCTTAAACCTAACCCAATATAGACTAACCCGATCGCTTTCCCCATCCATTTTGGTCCTTTTGTTTTTTTACGAAAGATTTTTTTACCGATTACACTTGATAAAAGCACTAGTAAAGTTGTGTACAAAATACTAAGTAATACAAATGTCAAACCAAGTGTTAAAAGTTGAATGAATACCGGATGGCCATTATGTTGAACAAATTGAGGTAAAAGGGCTAAGAAAAATAGTGCAGTTTTAGGGTTTAATACTTCGATTAGCACTGCTTGACGAAAGGAAAGTTTACTATTTACTTCTTTTTGTTCAGTTGATTTTTTACTGTTTTTTGATTTTTTAATGATTGCAGTGATTCCTAAATAAAATAAATAAGCTGCACCTAAATATTTAACGATTTCAAATGCAAATGCAGAAGTCATTAAAATTGCAGATAATCCAAATACGGATGCACATGTATGAATTAAATCACCGACAGCAATCCCAACACCTGTTAAAATGCCATTCCATTTCCCACCTTTCATTGTTTGGGATAAGGTTAACAGTACAGCCGGTCCTGGAATTAAGAATAGCGTTAATACAACTAAAATAAATGAAAGCATGATGAACACTCCTCTCTTTACTTATATTTAGACTATTATACAACATAATTTTGCAGTAATTGCCTAAACTGTTATTTATTTCAAAAAAATAAGCCGCTTTCCACATTTGGAAAAACGGCCTATGCATACAACAATTATAATATTTCGATATATCCTTCTGTTCCATGAACACGAATTCTTTGCCCGTCTGTTATCAGTTTAGTAGCATTCTCAACTCCGACAACAGCTGGTAAACCATATTCTCTTGCGATGACCGCTCCATGTGTCATCAATCCACCAACTTCAGTGACCAGTCCTTTTATTGCAACAAATAAAGGTGTCCAGCTTGGGTCAGTAAATGAAGTAACTAATATGTCACCTTCTTCTAGGTTTGCATCTTCCATATTTAAAATCACACGTGCTCTTCCTTCGATTACACCTGAAGAAACAGCTAAACCTACAATCGCTTCTGGTGGAAGGTCTTCCCGTTTGTATTCACCTATAATGATTTCACCATCAGATGTGATCACTCGCGGAGGTGTTAGTTTAGTATATAATTTGTACTCGTCTTTTCGTTTATTAATGATTTGATAATCTAGTTTTTTTGTGCGAACGACTTCGTGAAGTTCTTCAAATGTTAGATAAAATATATCTTCTACTTCAGAAATGACATTCGTTTTAACGAGTTGTTCAGCTTCTTTCAATAATGCTAGCTTATACACAAAATAGCGACTAATCATTCCATACTTTGGATACTCACGATATCCAATGAAATTCCTGATAAGACTAATAACTTCCTTTATCTCTTCTGCTTTTTGTTTACCATCTGGTAATTGCAACAATCGTTCAACTAGCTCTTGTTTTTTTTGCATTGCTCTTTCTAGCCCTTGCTCAAATTTCCGTCTACTTGCATGCGGCTCAAAGTTTTTAATGTTACTAAGAATCATTGGGACGAGTGTAGATGGTTTTTCGCTCCAACGAGTTCTTGTAAGATCAATTTCACCCGTACATCGCATTCCAAATTTTCTCAGATAGTCATCAATTGCATCTTTAGTTTCCTGTCCACCCTCAAATTTAAGCAATTCATCTAAAAAGTTATCATCTTCTACATGTTGTAAATAATCGATTACTTCTGGATAAGGACGAATGACATCCGCGACATCCATTAATGCAAGACCCATTTCTGATGTAATATTATTTGGTACAGATTGCGTAATGATATCTCCTACATTTTTTTCATCTAACCATTCGCTTATTTTTTCATTGATCCATTCTGTAGCATTCATAGCAGACATAAACACTGCCGAACTTCGCGGGTCAAATAATAACTCTCGTAATTTCTGAAGATCCTCTAAAATAAAATCCATTAAATCTGATCCTGATTTCATTTGTATGTTTTGTTTTAATTCTTCGATTGATTTTTCGTTTTTCTTAATCAAATCAGATACAATTGTTGGATCGTTTTCAATCAGTGCTTTAAAACTCGACGATGATTGTGCTTGATCAGTTCTAGTTGGAGTTGGTGATTGATTCACAGGTGATGATTCTATGAACTCTTCTCGTCCTACAACCTTTACTAGAGCGTCTTTTAAGAGCGGATCAGATTTTCCAATGGCTTCTATAAACATTTTTCTTCTGTCAGGTGAAGCAAGATTTTGTGAGATATCAACAAATAATCTACCTCCAGCTTTTCGCATAGGTGCCCTAGACGTTAACATCCAAAACGACAATCCCAATGGTTTGATTGGATCGGTCATCATTTGTTGGTGACCGACAGACAGATAGACATGATTTTCTTGATCATCCACTTCAGGAATCGGAAATAGAGTAGTGATTGGACGACTTTGGACAATATAAAATGTATTTTCAACTAAACACCATTCGATATCTTGTGGACAACGGAAATAAGCTTCTATTTGTCTCCCAATTTGTGCTAGTTGTAAAATTTGTTGTTCAGTAAGTGTTTGAGTGATTTGGTTTTGAGGATCAATCTGCTGTGTCTTTGTTCCGCCTTCTTTTCGAGCATAAATAGCCAATTTTTTTGTTGCGATTCTCTTATCGACGATTTTATTATCTTGTACCTTATAACAATCGGCCGATACTAAACCAGAAACTAAAGCTTCTCCAAGTCCAAAACTTGCATCAATTGATAGTACTTTTCGATTAGAAGTTATGGGATCAGCAGTAAATAATATCCCTGAAGCTTGTGGGAAAACCATTTTTTGAATAACGACAGATAGATAAACTTGATTATGGTCAAATTCATTTTGCATACGGTAAATAACCGCGCGATCCGTAAATAAAGAAGCCCAACATTTACTAATATGTTGTAAGATATTTTCTTTCCCAACAATATTTAAATAGGTGTCTTGTTGGCCAGCAAAAGAGGCATGTGGCAAATCTTCAGCAGTTGCACTAGATCGCACAGCGTATGCAAGTTCCTCACCGAATTTGGAGAGATAGGTAGAAACTGCATTAACAACATCAGAAGGGATTTCTACTTCCAAAATAATGTCCCGAATCTTCCTGCTAATTTCACGAATTTGATTTCGATCATTTACATTTAGCGTTGTTAGTTGATCCAATAAAGCATGATAGGATTGATTTTGTTCGATGGCTTTTTGAAACGCTTCTGTTGTAACACAAAATCCTTCTGGTACTTTTATATCTTGAATTTTTGATAATAAACCTAAATTTAATCCTTTTCCGCCAACGAGTAAAAGTTGGTTTTTATCAATCTCCTGAAAATCGAGAACTAAAGAATTCATTCCACATCTCTCCTAACCTTTAATGTCTATTGATTTTATCAGTAGAAAATAAGAAGATAAAGTCTATTTTAGCCATTTTTTTTATGGTATAATTAAAGTAGGAAGAGTTCGTCAAAAATTTGCAAATGAATATACTTATACATATAAAAAAGCACAGAAAAATAATCTGTGCTTTTTTACTATTCAATTGATGCGATGGCTTTTCTACCAAATTGTTTATTGTACAATTCCTTATATAATCCATTTTGCATCAGCAAATCTTCATTTTTGCCTTCTTCAACAATTTGACCATCTTTTAAAACAATGATGTGATCTGCAGCCATTATAGTTGAAAGTCGATGAGCAATAACGATGGACGTTTTGTTTTTTAATAATCCCTGTATTGCACTTTGAATATAAAATTCAGATAAAGTATCTAACGAAGAAGTTGCTTCATCAAGAATGATGATTTCAGGATTTTTCAATAATACACGAGCAATTGAAATTCTTTGTTTTTCGCCTCCAGAAAGTTTGATACCTCGATTTCCTACCACCGTCTCATAACCATTTGGTAAGTCCATTATGAAATCATGAATATACGCAGCCTTACACGCATTCGTAATTTCTTCATCTGTTGCATCAGGACTAGCATATAATAAATTTTCTTTAATTGTTCCATTAAATAAATAGCTATCCTGTGTAACAAGTCCAATATGAGATCGTAATGATTCTAGTGTAAATTCTCTAATATCACGACCGCCAATTTGGATTGAACCTGATGTAAAATCATACAAACGAGGAATTAAATTAGTAATTGTTGTTTTACCAGCGCCACTAGGTCCAACTAAAGCAGTCATAGTGCCAGATGGAGCAATAAAGGAAATATTTTGCAGTGCAGTTTTATCTTTCTGATAGGAAAAACAAACTTCCTTAAATTCAATATCTAAATGAGAAACATTCATTTCCTTCGCATCATCACGATCTTTAATCGTTAATTCTAGATCAAAATATTCAAAAATACGTTCAAATAAAGCGATCGAACTTGTGATATTTACATAAAGATTTGTTAATTGTCCAACTGGCCCGTATAAACGACCAAGTAAAGCAACAAAGCTGATTATAGCCCCAATCGTAATCTGGCCTTGAATAAATAAATATCCACCATATAAATAAATGAGCATTGGGCCGATGCTAGTAAAGGTTGATAGAATCATCATAAACCAGCGACCTGCCATAGATTCCTTTATTTTAAGATTTGTAGCCTGTACATTAATATCATCAAAATTTTTAAATTCCCTTTGTTCCTTTGTAAAAAGCTTCATTAATAAATAACCACTAATATTTAAAGTTTCTTGTATAATATGATTTTGCTCACTTGTTTTTTCCTGTGTCTGCTTAGCAATACTCCAACGAACATTCCCCATTTTACGTGTCGGTAGAATAAACAATGGTACAATGATTAATCCTAGAATTCCAAGTTTCCAATTCATTATTAACAAAGTGGCAGCGGTAGAAATAAGAATGAATAGATTGTTAGCGAAATTCACAATTGTATTATCAAACACAGCTTTAACACCAGAAATATCACTCGTCATTCGAGTGATTACTTCACCTTGATTTACATTTGAAAAAAATTGGAGTGGCATTTGTTGTAGATGTTGATACATTTGGTTTCTCATATCGTAAATAATTTTTTGAGAAACATAAGCATTTAAATAATTTTGCCAAACACCCAACAACCCTGAAATAATCGTAGTACTAAGTGAGGCAAGTACGAGATAGATTAGGAGACTTAAATCTTTATTTGGTAAAGCAGTATCAACAATATGTTGAATGATAATAGGCGGTAAAATGCCTAGTACTGAAGTAATTAATAATATAAGCACGACAAGTATTGTTTGCTTCCAATACGGAATAAAATATTTTGCAATTCGAAGTAGTATTGCCTTTGAAATATTTGGTTTTGGTGCGTTTTCATCAAATTTCATTCGCCCAAAAGCACCATGGGGACCCATTGGCGGTCCACCACCCCATCCTGACATAATTAAACGTCCTCCTTATTTCGAACAATTAGTTTGTTCATTTAATAAATCGCTTAAAATTTTTTTTTGCATGTCTATAAGTATATTAAGCTCATCCTGTGAAAATTGTTCCAGTGAATTTGCTAAACTCTTATACGCTTCTGATTCCACTCGATAGCGTTGACATAATTCTTCACCATCGGGGGTTAAAAATAATTGAGTTTCTCGGCGATCAGTAGCTGACGTTTCTCTTTTTACATACATTTTCTTTTCCAACTCATCAATACTAAGACTCACTCTGCTTTTAGCAGTTCTAATTCGTTCAGTTAGTTCTTTTTGTGATAGACCTTCATTATTTCGAATTGAATTTAGGATAATTAACTGTTGGAAGGTTATCCCAAGTTTAGTAGCGGTTTGTAAGTTTATTTTTTTAAGTTGGCGAGCAATTGAAACAAACGAATTCGTTAAATCAATTGCTTGTTGCAAATCTGACATCATATCCTCCTTATATTTAGTTTACTTTATAAACTGTTTACTTAGTAAACTAATAATAAAACTTTATTGTTCATTTGTACAATTAAAAATTGTTAATAAAAAATACAATAGGATATTATCTACTGCATTCCCTAAATTATTCAGTCATTTCAAATATCTTAAATGTGAAGTGTATTCAAGAGTAATTTGTAAATAATTGAAGATAAAGATCGTCAAAATGAATGGAGGTAATAAGGATGGCAGATAACATATCAATTAACGATTCAGTAAAGATACACTTTTTGCTAAAATCTATTCCCCTAAGAACAATCTTTCAACAGGACATGACAGATGAAGAACGGAATATTATGGGAAAACATATTGTTTATTGGACGGAAAAACAAAATCAGGGTATTGCTCTAGTGTTTGGACCGGTTCGAAATCCTTCTTCACCTCATGGGATTGCAATAATTGAGGTTGAAAATGAAGCACAAGTTCCAAAACTGATCGAAGAAGATCCAGCCGTGATTGCTGGGATTATGACAACGGAATATTATCCGATGCTCGCAGTACTACCTAATCAAATTTCATGACGTAGCTATTGAAAAAAGAGAATGAAATAAAAAAAAGCAATCTGATCAGAAGTGAACTGTCCAATTGCTTTTTTTATTTAATCTATTTTATTTACTTTTTATAATTTTAGTCACTTATTTTAAAGTAAGTATCCTTAAAAAAGCCCTGCTTCTTTTGCTGCTTCAAAACTAACTCTTGTAAATTCAACTGGATCTAAATTAACATTCTCCCAATGCATATACATTAAACGTGGTTTATCAAACAGCCAATGGTTATGAACTGCTGTCACGATAATTCCTCTTTTTCGTAAAGCTGTCATTAATGGGTTAATCTCTTTCTGACGGACAACAGATTCGCCAAGGTTTAACCCATTATCTTCAAAAGATAACATGAAAGGAAGTGCTAATGGAGAACGAGTCCTACGACCTAAAATAGTCGCATTAATATCACGTAGACGCATAATTACACATACAGGTGTAGCTTGAACGACTTCTCCTCCGATCATATCCGCAAGTCTTTGACAAGTTGACATATTCATCACTCTCTTCATTCTTTTTATTTTTTTCTCAGTATCCTATGAAAAAAATGAAGGGCGAGTACCTATCTTAATCCTTAACTAATCATCGTAAATAGCTACTACTATCCAATGATTTCTAATTAAAAATTAAAGAAAATCCTTTAATTTCCATTTAAATAAGTGAAAAGACCTATTTTTTTAGTAAGACAATTTGATTATCTTAATTTAAATTGTTATTATATAAACATTAAATGTGTTCAAGCACATAGGGAGGAAGTAAAAATGGAACATGGTAAAGTAAAATGGTTTAATGCAGAAAAAGGTTTTGGATTCATCGAGCGTGAAAATGGTGATGACGTATTCGTTCACTTCTCAGCAATTCAATCTGAAGGATTCAAATCATTAGATGAAGGTCAAGCAGTTACTTTTGATGTAGAACAAGGACAACGCGGACCACAAGCTACTAACGTTAAAAAAGCATAATTAAAAAAGTCGGATTCTATTTTGTAGAATCTGACTTTTTTTATTTAATAAAAATAAAAACCCCCTATTCAATTAAGAATAAAGGGAAATTCAAACGTGGAGATCGGGTAAAGAAATGGTTTAAAGTATTATAGCCTATAAAAAATGAATACACAACATTCATTTTATACCTTCATTAAGTTAATTTTTCACAATATTATGTGTATTTGTATCTTGAAAGTGTATGAGTATTATTAATGTTATACTCTTAAAATCATAGATCATCCTACTAATAATTTATAACTTAATTGAATTTACAGGACAATACCTCTTCTGTGTCGAATTATATAATTTAGAAGGGAGATGTGAAAATGAGTAAAGAAAATCTTTTAAAGAACCTTCGACTTGCAACAAGAGGAAATTTCTTTATAATCGACATTAAAAGTTCCTTGGAAAATGATACAAATATAATTGAAAAACTAGCTAAGGAACTAGAACTAGATGGATTAATCAAATTAAAAGAATGCACACAGTTAGAAGATTCACTTTTTTTAAGCGGAATACTTAAATATGCATCCAAATAACTTGGATGTTTTTTTATTGTGAACAAGTTAAATATGAAATAGATACTCGAATTCAGTATCAATATATAATGGATTAATTTTAAAAAAGCAACATTATATTCTAAATGGAATTTAAAAGTAGGAACACTAGCAAAAATTGAACGGTGCTAATGTCTTATAAAAGGGGTTTCGTTTCATACACGGTTTGAAAATTTTAAATTCTGTAATCTTCCTTTGTAAGTTGAGTGAAAGATTTTTTAGCCGAATAATAGTTCTTTGGCTTGGCTTTCTGATATGCCTTTAACTAATTCAAGTTCGCTTATAAAAATTTTACTTGCGTTACCTAACATTTGTTTTTCACTTGAATTAAGAGATTTTTCTTTATCTATACGCATTAAATCACGTACTACTTCTGCGCCTTCTTCAATATTACCTGTTTTCATTTTCTCAGTATTTAGCTTAAATCTTTGTTTGTATGATAGAGAACGATCAGATTCTCCATTATGAAAATTTATTAATATATTGTCGAGTGTATTTGAATCAACGACCATTCGAATTCTTGAATTACTCATTTTTGAAATTGGAATCATTACTTCCATCTTTTTAATTAGTAATCTTATAATAAAATACTGCTGTATTTCACCTTGTACTTCTTTTTCTTGAATAGAGTCGATTACACCTGCTCCTTGCATTGGATAAAAGATATTATCACCAACTTCAAACATTATCTACACCCCCATTTACTATGAACCTATATAAGCATAACATTTATTATTTATTTGTCAAAATAAATATTTTACCAGTATTAAATAAGTCATGTCAATAAGTAAATGGTTTTTTTAGCTAGTGTTTTTATTTTTAAAATTAATGTCTAAAAATTAAGTAAAAATTGGTCATAAAAAATATGTAATTTCACCAATATTTGGGATGGATTTGATTATCTTTACATTTAATGTTAAGATTGGATTATAACAACGTGTGTAAAGCGCACTAGGAGGAAACAAACATGGAACAAGGTAAAGTAAAATGGTTTAATGCAGAAAAAGGTTTTGGATTCATCGAGCGTGAAAATGGTGATGATGTGTTCGTTCACTTCTCAGCAATTCAAACTGACGGATTTAAATCATTAGATGAAGGTCAAGCAGTTACATTTGATGTAGAACAAGGACAACGCGGACCTCAAGCAACTAACGTTAAAAAAGCATAATTAAAAAAATTAAAAAGTCGGATTCTAATAATAGAATCTGACTTTTTTTTATCTAATAAAAATAAAAACCCCCTATTCAATTAAGAATAGGGGGAAATTTAAACGTGGAGCTCAGGTAAAGAAATGGTTTAAAGTATTATAGCCTATAAAAAATGGATATACAAATTTCTATTAAAAGAAAACTGTAAGCAAACTAGAAAAATATAAATTAATAAATGATTTTATTCATTCTTTCAATCATTATCTAATGTCTTCCTGTATTCTAACATGATATTTAGTGTAACAAGCATTTGATCATATTCATTTCTCATTCGTCCGATTTCAGTAATTTTTAAAAAATCCATTCAATTACCTGTTGATTAGAACGGCTATTTTTGTAATCGTTTAATGATTATCCTCTATTCGTTGTTTAATTTAGATTCCAGGATCAATACTTTCAAACTACAATTTTAAAGAATTAGATACTTTCGAATCCATTTCCAAATTATCTTGTTTCTTAATCGGTTTCGCAGCTTTTGAAAGCAGTCCAGAGATCGTTACAGCAATTAGTACGAAAATGAGAGCGCGAAGTAGTCCTACATGTTCACCAATAATACCTAAAAATGGTGGTCCTACTAGAAATGCAAGGTATCCAGCCGTCGATACAGCACTTACTCTTGCAGCTACTCGATGAGGATCGTCTCCTGCAGCGGACAGTCCAACTGGAAAACCAAATGCTGCCCCGAGTCCCCAAAAAACAATACCAATCGTTGCTACCTCGAAACTATGGCTCATTATAACAATAATCAGTCCTACAAAAGCTAAAAGTGCTGATGCATGCAAAACGATAACTCGACCGAAACGGTCTAATATTTTATCCCCTATTGCACGTCCAATTGTCATGGAACCAACAAAAATACCATATGCAACGGAACCCATAGCTGGTGTAACGTTGTAGCCATCAACCATAATAAGTGGTAACCAGTCATTAGCAGAACCTTCAACGAAAGCCATTCCAAGAACAATGATACCAATCATTACTGTACGTCGCTCTTTCCATACCGCCATATATTCTTTCGTTCTGTTTATTTTAACAGAGTCGATAGTAACTTCTTTACCTGTGTCAGCAGGTATGAAACGGTATAAAGACAAAACTGTCAGAATGATAACCAAGGCTGTCAGTGACAAGTGAATAGGTACAGAGATTCCTGACTTAGTCATTGTCGAGCCAACCAATGCTCCAAGAAGCGTACCCAAGCTGAACGCAGCATGAAAACCGGTTAAGAGCGACTTTTGTGCAGCTCTTTCAACTGCGGTTCCCTCTACATTCATTGCTACATCACATATTCCTTGCCCAAAACCGAAAACGACTAGCCCAAAAAAGACCATCATACTATTTGAAAGCCATGATCCACTGATTCCAACAATTAAAAGTCCAATAGAAACCACCGATAGACCAAAAACCATGACAAAACGTCCGCCTTTTTGAGCTATAAGAATACTGGCACTTGTCAGCCCGATTATCGATCCAACAGAAAGCCCGAATATGATGACACCCATCTCTGCTGTTGTTGAACCTAGAGCATCTCTAATTGCAGGCGTGCGAGATACCCATGATGCAAAAGCAAATCCAGTCAGTGCAAAAATGAAATAAATGGCGACCCGCCATAAATGAATTTGGCGGTTATTTAATGAAGTATCCATACTTAACCTCCTAGTTATCGTGTTACAAAACTTATTAAACATGTTTAATAAGTATGAAAAAAGCAAACTTATTAAACGTGTTTAATAAGTGCCAAATCAAATACTAATTTAACATCTTTAATAAATTAAACAGTCAACTCTATAAGATTCCCTTCCGGATCTTTAATAACACTCTCATAATACCCATCACCAGTCACACGAGGACCATTAATCAGGGGATAACCGCTATTTTTAAATTTGGCACTCATCTGATTGACCGCATCTTCACTTCCTAAGGAGATTGCAATATGCGCCCAACCAATTTGATCATCAATATTCGTGTTAACAATTCCTTCTTTACGCATAATTTCTAATCGTGCGCCAGATTCAAAAGTAAGAAAATAAGATTCAAATTTCTTTTCACTATTATGATATTTATTGTTTGATTTACAATTAAAAAAAGTTTCGTAAAACTCCCTCATACCTTCCAAATCTTTAACCCATATAGCAACATGTTCAATTTTCATTTATTTATCACTCCCCAGTATTTTTCTTTTTTATATTTAATTTAATGAGGTCACCACCTTATATGAATATTTTTTCATTATCAATCGATCATAAGTTTAAGACAAAGACTTTGTAATCCAACTAAATAGTCTTGTTCCCAATCACTAGTCGTGAGTACAGGAAGATGTTCAGACGGAATATAATTTGAGCTAGCCATTCTAATTTTATCTAAAATTACGTTTTCAATTTCATCCTTACAAAAAATGACCATATGAGGGTTAATAATCGCTACAAATGAGGCCACTAGCCTACTGATTGCATCAATTTCATACTCCTCACTTATGTTTAGGCTTTTAAATCCTTTTCCATTTACTAATGCCTGCCCGAAATTTCTTTCATCATATTGAGGTACAAATGAAACCTCTCCTGAGAAAAAAGTACTTCCTCTAACAACATCACCATTTACCATAATTCCTGCACCTGGACCGTTTTGTCCTGAATACAAATAAACAAGAGATTGTTTATCTTTTATCCCTCTATTATTGTGAAAACCTAAAACAGCTGCATTCATATCGTTTTCAACTATGACAGGGATCGAAAAATGTTCTTCATAATATTCTTTTAAATTAATATTTTGAAACTGTTCGTATCCTGGAATATAAAACATTTTTCCGTTATTAACCGCTGCTGGAACTCCAATCGACATTGAACTGATTTTTGGATATTTACTTATTATATTTTCAAGGGTCGTCGTTAAAAAGTTTAAACTATTATCTATTAATGCACTGGGCACTTTGCCTTGTTCCTTTATTTCACCGACACAATTAAAAATTTTATAATTCGTTTCCGTTTTTTCCAAAAAAACTACTAATCCTAACATATGTTCAGGATTGTAAGAATATCTTTTTGCCCTTCTTCCACCACTAGAGTTATCTAGTCCAACTAAAAGAACTTCTCCTTCTTTTTCCATTTCGGTAAGAAACTTACTAATAGTTGGAAAACTAATTTCTAGTCTTTGACTTAATTCAACTTTAGTTGCACTCCCTAGTTTTAAAAGTGTTGTACGAATACCACGAAGCACCATTTTCTTCATTGTGCTTGGAGTTGTTAAAAATTCATTCACTAAATTCACCACCTTAAAAAACTTATTAAACGTCTTTAATAAGTTAATGACCTTAATTTACCATATACTCTGCATTAAAACAAATGAAAATAAATTGTATAGAGATTTACAGATTTATATTTTTGAGTAGTCGTCATGTTCTATTTTTAAAATTCTACCAATATTGAAAGTAAATGCAAATACTAGTAGAACCCAGTACATTTGATATCTCAATTTGGTTAACCTAAATAAATCAATTTGTTATTATTTTTCTTACAAGATGAGGTTATAAAAAGATTTTTTATCACTAATTTTTTTATTATAGTTTTCATTTCTAATATTTGTATAGTTCTAATAATCAAGAACTTCACTTCTATATAGCAACAAATTTAAATAAATACTTATGTAATTAGAAAGGAAAAATACTTTGTCTATACTCCTTACATTAATAAAACACCATCGTTATCTTTTGTTATTTTCAGTGAATCTCCTTGAACTTATTGCATTACCTATATCAGGAGAAGTCACTATGAGTTATACGGGGTATCTAATATACAAAGGTAAAATGAGTTATATACTTTCTATTTTATTGGCAACATTGGGTGCTGTTATTGGTATTACTGTATCTTTTTTAATTGGTAATAGATTCGGTTATAATCTTATTCTAAAGTACGGTAAATATATACACTTTGGTCCCGAACGATATAATAAAACCGCAAAATGGTTTGATCATCATGGTAATAAACTCTTGGTATTTGCTTTTTTTATTCCTGGAATTCGCCATTTTACCGGGTATTTTAGTGGGATTTCCCGATTATCTTTTAAAATATTTGCACGAAATGCATATATTGGTGCGTTTCTATGGTCTATTTCCTTTGTCACTCTTGGTAAGGTTCTTGGTCCTCAGTGGGAGAAATTTCATCATTCTGCAAGTAAATACCTTGGAATAGGAATAGTTGGTCTTTTAAGTTTTATTGTAATTTTATTCTTGTTAAGGAGATACAAAACATCCTTAAAATATTTTTTAAATAATTATATAACTTTATTTTCAACTCGTTTTTTTTTATCATTAAAAAGAATGAAAGTTTATATTATATGCCTTGCTGTATTATTTTTAAGTATGCTTATTTTTACTTTAGGATTGGGTGAGGAATATTTACATAATGAGTTTAAAGAGTTAAATGAAGTTAGTATATATATCATAAATGAACTCTTTGGAGACAACTGGGCTTTCATAATGAAGGGATTACTTGTTCTTCAAATACCTTTAATTTTGCTTATTATTTCAATGGTTTCTTTAATCTTACTATTTGTTAATAAGAGAAATTTAATTTTGGAATTCTTATTTTTTATAACATCTATTGCTTGTGGGATGATATTCAAAGAAATAATTACACATGTATTTCATTATTTAAAACCTAATGCCGGCTCTTTTTTACATTTTGGGTTTCCAAATGAACAATCTTTTATGACAATTGTCGTCTATGGTTTTTTTGTATTTGTATTGGTACGTCATTTAAAAAACGATATCTTTACTCGAATCAAATTGATCACTCCAATTATAGTTTTATTTCTTTTAATATTTATTGGAGTAGCAAATATATATTTCTCACTTCAAATTCCAAGTGACATAATAGCAGGATACACATATGGAGCAGCATGGCTATTTTTAAACTTATTACTACTTGAAATACTTCGTCTCATATAACAATATAAGACATTTCCAAACATACGTACAAAATTATGAAATATAAGGGAAACGGAATGGAAAAGATAGTATCTTAACTCTAAAAGAAAATGATATAATTGTTAGCTAGTAAAATCCAATAACAACTATGTAAATTTGAGGTATTTTTAAATGAATTTAAAGTATTTTTTGTCGATTGCTTTCTTTATTAGTCTTTTGTCACTTTTTGGTTTCGCACTCATGGCATTACTTGTGAGCAATCATAGTCTATATCATTTTGATAGCACAGTTATCAACTTTGTACAAAGTCTTGAATCACCGAAAATGACATCTTTTATGAAAATAATAACTTTCTTAGGTTCAAGCGTATTTATTATTCTACTTTCTATTAGTATTCTATATTTTCTTTATAAAGTTTTAAATCACCGTTCTGAATTAATATTATTTATTGCAGCTCTTATTGGCTCAAATATTCTTTGTGTTTTATTAAAACTCTTCTTTCATAGGGCGAGACCTGATTTACACCGTTTAATTGAAATAAGTGGATATAGTTTTCCGAGTGGGCATGCGACTAACGCTATGACAGTTTATGGAATCCTAGCATTTATATTGTGGAGAAATATTCGTACAAAATTTGGGCGTTCCCTATTGATAATAATAAGTTTAATAATGATTCTTTTAATTGGCATAAGCAGAATTTATTTAGGTGTTCATTTTCCAAGCGATGTAATTGCTGGTTACTTTATTGGAGGATTTTGGATTAGTACTGCAATCTGGTATTATCAGCGTTATAAAGAAAAGCAATATGAACGAAAACAATGCGCTTGAAGGTTTTGTTACTTATAGGAAAAAGGAATTTTATATTTGTTCGGATTGATGAGGGAATCCTTTCATTATCCAAACGAAAAAGAGAGAGTACCGTTACTCTCTCTTTTTCTATGGGATTATTATATATTTCGTAAATTAAATTTCGCAGATTCTATTATGAATATTCACTATAAATTTCATTAAAACAATTTAATTATTAAACACTTATACATATAAAAAAATGCCTGAAAAAAAACAATTATGAATTATATAGCCAAACATTAAATTATAGTGAAATAGATTAAAAAAATATAATCTTTTTTGCTTTTTTACTGTGCTATTATATAGCAATGCTATACATTTTACGTACTTATAAACAAATTAAATATTCAATATTAAACTTAGAAATTAAAGGGAGAATTAACTATGAAAGAAAAGAAAAAAAATCTAGTTTATAAAAATGCAATGTTTTTTCAATGGTTTTTAAAAACTAGTTATTATTTGATAATCATCATTTTGCTAATATATTTTTATATTTGTAATTCCTCTGGCTCATCAACATTTATTTATAATGAATTTTAATTTTATTAACTACTATTTATAGAGGTATTCAAATGACACCATACGGAAATTTACTATATTTTTTATTATTGATGTTATTATTCTTACCAATTGTTATTTATGGGTTAAGAGGAAAAAAGATAACATTTTACAATACGCTTGTTGGCTGGACACTTATTTTTCTTATTTTTAAAGACGATATAAAACAGTTGTTATTTTTTATATGTTTTACTATTTTCCAAACGGTATTGGTCATTAACTATAGAAAATATCGTGAGAAATACAATAATCCTCGTGTTTTTTATTTTTTAATAGTATTAACGTTATTTCCGTTAATTTTAACTAAGATTCAGCCGCTTTTTATTCCAAATTCAATAATTGGATTTTTAGGTATTTCCTATGTAACTTTCAAATCAATCCAATTACTAATCGAAATAAGGGATGGATTAATCAAATCGTTAACAGTATTTGATTTTCTACAGTTCTTTTTATTTTTCCCAACTTTTACGTCTGGTCCGATTGATCGATATCGAAGATTTGAGAAGGATTTCAAGAATAGCTTTGAACCTGGGGAATATAAAGTTCTTTTATTTAATGGTATAAACTTAATTTTTCGAGGGTTTCTTTATAAGTATATTATTGCCCATGCTATCAATTTGTATATTATTTCAAATGTCTATTTACATGAAGACCTATTTGTCTTAAAACTTCTATACATGTATGCATACAGTTTTTATTTGTTCTTTGATTTTGCAGGTTATAGTGCTTTTGCAGTCGGAGTTAGCTACTTATTAGGTGTTCAAACACCACAGAACTTTAATAAACCATTTTTAAGTAGAAATATTAAAGATTTTTGGAATCGTTGGCATATGACATTGTCTTTTTGGTTTAGAGATTATGTTTATATGAGGCTAGTTTTTTTCTTACAAAAAAAGAAAATAATAAAAAATCGATATATTATTTCGTATATTTCTTACTTTACCTTATTTTTTTTAATGGGTCTTTGGCATGGACTTGCGTTGCATTTCATTGTTTATGGTATTTACCATGCTATTTTAATTATTTGCTACGATCTATTTGAAAGGAAAAACAAAGAAAAGAAATTAATTCCGCGAACAAAATTCACTGATATACTATCAATAATTATTACATTTCACTTTATTTGTTTTGGTTTTTTAATTTTTTCAGGAACATTATTCTAAAACAAATAATTAGACATCAAATGAGGGATTAGATATGAAAAAAACTACTTTCGGTCCAATGATTTTGGCTGTTATAGTTGTTATATTAATAATTACCATTCCAAAGCAATGGTTAACTCCACTAGTTACAAATCGAACAGCTAGGCATCAATCTAGCTCACTTAGTCCTGCTATCTTCCAAGGAATTACAGTACAAAAACAAGTTATGAAAGATCCTACCATTATACCAATCTATGGTTCGTCTGAACTTTCAAGATTTGATCAGTTTCATCCTTCAAATTTTTTTAAGGCATATGATCCAAAATATACACCTTTCCTAATTGGAAGAGGTGGAACTCAATCTTTAATACATTTCCTTAGTTTATCTGCTAACTATTCAAGTTTAAAAGGGAAACAGATAATTTTTATCATTTCACCACAATGGTTTAATAAAAGAGGATTAGATGAACAACGTTTTGACCCGAATTTTTCGAAGTTACAAGCAATTGAATTTGCAAAAAATAATAAAATCCCTATGGATATAAAAGAAAGAGCAATTAATCGATTACTTGATTATTCAATAGTAAGAAATGATAAAATGCTTGCGACTTTGATGAGGCAGGCACTTGGAATGAAAACAGAAAAACTAACTAATAAACTAATTACTAATAATCTAGTCAATCCTTATTTATCAATTATAAATAAACAAGATGTACTTACATCAAAACTTAATTTTATCAGTAATTTTAATATAAATAATTACTCAACTTCAAAAAATAAATCATATAAAGAGCTGCTTGCAATTGCAGAAAAAGAAGGAAAGAAAACAGCAACCAATAATCCATTTTATATTAGAAACAGTATTTATACATTGCATTTTGCTAATAAAATTAATCAATTAAAAAACTCTAAGACTACACTTTCCTATAAAGAATCACCTGAATATAAGGATCTACAACTGGAATTAGATTTATTAAAAAGTGCTGGTGCAAAACCACTTTTCATATCTATTCCAGTAAATGGGTACTTTTATGATTATATTGGTTTTAAAAAAGAAGAGCGTACTTTGTATTATAAAAAAGTATCAAAAGAAATTCGTGATTCTGGATTCGAAGTTGAAGACTTATCAAACCATGAATATGATAAATATTTTTTCAGAGATTCGCTTCATTTAAGTTTAAAGGGATGGGTTTATGTGGATCAGGCAATGGAATCTTTCTTGCACAATAAAGAAAAAGTTAATAAAAAATCTCAAAACTTAGTGGTTAACTGATTGACCAGAATACAATGTGTATATGAAATATAGGCCATGGAAAAAAGCTTCCGAACACAACATTTGAGTGTTCGGAAGCTTTTTCTTCTTCTGTATTACATAAATCAGTCAAAATAGCTAATACTTGGCTCGAATATTTTTCATTATATCCCCCTCATTTTGTTATATTTTCTACTGGAATTGACCAATATTTATAACCTGGACATCACCGTATTTATGTTTATTTCGAGATAAAGAATCACTACCATTTGAGCATAAGAGTAATCAACTATTTTCTTTAGACGATCAATTGGGATTAGGGAAACTCCATTACTAATCATTAAATATTCTGAATTGAGTTTGATAATTATCTGAACCAACAAGTTTTAAGTATTAATAAATAAAGAAACAGGGAATTTTAATTTGGATAAGGTTGTTTATGATAGAGTTCTTCTTTGTTAAGATTTTTACGGCGGTTGGACAACTTTGGGTAATTATTCAAATGAATTTGCAAGAGCATAAATTCCAGTGTACAAGCCTAATTACCTTGAGAAAATAAATAAAGGATGAAAGGAATGAAAGATTGTTATGAAAGATCGTCGTTGGATAGGAATATTGATAATTTGGTTTGGTATTATTGCAGGTACATTACTTATCGGCACTTTGCTGGAAAACCAGGGGTTTCCTTCCCCCCATTTATTTGCTGCACTTCTTGTTGGGATAATTGTGGCGTTCACGCCATTTAATCGTTATAGTAAAATAATTCCAATTGGTGTATTTACATTAGCTCAGGCGATTACAGGTGTACTTTTAGGTACTTACTTTAACCCATCATCGATTGCCTCTCTAGGAAATGCCTGGCCGATCGTACTTCTTGTTACAGGAGCCACTTTAGTGCTAAGTGTCCTTACTGGACTTGTTTTTGCTCGAGTAACCAAAACGGATTTAGTAACTTCCACCTTGGGGATGATTGCAGGTGGCTCAGCAGGAGTCATCGCTACGAGTGATGATCTTAAAGCTGACAGCCGACTTGTAGCCTTCATGCAATTTGTTCGTCTCTTCTTAGTAGTATTTATCACTCCTCTTCTTGTCCGACTAGTCTTTTTACCTACTGGTAACTATTCACATGTTAGCTCAGCAGAAATTGAGGCCACAGGTCCAATTTTCGCGGGGTGTATCTTCACATTATGTATTGCTATAGTGGGAGCTTGGTTAGGGAAACGTTTCCGTATTCCCGCAGGGGCTTTGATCGTACCATTGATACTTGGGGCAGTTTTAAGTACATTGACACCATTTAAAGGGCTTACCCCACCCGAATTGATACGTGAACCGGCATTTACTTTAATTGGTCTGCAAATTGGATTACGTTTCGATAGAGAAACCTTACGACGTGTTCGACGATTGTTACCAGCAATTATGGGTTTTGTTCTCATACTCATAATCGGCTGTGGAGCTTTCGGTTTGGTTCTAGCAAAGTTTGTTCATCTTAACCTACTTTCTGGATATTTAGCTACAACACCAGGTGGCATTAATGCTGTGATGGCCATCGCCTTTGGTAGCGGAGCCGATACAACTTTAATATTTGAGATGCAAACATTCCGCCTTTTTATCATGTTGCTGGTTGCAGTTCCTTTAGCACGCTGGTTGATAAGCAGAGATAAGCCTATAAAAAGCGGAATTAGCAAAATACTTAAAGAGCCTAAATAAAAAGGTCTGTTGTTAAAATATGTTGAGACCTAAGGGTTCTTTTTTGAAGTGCTCTTCAGCTATTTAAACCCCGTTTTGACATAATAATTGGCATATAAAAATGAAGGAAACCCGCTACTATACTGGTGAGTTTCCTTCATTTTGAAATCTATCTGTACTTTGAGTAATATCAATTCGGCAGTTAATTCAATATTCTTCATATGGCCAAAAATAACACTACTAAACATAATAATCGACATTTTAGGTTAAATTTTTTTAAGAACTATTTTTTGGGATCACCAAATATTCAGTGTATCCATTCCAAAAATCTTCTAAATCATTCCACCACTTTAAAGATGCAGAATGTAAATACTTCCTCATTCCTTCTGGGTTAGGGTTTATACCAAGATTTTGAAGGTCTTCCAATAACCGATCGATGCTGCTTCTTGCACGTATTCGTCTCCGTCTGTATGTAATCGTTCGATAACATCAAATACTTTAGCAATTCTTCAAAATTCCCTTGTCTTTAAGGTAATTTCTCCATCTTTTTTTATAAGAAGGACATGCATGGATTAATAAATCCATAACTTCATATTTCTTTATTTCTTTACACATTAAATCACTTACTCATAATGGCTAAAAAATTTTCTCTTAGACATGGAACGAAGTAGATATTTTATGTAAAGGCTTTATTTTAAAAATGTGCTAGGCATTACAACAAGCACTACTTCTCCACGAGCACAAAGAGTATCATTTGCGAATAATTCTGTATGAACTTTCCATTTTTTAGGATGGATTTCTTCAACAATTCCAACTGCTTTAAGTGGGACATCTTGTGGAGTTGGTTTAAGATATTCCACATTGAGAGCAGCGGTTACAAATCTAGGTGGCACTGATCCATCTCCTATCTCATTTCCATTCTTACGGTGTAAAGCAAGTGAGGCAGAACCTGTCCCATGACAATCAATTAACGAAGCTATTAGTCCACCATAAATAAAACCCGGAATTCCCATGTACTTTGACTCCGGTGTAAAGATCGTAATCGTTTTATCACCTTGCCAACCAGTGCGAAGATGATGACCATCTTTATTTAATCGTCCACATCCATAACACCAAGCGAAATCGTCTGGGTAAATATCTTGAATTGCTTTTTCAATTACTTCTTCCATCATTCATCCTCCTTAAAAAGCATTTAATTATTGTACTTTAAATATATACAAGGTCTTTCTTATCTACAATAGTTTCCTGATAATTCCGTCAATATTAACTATTCTTTTAAGGTAGAGTAATATTTTTCAAGATTAAAATTAACTAAAATTATGTACACAAGTAGAATTACTTACTGGCGGAACAACTTCTTATTATATTACTGATAATTTCATTTTTTCGGATTAAATTAGTTGAACAATTTCATTACTTTTTCAAATGTAGCTTCATAGTTCAAATTATTATAAAATTCATTATCTAACTCACTAAGTTCATTAAGAATTTCATCTTTCTTCTGATTTACCACTCCGATAGATTTCATTAGCTTTTTTAACTAAATTAGATAAGAAACTGATTCCTAAATAATCTAAAATAGAAACAGTTTCTTTCCAATATTCTCCAGTCCAATTTAAAAAATATTGATCAAATCCACCGTTATTTAATTCCATTAAGAGACTATCGACTAAGTAAAAATTTCTTTCATTTTGACTTAATCCCTCAATTCCATTTTTGCTTTCTTTTTCATTATACTTGCTTGGATTTATAGCTTTTAAAACTTCCATGACTTAGTTAGTTGAAGTAACCACTACGAAAGTTTCACCTTTTCAAAATGTTCCACTGTAGGAAATGGAGCGTAAAAATGATGAAGTTGCTTTTTCCAATCTTGGTATTCATTAGATTGCCTAAAACCAATAGTATGGTCCTCCAATGTCTCCCAATGCACCAGTAATAAATATTTCCCTTTTACTTCCATGCATCGTTGTAATTCATGTGACACATACCCTTTCATAGAAGAAATAATTTTTGATGCCCTCCGAAAAGCTTCTTCATATTGTTCTTCCATACCTGCCTTAACATATAGCGATACAGCTTCCAGTATCATTTAATCACCCCAATTATTTTGTTTCAAAATTATATTATTCGTCAAATTTTACTATTCACCTTCAAGTATCCTTTTTTCACAAAAACTGCTATTTTGCTCAATAAAAAAATCCACTCCTCAACCGATCGTGTTGCTCAACCAAGTTATACGATAATTTAATAAAATTATATCTTAATATATTATTAGTTAACTAAAAAGTACTATACGAATCATAATTTCAAACCTATGGAATTTAAAAGCTCCCCTCAAATGGAAAGTGTATCTAATAAACGGCCAACTAGTTGATTAAAAGGTTTACCATTTACTTTAAATGTCCTCAAAATAAAAAAAGAGGAGTATTCCTCTTTTTTAAATTACAAACCCAATTATATAGTTTTCATCACATCAATTACTTTATCAATATCATTTTTCGAAATCCAGTAATGTGTAGCAAAACGCATCATACCATCTTCATCCGGAGCAAAAGAAATAATTCCGTTTTCTTTAAAAATTTCTTCGATTTCCCCGGGACTTCTTCTCATTTCAGTCATTTGGAAAAATACCATATTGATATGAAGTTGAGATGTGTCAACATTAATTCCTGGGATTTCACTTAGTCTATTCGCTAAATATAAAGCATTTTCATGATCTTCATGTAACCGTTTCGTCATTTTTTCTAATGCGATTATACCAGCGGCTGCTAAAAATCCAGATTGTCTCCAGCCTCCACCTAGTAATTTGCGTTTCTTTTTCGCTTTTTCAATAAATTCTTTACTTCCAGCAAGTATTGAACCTACAGGTGCACAAAGTCCTTTTGATAAACAAAACATTACCGAATCGCTATATTGAGATAATTCTTTTACATCCGTTTTTAAATAAGTAGCAGCGTTAAAAATTCTTGCGCCATCTAAATGCACAGGAATATTTGCATCTTTTGCAATGCTATAAACTTGCTTCATATAGTCGATATCAACTACAGATCCATTTGAATAGGCATTTTCTAAACAGATTAGTGAAGTTTCTGGAAAATGAATATCATCAGGTCGGATCGAATGTTTGATGCGTTTAATATCCATCTTGCCATGAGTTGTTTGTAAAGTTCTTAAGTGAACTCCTGCAATAATTGAAGCAGCTCCTACTTCATGTTCAAAAATATGACAATCCTCTCCAAGAATGACTTCAGTTCCACGATCACATTGTGTAAACAAAGCAAGCTGATTACCAAATGTTCCACTTGGTACAAATAATGCTGCTTCTTTCCCAACCATGGAAGCAGCTAAAATCTCTAATTTTTGTACAGTTGGATCATCCCCATAAACATCATCGCCAACTTCGGCTAAAAACATGGCTTGTCTCATTTCATCGGTAGGATTTGTTACAGTGTCACTTCTTAAATCGATAAACTTCATTTTCATTCCCCTTTTTGTCATTTTCAGAATTATCTAAACTAGATTGATAGACGCATCGAGATTTGATTTCTAATACAAGTATCCATCTCATTGTCGGAAATTGGAGGATAGATTTAGTCATTAAATGTGTTGTTTTTTTCAAATTCCTTTAAACCTATAAGTAAAAGCTTCTCTGTAATATCCTCAATTCCAGTGTGATGATCTAGTGCAATTTGTTTAATCTTTTCTTTTATTGAATCTTTCACAAAAATAGTTAGTTGTTCTTGATTACTCGTAAACACAATAAATCCTGGTCTAGTAGAAAGCTTACCATCAATTAAACAGTTTTGTAAAATTTCAAAATCTTGTTCAATTTGTGCATCAAGATACGGTAGTTTAATCGGTTTTATTTGAATCTTAATTGAGTTGTTTAGTATATATAGATTCATATTTTGATGTCCAATATGTTTATAAAATGAATCGATAATGCCAAAAATCGGCGCACTAATTGACTGAGGGATTGGAAATTGAAACGAGATCATGCCTCTTTTCGTACTATGACTGGCTTTTTTCATTTCATAAGCTTTTCTAAATCCACGATTTGTAAGTTCTTCTCTGTTTAAAAGTTCACCCATATTCGTTTTTGCTACGATTTCTGAGGACTCAGTAAGCTCGATGATTCGGGCTTTTTCGTTTGAGTTTGGAATTTCATATAGTCCGAATAAGTAAAATGCTAAGTCTTTTGTAAAAAAAGATTTTTTTCTCGATGCATTTTTTTGTGAGAATTTTAGATTTTCAATTTCTTCTTCTGGTATAAATACAGTTAGTCTACCTTTAAAATTTACTTTACTTGCGTTAATTTTCCCAGCTTTTATATATTGATGGATTGTTGCTTTCGATACTCCTAATAAATTGGCTGTCTCAAGAACAGTTAGTCCTACCGGTTTTATTGTTTGAGACTTTAACTGATTAAGGTCATCTAGGTAAAATCTCATTGTCCCATCGATTTGCCAATCTTCATAAACAAGATTTAGTTTCCCAGCCTTTACATAATTGTAAATCGTTTGTTTCGAAACACCCAACAACTCTACAGCCTCATTTGTTGTAACAATCTCTTTCATTTTATGATCTTGTTCTAACATTTAAATTCTTCCTTTATCATTGGTTTATAGATTTATTATATCATAATTATTTCCAACAAAATGTTAAAAAGCAATTAAACAGATACAATTAAATCTATTTATTTATAAATAATTAATTATACGTAATTTGTTTAAAGTAGAATAATAGTGTATTTTTCCACCTAAATCATTTTATGCATTTTAAAATTTATAAAATATTCTAGTTAATTATTTAAGTGGAAAAAATATTCGAATTTATACTATAAATAGAATGATTTATGTATAATAGATTATGAGGTGAGTAATATGTTAGTTAAATCAAGCCTACTTATTACAAATTCAGTGCATTTACCCAGTACGAATCTAAATGAATCCAACATAATTGAGTATTTAATAGATGAAACATACTTTCCTGTTCTTCTACAAACAAAGTTTGAAAATGAAAAAAATCATCGAATGATTTATGAAGGTTTTTCTGATTTGGATATGATCTATTACTTTGTACATCAGAGAAAAGATATTCAAAAATCGAAACAACGTAAAAATAGTACAAAGATGGAATACATACGAGAGTTAATGCAGTTTTTTCGATACTTAATGAAGAGTGAAGAGTTTTTGCGCCAGGATGTAGAATCTTATATAGAGACTTCATTTTTCAAAAACTTAAAACAAAGACATATCGATTCATATCAACAATGGTTATCTACTTATCAATACGGTTCGAACAAGCAACAATATCGTGTTACAACTCTTTCAAGAAAACTTGTCATATTAAAAAGCTTTTTCAAGTTTTTATTCGATAGTCATTATGTTCAAGTACCTTTATATACTCGAATATTGAATGCAAAAATTACAAAGGATGACTTACCAAATCGCGATTTAGAAGAAAGTGAAGTAAAAGCATTATTGAATTTTTATAATGGAAATATTTTAAAAACGACTATAATCAAATTATTAGCTACAACTGGTATGCGAATTCGGGAACTAGCAGAGGCAAATTGGGGTAAAGTTACAAAAGATTCAAACGGTTATTGGCTAGAAATAGTTGGAAAAGGAAATAAAAAACGTGAAGTTAAATTATTAAATCATGTATTTGTAGATTTATGTAAACTAAGGAGTCGACGTGGTTTAACAAATCTCATTTCAAAAACAGATTCAAGTCCATTCTTTCCAAATAAACTAAATCAACATTATTCGTTTAAATATTTATCAAAATATGTAATTGAAATGATAAAAGATTCGGAGTTACCTTTTGTAAAAGAACATAATCGTTCGAACAATATTAGTCCTCACTTCTTTCGACATCATTATGCATGCCGTTCAATTGAAAAAGGTGCGAGTATTTATCAAGTTAGTCGAAGTTTAGGTCATGAAAGTATTCAAACGACTGAACTTTATTTAGCAAAAATGATGAATCGATCTCAAAACGCAAGTAATGTTTGGGATGATGAAAATTATTAATAAGAAAAACCCCATTTTAAAAAAGGGGGTTTCTTTTTATACTTTTTATTAGTTTACATAACATTATTATAGGTAATCCGATTAAATAAACTAGAAAATATAAATTAGTGTTTAAACGATAGAAGATTAAAGCTTTACTACTACTTCTGTTCCATCTTTTAATTTCGTATCAACAAGGATTAGTCCTCTGTTTTTTGAGAGTCCCTTTAGTAACGGTTTCAAATCTTTTTTATCAATTTCAGGGAAAGTGAATTTGCTGTCATTTTTTTTAATTGCTTTATTTATTAAACGATTAAGCCATTTTGATGTAATGATCAAACTCGCTAAATTTAAAAGCGCATAAGGAACTGGAATGGAGAATCTCTTTCCTTCTATTTTCAACTTGACCTTTATCATAATCTACTCGATCACAACTAAAACTTTATCACCATTAGATGAAGTAATATCAACGATTTGTCCGACCATTTCGTTTTCGATAGCTTCGATTAGTAGATCAACGTTAATATCTTTTACATATTTTTCTGCTTCAGGAATTTTTTCAGCAATATTTGTACCTACTTTTAAAACAGCTTTTACAAGATTAATCGGTACATTAACATTAACATTATCTCCTACTTCAGAGTTGACACGAATTTTTAATATTTTATTTCCGTATGGTTCTTTTTTTAAAGATACGCGTTCTGGCTGGTCTTTATCTTGTAAAATATTAATTAGTTCACTTGCTTTATCTTTATCAATCTTTCCTTCTTCCATCAACGTTAAGATTCTTGAAATCTCGTCTTTCATTATAAGTCCCCCTCTTTTAATAATTGAATGGCTTTCTCAGCAGTAATTTCGCCTTTTTCCAATAATGTTACAATTTTAGATTTATCTATTTCTGGTTTCTTTTGAGTGGAATATCCAAGTGTAGAGATAATTTCATCTAATTTTCCTCTGACGGTCGGATAAGAAATTCCTAATTCTTTTTCTACCTCTTTGATATTTCCACGACATTTAAGAAAAATCTCAATAAAATGGAGTTGTTCTTGCCCTAGAGCCGCTAATCTTGATACTTCAAATTCATTTTCGATCGTTGTCTGACAATGATTACAATGTAGCTTAGTAATTTTAAGTGCCTTGCTGCAAACTGGACAATTAGTGAGTAAAGGATACGACATACTGTTCTCCTTTCTTTTATTTAATCATATCATACAACATATATTTAATTTTTCAAACAAAATTTTAAAATTATTTATAAAAATTTATAATTTAATTAAATAATTGAATGTTTATATTAAATAAATTGATTCAACGAACACGAAAGTTTAATTTTCCTCTAAATATTTACCTTTTTATTGAATAATTAAATTTGTATATTAAATAAATTGATTCTTTGCTTCATAAAAGTAAAAAAAAAGACCCTTATGGAGTCTTTCTGTGGTGTAAAATATCATATTTTTTTTCTATCTATTCTCTTTCATCGTCGACCAATACTCTCATTTCAATTAAAAATTCTTCTTTTTGATTCGGTGAATAATTATTATGTATTAATGACTCATATATATCACTTTTAATCGTTATTTGATGTTTGTCTATATAATTAATAAGTCTTTGTAAGTTTATAAAATAATCATCAGATGATACGCTTTTATATGAAATGCATATGTATTTTCCTTCAGGGATGGTTGAAAGCTCGGTACCAGGTAATAGTAGTGTAGTTTGTTTTTTTGTTAAAACGGGTGTAAATAAATATTGATATGTTACTTCACTAACATGTGTATAGGACTTATAAGGCACAATGGCTCCATAACCATAGTTCCTAAAACCTTCTGTAGATGCAGCAAACTTCTTCAATTTACTGTATGAAGCATTTAAAATATTTTTTGGGTCGATCCCATTAGCTTTCGTCTGAATGATTTGCGTTTCTTCTTCGTACGAAAAAAACACTTCACCAAATTGCGGATAATCCTTTTGTTTTTGTAATCCCTTTTTTGCATTTGCGATGATTTTTTCAATTTCGATTAATGATTCTATTTTTTCTCTTACAATTTTTTCTTGTTCTGTTAAAAAGGAGAAAAATTCATCTCTCTGTAGCCCCTGTACCTCTTTCATCTCTTCTAATGGAGTACCAATATATTTGAGTGATTTGATTAAATCGAGAAGATGAATTTGTGAGTCTTTGTAATATCGATAATTCGTATCTGGATCGACATACGCTGGTTTAAATAAGTTGATTTTATCATAATATCGAAGTGCTTTTATCGAAATATTAACTAACTTGGATACCTCACCTATTGTATAAAGTTTTTCCTTCATATTAATCACCTCCACATTCTTATTTTAGCAAAAAAAGCATATTCTTTATTCGAAAATATAGAATATACTTTTTTGAATGATTATGCTGTTCGATATACTGGCATTTTCCAAGCAATTGTTAAACCGACACCGCTCGCTAATAAGACTGTTGCAAAATAAAATGGATAGTTTAAGTCTATATCAAATAGGATTCCACCTATAATTGGTCCTATTACATTCCCAAAACTAGTAAACATTGAGTTCATTCCACCTACAAAGCCTTGTTCATTACCTGCAATCTTAGATAAATAGGTTGTAACAGCTGGACGCATTAAATCAAAGCCTAAAAATACTGTAATCGTCACTAGTAAAATCATAAAATATGAGTCAACAATTGTCATCATAAACACTAGAATTGTAGAAAGGATTAAACTATATCGAATTAATCGAATTTCCCCCATCCATTTTGTTAAACGATCAAATAATCCTACTTGAGCAATCGCACCAATAATCCCACCGCCAGTGATCATGATTGCAATGTCTTTCGGTGTAAAACCAAATTTATGATTTGTGAACAATGAAAATAATGATTCAAAAGCTGACAAACCAAATTGTGAGATCAATATAACCATAAACGATATAAAATACATCGGTGCAAAAATACGTTTAAATCCTGGTTTTTGTCCTTTTTCTTCACTATTGTCTTTATTTCGTCTCGGCTCAGGAAGGACTGTAATAGATAAAATGCCTGCGAAAATGGCCAATCCTGCTGCAGAGAAAAATGGTATGCGTGCGCCATATTCTGCTAAAAAACCTCCAACACCTGGTCCAACAATAAAACCTGTTGAAATTGCAGCTGACATATATCCGAGTGCTTTTGCTCTTGTATCGACCGTTGTAACATCTGCTATAAATGCTGTTACAGCTGGCATAATGAATGCCGCACTTATTCCGCCTAGCATTCGTGAAATAAAAAGAACCTCAATCGTTTTTCCCATTCCAAATAAAAACTCTGAGATACTAAAGATTAATAATCCCGTAATAATCATTTTTTTACGTCCGAACTGGTCTACCCAGCGACCTGCAATTGGTGAAAAAAATAATTGTGTAATAGCAAATGCAGCTACCATATAGCCTACAATTGTACCAGATATATTTAACTCATTCATAATTGAAGGTGTGACTGGAATAACTAACCCAATTCCTAAAAAAATAATGAATAAATTCATTAATACTAAAGCTAACATTATGTTTTGTTTTTTCATCTTAACTCAACTCCTTTTAAAACTCTACAAAACATAATGTAAAGCCTCCTCCGAGGGGAGAGTCAATTGGTTTTTTTTATTATTTTTGATTCTTTTTTATGAATTCGCTTTCAATTCTTTGAAATAAAAAAAGGAGCCTCTTTTTAGAGAAGCTCTTAGTTATTAGTACATTAATTTAAAATCATTGAAGCCTTTTAAATATTCATCTATTTAATGATCACCTTATTTAACGTGACGAGTTTTTTGAAACATTCCGAGAATACTCGATGTGACAAAACCAAGAATTAATGCGAAAGTTATATGTTGGTACAGCCCAACATTACCGTTTGCTCCCATACGATGCCAAATATCGTTTGGTAGCGTTTTCCAGATAAACCATAAGCATGATGTTACGATAAGTGTAATAATTGGTATAGTGAGGCGTTTTTGAAGTGATGAAGCAATAAACATCATTAAAGCTAAACCAAGAATCGGTGTACTACCAAAAAACCATTGAAGTATATGAAAATCGATGTTCTCCATCCATATCCCTCCTCATTATAATTGTATGAGGAGATTTTACTAAAAAGTAATGTTATCAGTTAGAAATTCAATGACATTTCTTTTCTGTGGTAAATTATCAATATATAAATAAAGTTAAGGCCAAATGGCCTTAACTTTATTTTACAATTACTTTTCCTACCATACCTACATTAAAATGGTACTTACATGTAAGATCATATGTATTTGCTTGTTTTGGTAACACAGTAATGGTTTTTTCAGTTCTTGGTTGAACTTCTACATCAATATTAAGCATTTTCACAGTAAAAGTATGTGGTTTACTTCCTTTATTTTTCAATAATAAAGTTGATTTTGTACCATTTGGAATCGTAATATTTTTCGGATTAAAGTAATCATCATTCAACTCTACTACGATTGTTTGTGCACGATTATTTGCATCTGAAACCTCTGATTCAGCAAAAGCTTTGAAATTACCTTGTGTTCCCATCAATGCAATCGTTGCAAAAAAAACAATCAGTCCTGATAGCCAATTTTTTATTAACACTCGCATTCCCTCCTTTCCTATGCATATTCTTTTCCATTTGATGGAAAATTATCACGATTTTTTTATTTAAGCTGTAAAATGAAACTGTGTTTTTAGAAAACAGTTTCATTTACTTTCCTATCCATAAAGTAATCCAAACTTGGTAAAATTGAAGACTTAGATTGAGTTTTGAGTGTTTACTTTATTGAAATTGCGATTTTTTTATCTTTAGAAAGTATCTTTAGTGTTCAATTGGCAGTCATTCTGAAGCATGAAAAGCCTTTATTTCATTTGTTTAACTATCTAAAATTGTGGGTAAATATGCTCTCTCATTGGCTTTTATCATCTATAAATAGGATTTGCCTTTGTTGTTAATTAGTCAGTATTTTCATCTTAACTATTTCCAGAAAAAATACATTTTCTGAATTTTAAGAGTATAATAGAGTATTAGAATTACTTCTAAGTTCATCTTCAAAAATTCTAAAAAAAATTTTATCCAAAGTAGTGAGGAAGGAAGTTTAAGTATGAATAAAACTAAACCAACTGAAGTAACAGTTGATGGTTTCTTTAGACGTCAATTAAATCGTTTTTCTACACCATTTGGAAATAAACAAGGTGAACTCCCAGTTGAAGCAGGTCGTTATCGTCTCATTTGGTCAGCTGCTTGTCCATGGGCCCATCGGTCTGTTATTGTACGAAAAGTTTTAGGATTAGAAAATGCAATCAGTTTAGGAACCGTCAGTCCAATGCGTCCAAGATTGCCTCACGTGGATTGGGAATTTTCATTGGATTCAGGAGGAGTTGATCCAATATTAGGCGTTCGATATATGAGTGAAATCTATCATAAATCAGATCAAAACTATTCTGGGCGTCCAACAGTTCCTGTAATGATCGATATTAGCTCCGGTAAGGTTGTCAATAATGACTATTTTAGATTAACAAATTATTTCGAAACTGTTTGGAAGCCGTACCATAAAAAGAACGCACCAGATTTATACCCAGTTTCTATCCGACAGGAAATTGATGCGCTAAACGAAATCATATTTACTGTTGTAAACAATGGTGTATACAAATGTGGTTTTGCACAATCTCAGAACGCTTATGAAGATGCTTATGAAACGTTATTTAATCGATTAGATGAGCTAGATCAGCGCTTATCTAAACAACGTTTTTTATTTGGTGATAAAATTACTGATACTGATGTTAGGCTATATACAACACTTGTACGGTTCGATGCTGCTTACTTTACAGCATTTAATACGAATCGAAATTTAATACGCGAGTTTAAAAACTTATGGGGTTATGTACGGGATTTATATCAAACACCAGGGTTTGGAGATACAACTGATTTTGATGCGATTAAACGACATTACCATTTATCGATTACCATTTCACCCGATAAAGAGGAACCAACAGTCTTACCGAAAGGTCCAGACCTTACGATTTGGAATTCGAAGCACAATCGCGAAGATTTAAGTAGACAAAAAGAAAAGTTCCTCATTCATTAATGTAAAAGGAGGTGTAATTTAAAAGGTGAAAATAGAAATTTGTAATGCTGAAAAAGAGATGTTTCAGTCAATTCGAGAACAGAGAATTAACGCTTATTATGAATACGTCAACTTGTTGCCAGATAAACATTGGAATGCTTTAAAGAGGTCCCTCTCATCGAATGTTGATGAACAAGAAGGTGTGGAAATAATTGTTGCCACGGTTTTAGGAAAAATTGTCGGTAGCGTCGCTTTATTTCCAGCTAAAATCAATGCCTATGGCGGTTATATCGACGAACTTGATTATCCAGAAATCCGAATGCTTGCTATAGAGTCAGACTGCCGCGGTAAAGGTATTGCTTCTGCGTTAATTTCAGAATGTATTAATCGCACGAAGGAAAAAGGATTCGATGCTATTGGATTACATACCGGGGAATTTATGAAAAATGCCATAAGTTTATATGAAAAAATCGGATTTGAACGTTTACCAAAGTTTGACTTTGAACCAGCAAATGATGGGATTATTGTCAGAGCTTATCAGATGAAAATTTAAACCTTATTTACTACTTATTATTCAATTTAATCTTGTTTAGTAAAAGGGCTGTCCGAAATTTTCCAACTTCAAACAGCCCTTTTAAACTTTTCTATTTACTTAAATGATTATTTGTTAAAAAACGGTTATCGAGATAAGAATCTCACCTATTTAATATGTGTTATTTAATTAGAGATATCATCTTTACTTCAGAATACTATCTTATTATGATTCTTTTTAATATAAATTTGGAGTGTATTAATTGTCAAAAATAGATGAATCAAACATTTTAATCGAGCCATGGAACGAAGCAGATCTTAGTTTACTTCTATCATCAAATACGAATAGTATGATGAAATATCTTGGAGGACTTGAAAGTTTGAAAGAAATTATGAGGCGGCACAAGCATTATCTTGAAATGAGTCGAATAGGTACAGGACAAATGTTTGTAATCATTTTGCTTCCTTATAGAACAAAAATCGGAACTGTTGGCTATTGGGATCGCATATGGGATGGTAAACTTGTTTATGAAATTGGTTGGACCATTTTACCCCAATTTCAACGAAAAGGAATAGCAACAATCGCAGTAAAAAAAGCTATTAAGAAGGCCCAAAAAGAATCGAAGCATAAATATATTCACGCTTTTCCTTCCACTAATAACATTGCATCTAATAAAATATGTGAAAAATTAAATTTCAAGTTTATTAAAAAATGTAATTTTGAATATCCAATTGGGAAATTTATGGTATGTAATAATTGGCGGCTAAAGACAAAGAAGAAAAAATGAAGTTAAGTCTAAAATGGCTTAACTTCATTTTTTCTACCTAATTCATTAAAATTATAGTATTATCACAATTTTTTCAACATTATAGTAGATGATTTATTAACATAAAAAAAGCCGATTCCAATCGATATTGGATCAGCTTTATGTATATTTTATTCAAAATAAAATAATGAATCGTGAGAAGTATTTGTCTGATAGTAATTTACTAAATCTTCTACTGAGATTCCTCTAATTTCAGCGATATCATTAAAACTCATATCATAATGATATGACAGTTCATGTAAAGATAATGCTGGATTATTCGCTAATAATTCATAATCAGGTAAATTGTCAAATTGTTGTGACATACTCTTCACTTCCTTTTACAGTTTCTTACTATCCTTTCCTAAAATTTACAAATTTAGTCAAGATTCGTAAAAAGATTTGAAATGTACATAAAATGATCAGTTAGGATTCGATGGTACAAACTATTTTTGCTTTTTTAGCTATCATCATTTGGTGTATTGCTATTTACCTAATTAACAGCATAATTGAGGCGTAAAAAAATGCAGGTTAAAGGTGACATCCTAATTCCTGCATTTTTATTTATTCTATATAATTAGAAAAAGTGTAAAGAAGACAATGTTAAAAAAGCTTCTATTAACCTCAGCAATTTCTCTTTTTCTTCATTGTTTAGCATTAAATTAGCTTTACGTATGAGGTTCATACCTTCTATCCAATCATTTTCATCTATCGGTACATATCCTGCAATTTGAAACAACTGAATAACAGGAACACCGAGTGGTTCTGCCAACTTTCGAATTATTTCTGTCGACGGAATACCCCTTTTTCCATTTTCAATTTGTGAAATATATGAATGGGATACATTTGCTTTTTGCGCAAGGCACTTGATTGATAGATTTTTTTGTAAACGTGACTGTCTAATAAATTCGGCAAATATTTTTGAACGATCCTCAGTGTTTTGCTCTTTATAGACGACATCAAATTTTAAATTACTATTCATTTCTATCTGGGAAATATTGAATACTTTTTCAGATATATTTCGTAAAGGAGTTTTCAATCTTTCAGGTGCATTAATAATATAAGCACACCAAATTAAATCTTCAGCATTTCCACCAGTCACTTTTGCAATCGCTCTAGTTAATTTTTCTTCAGGTGGAGTCAATTTCGCATTTTGTAATTTGCTTAAATAGCTCTTGTCTTTTGAAAAACCCAACTTATTCAATTCATTGGCTATTTCAGTCAAACTTAAATTTGAATTTTTAATATATTGCTTTAATAATTTGTAGTACATGCTCACACCTTTTTCTTAATTTGCTCTACTTTTATTTTTATGTGTACAACATGGACTTTGACACTGTTATGAATTGGGTTATTTTGGAAATTTATTGTATTCGTGAGGATGTACTTAGAATCTAAACGTTCAGAAGGTAAAAAGAACTAAACCCACTCTTTTAGCTGAGTGGGTTTCTTAAAACTTATAAACTTTTATCGTTTCCTTGCCATTTACCCTAAATTATTTCGGATACTCTATTTTGGAGAATTTCAATTAATTCATCGTCCATAAACTGATAGTCATCAGCTATATCTAGATTAACAATCTTTTTTTCATTCAGTAAATTACCGAATTTATCGCGAATCCTTCTTAAATGTTTTTTCTCCATTACAAAAATAATATCTGCCCAACCAATATGTCCCTCTGTTACTTTAATTCTGGCCCCAGTTTCAGTCCCTGCTGATCTAGCTTGGTAGCCATTATATAAGTGAAAAATTTTTTCTGCTGTAGGACTTCTCCATTGATTTTTGCTACATATAAATAATAATTTAATGTTCTTCACACCTTACTATTAATTGTTTTTCACTAGATAAATATGAGCCAAATGATGTTCGCTATGCCAAGCGTATAAAGCTAAGATGAAATCTATGCTAATATTCATTTTAAGTTCAGGATGATAACAAGTGCGATTAAACTCTTCCTCCGTTAGTGATTCCAGTAAAACTACGTAACGTTCGTGAATACCTTCGATTATTTTTAAAGAACTATGAAAATCAAAATTCGAATCACTTAATGAAATCCATGCATTTTCATCGTACGCTTTTATTGTAGGATTTTCTTCAGTTAAAGCTAGTTTAACTCTCATAAGGCTATTCATATGACTATCAGCAACATGATGAATAACTTGTTTTGGTGTCCAACCACCCTCACGATAAGATGTGTTTAATTGTTCTTCTGTAAGCGATGTGATTGCTTCTTTATATTTAATCGGAGCATCTTTTAGTACTTTAATAAATTCTTTACGTTGTTGATGAGTGTAGCTTGATGGTAAGCTAAATCTGCCAATCGGATATTTTAAATTTTCCATTTCAAATCCCCCATTTATTAGCCTTTTTAAAAAAACAACAAAGCCTTTCAAAGACTTTGTTGTTAAATTACGAATTAAAGTGTATTAAATGTTTCAGTTAATACTGGAACGATTTGTTTTTTACGAGATACAACACCTTTTAATAAAGCAGTGTTGTTTTCTAATGTTACATTGTATGCTTTTTCTACCGCATTAGTAGCAGTTCCTTTTGCAACTGCGATTGAGTCATTTGTTAAAATATCAGTTACAACGAATAAGAATAAGTCTAACCCTTTATTAGCAACAATACCTTCAAGTACATTTTCTAATTCAGCTTGACGAGAAAGTACGTCATTTGTATCTACTGCGTTTACTTGTGCGATTTCTACTTTATAGTTACCCATTTGGAATTCTTTAGCATCAAGTGAAACTAAAGACTCAATTGATTTATCAGCTAGATTTGCACCTGCTTTTAACATTTCTAGACCGTATTCTTCTGCATTTACACCAGCGATTTCTGCAAGTTCTTTTGCAGCAGCAACATCTTGATCAGTACAAGTTGGAGATTTGAATAATAATGTATCAGAAATAATTGCTGAAAGCATTAGACCAGCAACTTCTTTCTTAATTTCGATATTATTTTCTTTATACAATTTGTTTAAAATTGTAGCAGTACATCCAACTGGCTCACAACGGTAGTATAAAGGATCGCTAGTTTCAAAATTAGCAATACGGTGATGATCAATAACCTCAAGTACACGAACTTGTTCAATATCTTCAGCACTTTGTTGACGCTCATTATGGTCAACTAAAATGACATTATTTGTTTCAGTTGCAACTTTTTCTACTAAACGTGGTGCTTCATATTTAAATGTATCAAGTGCAAATTGTGTTTCTGCACTTACTTCACCTAAACGAATAGCTTCAGCATTTTCACCTAAAGCCTTTTTTAATTCTGCATATGCAATTGCAGAGCAAATTGTATCTGTATCTGGGTTCTTGTGACCAAAAACTAGTACTTTTTCCATCAAAAAATTCTCCTAACTATATCTTGTTTTTCATTTGTTTATGTATTTTAATGCCAGGAATTGGCTTTAATATAAAACGCTTCAATAATAATACCATATCAAAATAAAAAAAAATAGCCAAAATGGCTATTCTTTACAGTTTGAGGACAAAGTCAAAAAAACATGCCAATTAGACTAATTGAAAACGCTTAATTTTCAGGACACTAAGCCTATTTCATACTTTTGCAACAAACAAAAATATAAACATGTCTTTTCAAACCAATTAATCATTAGCATTTTTATATGACACTGTATCCGTAATCGGTTCACTTTTTGGTAACCAATCGATTGGAATATCATCTGCTTTATTAAGATCTTCAAGTAATAATTCGTCAAAATTATTTTGATTTGAATCAATTGATTTGTTCTTTTTTGATTTGCTCATCTTTTATACCTCACTTAGTCCTTAATGATTTGGCTTTAGTTTGTGTAAAAGACAGCTTGGTTAATACTTATTTTATGTTTTTTATAATAATTTCAGGTATGGCTATATTTTTACGTGGTTTTATATTTTCAATAATGATTTCAGCTATATCGTCTGGATTCATCATTTTTGAAGTTTTATCTTCATCAAATATCCCGGCCCAAAAGTCTGTATTCATTCCACCCATATATGCTGCAAATACTGAAATTGGTGTTCCTGTTAATTCAACAACCAAACTTTCGGTAAAGCCTTTTACTCCAAACTTACTTGCGCAATAAACTGATTCTGTTGCTTTTCCAATTAGACCTGCAGTAGATACAATATTGACGATTGTTCCACTATCTTGTTTTTTCATTTGTTTTAAAACTTCTTGTGAACAGAAAATAGTACCCTTTAAGTTAATATCGATCATTTTATGTACTGCTTCTTCACTTAATTCTTCCGCAAGATCAAAAATGCCAACACCTGCATTATTAAATAATAAATCAACTTTTCCATATGTTTGAATGATTGTATCGAAGACTCTTTTTACATCTTCATGTTCTGAAACATCTACAGTATGGATTGAGTAATTATTAGGTAATTGTTTACCAATTTCTCTAAGTTTATTTTCAGTTCTTCCTAACAAACAAATGTGGGCTCCATTTTCAGAATACTTTTTAGCTAATGACGCTCCTAATCCACTTCCTGCGCCTGTGATGATAACAACTTGATTTCCCAATCTAAAACCAACTTTCTTTATAAAATATTTTTCCGAATAATTTCATTATAGCTATTAAACCAAATCATGATACAATTGTAAAAGTGTTTGTTTAGGAGGTCGATCAATTGAATACTACTAAAACGGATAAAATATCACGCTTTTTTAAACTACTACTTCCGATTTTAATCACTCAAGTGACATTATTTTCGATGTCATTTTTTGATACAATCATGTCTGGTAATAGTAGTCCAGGGGATTTAGCAGGGGTTGCGATAGGTGTTAGTATTTGGACTCCAATTAGTACAGGGTTAACTGGCATTTTAGTCGCAATTACAACAATGGTTGCCAATTTAAATGGTGCAAAACAGGATAAAAAAATAACGCCTCTTGTTACGCAGGCTCTTTATTTGGCTGGGATTATTGCAATAGTCATTATTATTATTGGTATATTTTCAATTCATCCAATCTTAAATCATATGAATCTTGATCCGAAAGTTCATCGTGTTGCTCTTCATTTCTTATTCGCATTATCATTTGGAATTTTACCTTTATTTCTGTATACAGTCATTCGTCAGTTTATTGATGGTTTAGGTAAAACAAGAACTACTATGGTGATTACAGTTATTTCAGTACCAGTTAATGTAATTTTGAACTATTTCCTTATATTCGGTAAAGCTGGTCTTCCACGTTTAGGTGGCGTAGGTTCTGGTGTAGCGTCTGCAATAACGTATTGGATTATTTTTGGAATTGCTTTTTATATTATTCGAACTAAAAAGCCATTTAGCAACTTCAATCTATTTAAAAAACTTCCTCCAATTTCATTTGCCACTTGGAAAAGTATTTTAAAATTAGGCGTGCCAATTGGACTAAGTATCTTTTTTGAAGTAAGTGTGTTCTCGGTTGTAACATTATTATTAAGTGAGTTTGATACTGAAACCATTGCTGCACATACAGTGGCAATGAATTTTGCAAGTCTTCTTTATATGGTGCCATTAAGTATTTCGATGGCTTTAACAATTGCTGTTGGCTATGAGGTTGGTGCGAAAGAGTTTCAAAATGCAAAAGAATATAGCAAAATTGGTTTAGTAATGGCAGTTTCTATTGCTTCATTTTTTGGGATCATCATCTATTTATTCCGATATGATGTAGCAGGTTGGTATACAAATGATCCATCTGTAAAAATTTTGGCAGGCGGATTTTTAATCTTCGCAGTCATGTTCCAACTATTTGATGCAATTGCAGCGCCAATCCAAGGTGCATTAAGAGGTTATAAAGATGTGAATGCCACGTTAATTATGATGATTTTAGCTTATTGGGTAATAGCATTACCAGTCGGCTATGCACTTTCTAATACGCATCTTGGTGCAAAAGGATATTGGGTTGGATTAATCGTTGGATTAGGCGTGTCAGCACTAACATTATCTTTCCGATTAGTACAATTACAAATAAAAAAACTAAAGTTATCTGAAGCATAATGAAAAGGATGGGAAGCACGATTGCTAACCCCATCCTTTTTTTATTTTACTCATCTTGTATTGTTATATTTGGGTGATCATCATCATCTAATTGATCAAGTAGTTCGCTTGGGATATGTTTTGGGATTACATCGGGTGGAAGTTCACCATCCATACCTAAATAGTAATGTCGAATAGGCTTTAGTTCGTCATTTAACTCATAAACTAAAGGAATACTTGTTGGAATATTAAGCGAAGCAATTCCGTTAGCAGAGACTTGATCTAAATATTGCACGATTCCCCTCAATGTATTTCCATGTGCAGATAGAATAACCTTTTTGCCTGCCTTTAAGGCTGGGGCAATTTCTTCATCCCAATATTTCAATACTCTTTTTTCTGTATCCTCCAGATTTTCAGTAAGCGGGAATTCATCTTTTAACAAGTTTTTATACCGAGGTTCATTTATTTCATATCTTGGATCGTCCGGTTTTAGAGCAGGTGGTCTAACATTCATAGATCTCCGCCAAATATTAACTTGTTCTTCACCATATTTTTGGGCTGTTTCGGATTTATTCAGCCCCTGGAGTGAACCGTAATGTCGTTCATTTAATCTCCAAGTTTTATGTACTGGAATCCACATCATATCAATCTCATTTAATATAATCCATAATGTACGAATTGCTCTTTTAAGTACGGATGTATAGGCAACATCAAATGTAAATCCGTTTTTCCTTAAAATGATACCTGCTTCTCTTGCTTCTGAAAGTCCGCTCTTCGTTAAATCAACATCTGTCCAACCTGTGAACCGATTTTCAACATTCCATAAACTTTGCCCGTGCCTGATTAATACAAGTTTAATCATATTGCTCTCCTTTAAAATCAATTAAATATGATTTAGTTTGCTGAACTGTTCATATTTTGATTCACGATTGATTGGATGTGCAAAATCTTATGTCATTAAAATTCTCGTCTAAAAACTGTCATACCACACCTGCTGGTTAGCATTTCTACAATTTTAAACACTTTTTCGACTATTTGTTTATTCGATTTATTTTTATTGAACTAAGTTCGATTGGGATATAAATCTTATTTTTAAGTACAATATTCCCCATTGAATCATGTAGATTTTCAATTAGTAATACGAATAAATTATTAGTTGAATGTAATTCATGGTTTGATGAAGGAAGAACTGATTCTGTAAATTTTATTTCGATTGTTGACGAATGGATTAACTTATAAATATCTTCTTCAAGTATTTTTAGTACCGCTTGCTGGTTTCCTAGGTTCATTTGATATAGGGAAGCTGTCTCACTTGGGAACATTGTATAAGCATGAGCGACAATTTCATTTTTAGCTTTGTACCACCTATTAAACCTGATTAAAACTGCCGAATCTTGATTAAAAATCTTTTTAACATATTCATAATCATCCGAAAAACTAATTTCTAAATATGCATCTACATCATCAATTGTTTCTGTACAACATTGATAAACTGTATTATCTATTTTTTCTAATCCAACACTTCTTAAATTCACATTTTGTTTTATGAAGTTACCTTGTCCATGGATTGTTTCAATATAACCGTCCTCTTTTAGTAAACCCAATCCCTGTCTTAAAGTCATTCTGCTAACATTCATCATCTTAGAAAGCTCTGGTTCAGAAGGAAGCTTACTTCCAATCGGATAGACTCCCTCATTAATTAATTTAAATAATTTTTCATAAACCCCTACGTAAAGAGGTAATTTTTTTTTATTTTCAACGGACATAACAACACTCCTTATCATTATTATATCGAGTTATTGATTATTCGCAAACTTGTCTGTTAATAGTGGATACGGCTAACCCGATTATTTTCTTTTAAATAAAGTTCCTAGAATTTTATAAGAATAAATAATGAGTGCGTTTAAGTTGCTATTGATTTATCTATTTTGTTGAAATATAATTTAGTTGAAACAAAATAGACAACTAATTATACAACTATACTACGTAGTATTAATTTATCATTATTTTGAAAGATGTTTTTTTGTTTTGTTTTGTAAACGGAAACATATTAGGAAAGAATGATAACGTTAAGATAAATTAACATGTGAAATGAGTAGAAATTTAAGTTGTATAGAGTAGTTAAATAAATTATTAGTATAGAAATGGAGAGAAAATAATATGACAACGCCACATAATACGGCCAAATCAGGAGAAATTGCAAAAACAGTTTTAATGCCAGGGGATCCATTACGTGCAAAATATATCTCAGAAACATATTTAGAAAACATCGTGCAATTTAATACAGTACGTAATATGTTTGGCTATACAGGAACTTATAAAGGTCAACAAATTTCTGTAATGGGATCTGGTATGGGTATGCCAAGTATTGGAATTTATTCATACGAATTATATAAATTTTATGATGTAGAAAATATTATCCGTGTTGGTAGTGCTGGAGCTTATACGGATGAATTAAACATTCACGATATTGTGCTTGTAGATAGTGCTTGGAGTCAATCTACATTTGCAAAGACTCAAGCAGGTGTAGAAGGTGACATTCAGTATCCTTGTGAATCATTAACAAACAAAATTGAAGAAACAGCAAAACAAATTAATACTCCTATTGTTAAAGGTAGAATACATTCTAGTGATGTATTTTATTATGAAAGTTCAGTTCCAAATTTTGTTGATTTTTATAAAGAACATAATTGTATTTGTACAGAAATGGAAAGCTATGCACTTTTCCATAATGCGAAAGTATTAGGAAAGAATGCAGCTTGTTTATTGACTATTTCAGATTCTTTAGTTACTCATGAAGAAATTAGTGCTGAAGCAAGACAAACTTCGTTCGATAAAATGATGAAACTTGCATTAGAAGCTTGTTTGTAAAACTTAAAATATTGCCACAATTATCCCAAATTATTGAATCGTAATGTAGAATAAAAAGTCGATTTCCGTTTTTACGAAAATCGACTTTTTTGTTTTAATGTAAACGTAAGCAATTAATTTTAGCTCTAAATGTTTGACCCCTTTTCAGTAGCTAATAAGTATACTTCCTTATTTAATTGCTTTACTAACTTTTAATTTTTTTCCTTTGACTGTCACACTCTCCATGGCTTGTAAAACTAGTGATCCTTTTCCATTCAAAATATCAACATATGACATCTGATCATGAATGGTTATTATTCCAATATCATCTACTGTTACTCCAGGGATTTTTGCGATTGTTCCAACAAAATCAAAAGCACGAATTTTCTTCTTTTTTCCGCCGCTGAAATGGAGTTTCATAATATCTTGATTAATTCGGGCTGTTTTATTATTTCTTACAATTCTCCTACTGTTAAGTTTTTCTTCGAAGATTGCTTTTCGACTAACAACCTCTTGTTGACTAGGAGCTTCAATAGTAGGTATTTCAAAGCCGATGTAATTTTCAATTGCTTTAACGAACTTTCCTTCATATTGTGTCGAAAACGTAATTGCTTTTCCTTTATTTCCAGCACGGCCGGTTCTTCCAGTACGATGCACATAGCTCTCTTTTTCCATCGGAACGTCATAATTGATGACTAACGTGACATTATCAATATCAATACCTCTAGCTGCTACATCGGTTGCTACTAAATAGCGGAAGTTCCCTCTTTTAAATCCTTCCATTACAGCAAATCGATCTTCTTGTTCTAATCCTCCATGGAGTCTTTCACATGAATAATTAGCTTTTTCTAGTTCACTAAACACAGTATCAACATTTTCTTTCGTTCGGCAAAAAATTAGGCAGCTATCAGGGTTTTCTACAACAGTCACGTCTTTAAGGAGTGAAATCTTTTCTTCCTCTTTCACTTCTATTAAAAAATGTTCAATTGTATCGGCTGTTATACCAGTCGATTCAATCTCAATATGAATCGGTTCTTTCATATATTCATGGCAGAGATTTTCAACATCTTTAGGTAAGGTTGCAGAAAAAACCATCGTTACCCGGTTTAAAGGCAGCTTGTTAATGATTGCTTCTACTTCATCGATAAATCCTCTATTAAGCATTTCATCAGCTTCATCTATGATAAGATATTTTATTTGATCTATATCGAGGGTCTCTCGTTCAAGATGGTCCATAACCCTTCCAGGTGTACCAACTACTACATGTGTTTTTTGTTCCAATTCTACCTTTTGTTTAGTAAACGGTTCTTTACCATATACAGCCACCGCTTTTATGCGTTTAAATCTTCCAATATTCGTAATATCTTCACGGACTTGAGCCGCAAGCTCTCTAGTTGGAGTTAGAATTAAAGCCTGTGGCTTTTTTTCTTCCCATTCGATCATTTCGCAGACAGGAATACTATAAGAGGCCGTTTTGCCGCTTCCTGTTTGAGATTTTACGACTAAATCTTGATTTTCCATTGCCAACGGTATAACTTCACTCTGAACTTCAGTTGGCGTTTCGTATTTTAATACAGCAAGTGCTCTTTTAATTTCATCACTTAGATGATAGTCCGCATAACTTTTTTTAGTCATTTCTTAACCTCGTTTTTGTTTATTTGATATAAGTATAGAATTCTCCCTAAGAAAAATCATATTCATTAATTGAATATGATTCATTATACTTGAAAATTGTAAGATAAAAAGGTTTTTATTTTCATTTTTAATAAGTAATAGATTAAATGGGTAGGAAATTCAAGGTTTGAAGATATAAAAATAAAAAAAGAGTCACAAAAGTAACTCTTTTCGTTAAAATTATGTGTCAGTTCCTAGGGTAAACCCCACACTTTGCCGGATTGATTTATACATTAGACAGAATGCACCATTCAACTATTGAGCTGACTGTGTTGAAACCTGCCATGTAACGCCAAATTTATCGGTTACTTGTCCGTATAAAGGACTCCAAAAAGTTTCGTGTAATGATATAATGACTTTTCCACCAGCTTGTAATTTACCAAATATATCTTTCGTTGTTTCAACGTCATTCATTAAAATAGCTAAAGTGGTTTGGTCGCCAATTTGATAAGGTAGACCTGTAAATGTTTCAAAAATCATTAAATCTGTTGATCCAACTTTGAGATGTGCATGTAAGATACGATTTTTTTCTTCATCAGTTCAATTTATATTTTCTTCCCCTGGCATGTCAAATTGGTCACGATTAAGCTCCCGTTCAATAAATTCTACTTTAAGTCATTCATTCCTTCATATATAAAAGAAGATAATACTTGCTATATTCCTAGTATACGCATAAAACAGTGGATTTTTCAGAAAATTCATTTTATAATATTGGAAATGTATTTTCTAATACACACCTATAATACTTAGTTATTACTTTAAAATTTTTCAAATGGATGCAAAAAAGAGCCAAATTTATCGACTCTTTTTTAAAATCATTCCTTAAATCTACCCATTAAAATCGTATTATAAAATTTCCCATCGGAAAGTACCTTATCGTTTTTTAATACACCTTCAACTTCAAAGCCTAACTTTTTATAAAGTTTAATTGCATTTTCATTCGTTTCTAAAACACTCAAATTCATTTTATGGAGATCATTTGCATCTGCCCAAGAAATTGATCGTTTTAAAAGATTTTCACCGATTCCGTATCCCCAAAATTCTTTTAAGACGCAAACTCCAAACTCTACTTTATGAGAAAGTCTTTTTAATTCATTACCTTCACATCTAGAAAAACCTATAATTTTTTCTTCAACTTCTGCTACTAAAAATAAATGATTAATCGTTTCTGTATCTAAGATAACTAATTGTTCAAAGCCTTTTGGATCAATAAATGCTTCTCCTGCTTCCCTGTCTAAATTTTCTGTTTCCCCGTCAATCTGTACTCTCAAACTAGATAATTGTTTCGCATCGGTAACTACTGCATGTCTAATAATATATTGAAGCCCATTTATCGTAAATTTCTGAGGTTGTATTTTCATCATATACTCCTTACACTTGTATACTTTATTTTATTCGAAAAGAAGGATTGTTTTTGTATTACTTCTATATAGAGCAGAAAAGATTCATTTATAAATAAGTTAATTGATTCAACTAATAGAGATCATCCTAATGTTAATATTTAAAGTTTTAGACAAAACTATATTAATATGAAAGAGGTGTATCAAAAGTGGAATTTAGAAGTAGTGGAAGACTTTCCAATTTTTTAGTTGCAATATTATTTTCGATTTGTACAATCACTTTTATCTTTTATGTACAAAGGCATGGATTTCCTAATACGATTAAATCATATATGATAATGATAATGGTGGGCATAATCTTTCTAGCATATATTGGTTATATTCGTAGTATGGTTATCAGGATAAACGATTACGGTGTTACATACGAACATTGGGGTTTTAAGCGAACGATACCCGCTCATCATATTACACGTGTTAATTTACAATATCGCTATAAAGAAACACCCTCACATAGTGCTTATCTAGTAATAAACCATCCCGAAGAATCTATTTTTATTCCATCTATGATGTTTCAAGGTCAAATCGATCGAATAACGAAAGAAATCAGAAATATAATGATTTACTAATTAAGTTATTTAAAAGAACTGAAGTGAAGCTTCAGTTCTTTGTACTTTAAACTTTTTACTAAATTATCGCTTTACAGCATCGACAATGATTGAAGGAAACAGGACTTTTTCTCCGTGATTTCTAGGATCATATTTTTTCGAGCGGAAAATAACACCATCCTTGCCATCCCATTCATTCACATAAAACTTTCCTTCTTCATCACAATATTCTAGTAGTTTAACTTCAAAACCCGCTGTTTCAAACAGATTAACTAGTGTTTTATAGTTATAGACAATTTTATGGCTTGCTGCAGGATGATCCTTTGGTCCAGGTCCACCAACTTTAACAATACTTTGATAGGTTTCGTCTTGAAAAAATCCATCCGGTACCGCACAACGAATATAGCCTGATGGTTTTAAATAATCATAACAAATTTTAGCAGCTTCTAAGCCTTCATCATATGTAAGATGTTCCCAGACATGTTCAGCTAAAATAGCTGTAATTGAATTTTTCTCAAACTTATTTTCCCAAGTTGACTTAACTAATAAATTAAGTTCTTCTTCCTGAGTTTGAATCCATGTTGGATTATTGTTATATACACCTGCTCCGATTACAACTTTTAATTCATCTTGTTTAATCACTAGTAGATTCACCTCGTACTAAATTTTGATCGATTAGTAGTGTTCTACAAAAGCTACATAAATTCCTTTAAAAAACGTAGAAAAATGTCAGAATTCAGAAATGTTGATTATTTGAGCTATTCTTTTTTAATTAACACTTCATAATTCATTTCGATTTCTTCTGCTTAATCTTGGGTATAATAATTCCAGTAAATGGAGGCGATATCAAATGACCATTGATCGAATTTGTACGATTGGACCTGCTAGTTTTGATAAAAAAGTATTGTCTGAATTGATTGAACACGGCATGACAATAGCAAGACTAAATTTTTCACACGGAACACATGAAAGTCATCACAATGTGATCGAACTAATCAAATCAATCAGAAAAGAGACAGGAAAAGAAATTAAGATTTTAGGAGACCTCCAAGGTCCAAAAATTCGATTAGGTAAAATTGAAGGGGAAAAAATAAATCTTGAACCTAATCAAACTTTTACACTCGTAATTGATGAAATGACAGGTAATCGTAATCAAGCAAGTGTAGATTATAAAGGCATAATAAATGATGTAAAACAAGGAAATCGTATTTTAATTAATGATGGTGCAGTGGAGTTATTTGTTGAAAAGATAGAACAAAATAAGATTGTCACTTCCGTGAAAACTGGCGGAGAGATTTCTTCACATAAAGGGGTTAATTTACCAGGAGTAGTTACAAGTTTGCCTGCTATTACTGAAAAAGACCGAAAAGACATCGAATTCATTTTGCAAGAAGGTTTAGAGTATATTGCATGCTCATTTATTCGACGGGCATCGCATTTACAAGAAATCAGAAGTTTTATGAATTCAAAAAGTGTTAAAACACCTCAATTAATCGCAAAAATTGAAACGATCGAAGCAATAAAAAATTTCCAGGAAATTAATAAAGAAACTGATGCAATAATGATTGCTCGGGGTGATTTGGGTGTTGAACTACCCTATCAATGGATTCCTCTCTTACAAAGAGCCATGATTCATGAATGCAATTTAAATGGAACATATGTGATCACAGCAACTCAAATGCTACAATCAATGATAGATAATTCACTTCCAACAAGAGCTGAAGTAACAGATGTATTTCAAGCAGTGATGGATGGTACAAATGCCGTCATGTTATCCGCTGAAAGTGCTGCTGGCCATCATCCAATCGAAAGCATTGAAACATTAAAACTTGTATCTCAATTTGCTGAGACCGTTAAATCGAAATCTCCGTTTGATTTTGATGATATGCTTGAATTGATTAACTCAACTATCAAATAAACTTCAGACAAAAACGCCCTTTTGGGGCGTTTTTAAAATATTACTTTTCTTTTTTATAAAATCGTTCTCCTGTATCTGGATTATAGTAAACTCTTGTTTTCTCTCCTGTTACAGGATCAATATTAACTTCACTAGTTCGTTGGAATCCTTCTGGTATTTGGTTTCCATGATTTCGATTAAATCGTTTATCGTAAATAAAATAACCTAGCAATAAACAAATAATGAGAAATAAAATTTGAATACCATAAAAACCGAAAATAAATGTTTCCACTATATTTTCACGACTACTTCAGCCGTACCATTTGCTACAATTTCATACAAACTGTTCTCCATGAATTCAGACCCCCAAAAATTGTTTGTATTACAATACTATACAACCTACTCACTAAAATTTGTTTGTGCCGAATATATTAGATCCCTTATGAATTTGATTATAGCAAGCATTTTTCAATAGGTCTACGTGAAACTTATTTTATTTAAAATGTAATTTCTAACCTTGATTTATCAGACGTAGATGTTGTAGCACATTCAAATTTTGATATGTCATCAGGCAGTTTTGTATTCGCTATTTCCATGCTTGACAGCTTAGTCTCGAGGAAGTTTAGTCGACTTACTATTTCTTCAGCACCTCGATTTGGTTCTTAGAAATAGTCCTTACTAACGATCACCCTACTTCACAAAGGAATTGCACATAACTAACGCATTTTAAAAAATAGGCAACCCGAAGTTTAATTCTAGTTGCCGATTTCCTCCAAATATTTGTAAAATTAGATCAATTAATGACCAACCATCATTGTTTCCCTAGCCTGTTTATTTTCATCATCAGTTGCCTGCTGTAACTTTGGTCTCTTAAGAGTCCATGCAATTAACCATCCTAAAAAAGCAATTCCTGCAGCGAGTAGGAATGTATCCCCAAATGAATCAACCGTTGCATGTAATCTAGCTTGAAAATCTGCTGGATTCTTTATTGTACCCATATAATGTTTTGCTCTGGAAGTTAAGAAACTCACCATTCCTGCAGTAGCAAATGAAACCATTACTTGTTGCGCGGCAGAAGTAAGTGGTGTCACACGATTCACTAATTCACGTGGTGCAGACTGTAGTACATGAGTGTTTAATCCCATCATTGAAGTCCCCATTCCAATTCCCATTGAAATTTGGCATAAGATGAAAAAGGCTTTACTACTATCAACACTTAAGTTAGATAATACAATCAGTGTACCTGTCACAATTGCAAGACCAACAATACTTAAAGGACGAGCGCCGAATTTGTCATAAAGTCTACCACTAATTGGCATCATGATTCCAGATGCAATTGCTTGAGGGAAGATTACAAGCCCTGTTTCAAGTGGTGTATAGTTCTTAATAGTCTGTAAATACAACGGTATAATTAAAAACATACCGAATAGTGCAATTTGCATTAGCCATGTTGTGATTGTACCAAGCGTAAAACCTTTTGATTTAAATACTTTTAATTCCATGATTGGGTGAGGATGACGTAACTCGACAATGATAAATAATATCAAGCTAACGCCGCCTACGGTGAGGCCAATAAGTGTATTACTTTTAAGCCACCCATTTGAACTTTCACTAACACCATATGCTAGCATCGAGAAAGCAATTGGTGCTAAAATCATGCCTAAAATGTCGAGTTTTGGTACTGGTTTTGTATCAAATTTTGGTAGTAATTTAAGGGCTAATAAAACAGCAAGAATCCCAACTGGAACATTAATTAAGAAAATCCAGTGCCAAGTTTGATATTCAACAAAGTATCCAGCAACTAAAGGTCCAAGTGCTGGTCCAAGTAGCATAGGAATACCCAACATCCCCATTAATGCTCCCATTTTTTCTGGCGGTGCAATTCTAAAAACCATTGCCATCCCAATTGGTGCAACCATTCCACCACCTAAACCTTGTATGACACGATATAAAATCAATTGATTCGGTGTGGTCGCAAAAGAGCAAAGAAGTGAACCTAATGTAAATAAGACAATGGTTATGATGAAGACTCGCTTCGCTCCAAAATGATCCATCAGCCAACCTGCTAATGGGATAACTGCCGATACAGCAAGTGTGTAACCAGTAATAGTCCATGACATAGTTGTTAAATCACTATGCATATCTTTTGTTAATGAATTCATCGCAACATTCACAACTGTACTGTCCAAAATAACCATAAACATTCCCGCTATCACAGCTGTCAGTTGTAAAAATGCTTTCTTCATCGAAAATTCTTGTGCATTTGTCATCTATTGTTCTCCTTATTATTTAATCACTCCAATTAGTGATTATTGTAGTAAAAGGTCATTTTAATGTTAAAGAACAATATGTAGTATTTCCGTTTTTTGCTAGAAAAACGTTATTTCCAGAAGGTGAAAATTTCCATTCTCGTTATTCAATCTTACAGTTAAGCCTTTCAATCCTAATTTCCAAAATTTGAATGTGAAAATTTAAGCGATCGGATAAGTGTAATCATGAAAAAGCTCCTGAAATCAAATTCGGGAGCTTTACAAATCAGCAATAAAATCTTTCACATCAACTTTACAAGCAACACTACTAAAGTTATTACTTCTTCTCTTCAGCCAAATAAAAATATTCCCTGTCTAGCACCCTAAAATAAATCCAATAAGGAATCTGCCGATGCCCTGGAAGCAATGCATCTACAGCCTGCTGCTGCGTTTTATACCCCTTCGCTAACACATCTATCTGCTTACCATAGTCTTTAACTAACACAGCATTAGTTGGTGTCGGAGGTCTTTGATTTTCCTTAAGTGGATATTTTTCGCGAAGTTTCTTTCCAAACTTCGAAACACTATCCCAGACTCTCGAGGGCAGTGTCACCATGTATAATCTTTTAGCAGAAAAGGACGAATCGTCCATATGTTCACGAAACACTTCTCGAACCATTTTTGCAGCAAAAATATGGTCTGGATGCCCATAATATCCCACATCATCATCGTAAGTGAGAATCGTCGTGGGTTTATATTTTTTTATTTGTTGATAAATGTAGTTTTTCAACTCAATTGGATTGACTTCAGAAAGTTTACCATCTGGAAAAGTTGCTTGAACAGGTGTTACGCCAAGCGTTTTTGCTGCTTGCATTCCTTCTTTTTCGCGTGCTTTTCCTAGTTCATTCTTAGAGACTACACCACCTGTTTTTCCCGCCTCTCCTTCCGTCAAAACAACCAACGTTACCTTGGCGTTTTCTTCGTGAATCTCACGAAAAACTTCTCCAGAAACGGTAATCTCGTCATCAGGATGTGGAAAAATAAGCATCATTCGTTTTGGTGAATCTTTAGGAATCAGAGAATTTGTTACAACTGCTTTTTTATCTAAAATTAGGTTATGGACTAACCCCAGTCCGACAGTCAGTATTAATAAAATAGTGAACAACACAATTAAAATCCGACCAATGAATTTATTACCCATATTAGTTGCTACCTTTCTTACGGCTAAAAATTGATTCAGCACACTTTACCAAAGAAATAAGCGAATCGTCTACCTAGATCCGCTTAATTCATAAAAATTTCTATCATCGTACCCTAAATATTTTTACGTATTGCTAACTTTTTGACGTTTCTTAGTTTTTTCAAATACCCACTCGTTTTGAATTTTGAAACTACTGAACGAAAGCAATAAGTCCACAACAATTTTTAATATACTAGCCCCACCGTGGAAGGCATTTTGTAGGAAAGTAACACCATACGCTGAAACGAGCATTTGAATCCCTGATAAAATATAGTAGCGTACGACAGACCTTGCAGACGAATGTTTGAAAACTGTTTTGGCATTTAATATGTAATTGACAATTGATGAAATGACCCTTGAAATAATCCCAGCCCATAACACGGCCGCGCTTGTGCCAATCCTATGTTCCAATAAAAAAATAAATAGCACAAATAACCCATAGTCAACGACAAAAGAAATAAGAGATGATGATAAAAACTTAAAGAACACAAAATAAATTTTGATGGAATCCACAAGGGGATTAAAGTGTGAACTACTGTTATTATCTAAATAAATTGTTTCAATTACTGTCTCCTTGATGTCGATCCCCTGCTGTTTACATGCTAGGAGCATGTTCAACTCATATTCAAACCGAGCACCAGACAAATTAAGTAAAAATTTCATATATGAAACGGGAATTCCACGTAAGCCCGTTTGTGTGTCTGTAACAGACAAACCTGTTAGATATTTAAAAATTGAGCGAGTTAGAGTGTTCCCAAATCGACTACGGAACGGTATGTTCTCCTCAGCAAAATTTCGCACTCCTAAGATTAAATTATCTGGCGATTCCATCAAAGCTCTTGCCACTTGATCAATATCCTTTGGTGTATGCTGTCCGTCACAGTCTGCGGTCACAAGACCAGCCGAATTTGAGAAATTTTTTAAAAAATATGATATGCCTGTCTTAAGCGCCATCCCTTTACCTAGGTTGTGAGGGTGCTCAAGAACGGTACATTGGTCCACTTTACGTAAATTCTGAAAAATTCCATTGTACTGGGCATCACTACCATCGTTAACGACTATAATATGTGGATTAAATTTAGATTTCAATTCCTTAACCAAATGAATCAATCGATCATCTGGACTAAGAGCTGGTATTAAAATAACGGGAAAGTGATACTGCATTTATTTCGCGTCCTCTCAATCATTTCCATTAGCAGTTCTAGTATCTCACAAAAACCACCGAACAAACGATTCCGAATACGGCGGTTTCATGATTCAGACTACTTTCTTAGAGTTAGTCATTAAATAGGATTGACAGCTTAATTGAATGTTATGAACGTTTGAGTTATTCCATGTTTTTCCATGATTCGGTCTTTTCTAATCAGTGTGATTAGTACGATCCATATCTCTTTAATCACGACATTCAGTGTCACAAATTTCATTCATTCTTGAAGTATTTCTACATTCTGGAATGAATACACAGTATAATTGAAATAAAAAACCTTAAATTAACTAGGTTTTTTAATCATATTTTCTCGACTAAAACAGCCGTTCCATAAGCAACGATTTCACTCATGTTTTGCCCGATTTCACCTGAATCAAAGCGCATCATGATAATTGCATTTGCATCCATTTCACTAGCATTTTTAGTCATTCGATCCATCGCTTCTTTTCTTGCATCCTCAAGCATTGCAGTGTATTGTTTAATTTCTCCACCAACAAGACTTTTTAGACCAGCTAAAATATCGCCACCTAGTCCTCTACTACGTACGATAACTCCAAATACAGGTCCTTTTACTTCAACTAGTTTATACCCTTCAATGTTTTCAGTTGTAACGACAATCATATTGTTCACCTCAAAATTTTTATTCTTTACACAAATATATTTATCCAATGTTGTGTAAGTATTTCAAACCATATTTTTAAACTTCATTACTTAAAAATGGAAAAATTGAACGTATATTATATTAATTCTATGTAATAAGTTTAAACCCTTTTTAGTAAAGTGAAAATCATTTTCAAAGAAAATGATTAGATGTTATTATTTCCAAGACTGATTTTTCTACTTCAATTGAAGCCATCTCATTTACATCAATAAACTTAGTATTAAACTGCTTATACCAATCTTTTTCATATTGATATAATTTCAAATTTTGGTCAAATGAACTTCTTCTTTTTGACAAATCCTTTTGTTTTCTTCTTTCGAGAGTTTCTAATTCAGCATCTAAATAAATAATTAAATCAGATCTGCATTTTCTAAGTTGATTCAATTCTTCTTTTAAATAATATTCTACATCCCATGAATATCCGTTTGCGATCGGAAAAAAGAGCGTATAGAATTCAATATCCTCTGGACCACGATCAAAAAGAATATTTTCATTATAAAAATGATGAAACCGTTTAATTTCTGCTTCAATAAATAGACGCTGATTTTTAATAAACCCCTCTAATGTATGTATATCAAGTTTTAAATTATTCCTATTTTGAACAATAGGATAGGGATTTTCAAAGATAACTTGAAAATTTTTTAATTGATTTTCTAATCTTTTCGCAAGTGTTGTTTTTCCGCCAGCCTTTGGGACTTGGATCGATAGAATCTTTCTCATTTTATCACCTACTCACTTTTCAATCATACTATCTTATTTCATCATAATATTATCTTCTTTTAGTTACCAACAAATAGTAAATTGGACTATAATAATGTTATATGAGTATTATTATTTAAGTTAGTTAAGGAGAATTTATGCTTAGAATTTTCATCATAATCGGAGGTTTACTATTATTATTATTTATTCTTTATGGACCAATCCCGAGTTTACTAACACGTTTATTTAAATTCTTTTCAATACACCAAGTTTCTTCTAAGGGTCAAAAACGAATTGCTTTAACTTTTGATGATGGTCCACATCCAGTTTATACGAATTTACTTTTAGATTTACTCCAAAGTCATTCAATTAAAGCAACTTTTTTTGTTTTAGGTTCAGCGGCAGAAAAGTATCCTATGATCATCAAAAGAATACATGAAGATGGTCACTTAATCGGAATACACAATTATAAACATAAATGTAATTGGTTTCTTAGTCCAAAACACTTAAAAAATCAAATCGAAAAGACTGCAAGTATTATTAAGAAAATAACGAACAGTGACCCACTTTATTATCGACCACCATGGGGGTTAGTTTCACTGCCTCTACTATTTCAGAAAAAGCTTAAAACTATTTTATGGTCTGTAATGGCAAATGATTGGAGTAGTAAAAAAGGAAGTGAAGGCATTTACTCTCTTTTGTTAAATCAAACTAAACCAGGAGCAATTATTTTATTACATGATAATGGAGATACATTTGGTGCAGATGAGGATGCTCCTATTCACACAATAAAAGCATTAGAGAGATTTATTGAACATTGTTTAAAAAACCAATATCAATTTGTTAGGATTGATAATTAGCTAATTAATGAAACCAAAAACCACAAGGATCCTTTTTACCTTGTGGTTTTTTTACGTATTCATATATTTTTTTGTCATAAACATCTAAGAAATTGAACTAAAAATATCATTGACAATTAATTGTGAACTAAACCCTTTATTTAATGCGGTTAAAGATGATTTCATTTGTTCTAAATGATTTGATTTGAAAAGAATTCGATTAATATAAAAAGTTAATTCATTTAACGACTTTACTGTAACTGAAGCACCAGCATTTTCAAAAATTCTTGAATTCTCTTTTTCTTGACCTGGTGTTGGTTTATATAGAATTGTCGGTAAATTACATGCAATACATTCTGATAATGTGATTCCACCAGGCTTCGTAATTAAGAGGTCAGATTTTTTATACAAATTACGGATATTATTCACATAGCCATATACTTGTAGTCGGTCTTTGTATTCTTCATGTAACTTACTTAATTTATTATAAAGTATGTGATTATAGCCACAAACAACTGCTACATTAAGCTTTGTTTCAGCAAGTAACTGCTTGGCCATTTTTTCTACGTCCTTTAATAATCCAACTGCCCCAGCAACTATTAAGATTTGGTCGTTTGATTTCGATTTACTTGGACCTTCATGTAAAAAATCTATTTCTTTAAATTCTTGTCGAAGTGGTATACCAGATACAAATATTTTCGATAAAGAAACGCCTAAATTCACCATCTGATGTATTAATCCTTCCGTTGCTATATAATAGCGATCGATTTCATTATGAATCCATGAACGGTGAATATAATAGTCGGTAACAACTGTATATAATTTACAAGGATGTGATGAATATTTTTTCCATTTTGCTACAGAACCTACTGGAAATGTAGTAATGATAATATCAGGCTTCTCTTTTTGAAGAATACTTTTTATATTCTTTCCGCATAATTCTAAAAGCCTGTCAAAAATGACTGTACTAAATAATTTCTCAGTCCCGTAGAAGAACCATTTATAAATAGTTTGGGCATGTTGGAATAATTGCAAATGAATATTTTTTGCAAATACATTTATTGTTGGATATGCTTCTTCGTATATATCAATAATTGTTACATCGTTAAAGTTAATATGTTCAAACTCACTTTTTAACGCTTTAGATACTTCTTTATGCCCATTTCCAAAACTCGATGTAACGACAAGTATTTTAGGCTGCAATACCATACTAATCAACCTCTCAGAAAAGACAAATTAATTAAACGAATGTATGAATTAACATTGAGATTACAACTGCAAATGAAAGATAGTAATGCCAGTTTTTATCTTTTCGTTTATATCTTAAAAAACCGAATATTCCTAAAGGAACTAGGAGCAAATAAGTTATAACACCTGAAATATAAACAGCATCTGTTTTCCATTCAAAAAAAGTCATAATCACAGAATGTACTGTAATTAAAGCAAAAGTAATTAACGAGATTGGGACATGTACTAACTTGCACCATTTCAATAATTTAGCTAAGTATTTCTTAAATTGCTTTTTGCCATTTAATTTTTTAAATCTAATTAAAAAATAAAGAGGAAAGAGAATAAATGCCGCAAATACACCTATTCTTCCAAGGGATCCTTTATCTTTCGCATACATTTTTAAAGGATTTATTTTATGAAAACCATGTTGGATTCCATTTTGTATATGAGGTCCCATATTCGTTAATAATTCAGTTCGATGCGAAACTTTCCAACCTGCAATGATGAAAAGTATAATCGAAATTGCTAATGCTATATAAATTAATTTTCTCTCATATTTATTTTTTATCCAATTACTAATCATTTTGATTTGTTCCTTTCAAATTTTGAAAAAATATTAGAAAATACATTCTCCAATTTCGCCTCCCTTTATTTACAACAAATGTACAAAATAAAAGTGAAAATTTAATGAAAAAATTATTATAAAATTGGTTTTAATTTAATTTTTCTTAATAAATTTTCTCATTACATCGATTAATATTGGAATGATTGAAACGAAAATGATCCCAATGGTTAAAAGTCCAAAATGATTTTTAACAAAAGGAATATTACCAAAAAAGTAACCAATCGACACCATTAGGCCAACCCAAAGTGTCGCTCCGAAAATGTTATATGAAATAAATTTTGAATAGTTCATTTCACCGATCCCAGCTACAAATGGAGCAAATGTTCTAACAATCGGAATGAACCTTGCTAATACAATAAATTTAGGACCTTTTTGTTTGTAAAAGTTTTCAGTTTCACGAAGGTACTTTGTATTTACTTTAGTACTCTGACTTAATTTACTTCCGAATTTCCTACCTATAAAATAATTTAAAGAATCACCTAAACTAGCTGCGATGATGAAAAGGATTAATAACCCAAAAAAGTTTAATAAATGTAAAGAAGCAAGTGCACCTGCTGTAAAAATTAATGAATCTCCTGGTAAAAATGGTGTCACAACAAGTCCCGTTTCCAATAAAATAATCAAAAATAAGATGAAATAAGTTAATGTCCCATAGTTGTGCACAAAGGTTAATAAATGTTGATCTAAATGCAATATGAGATCAATTAAATGTTTAATAATCTCCATATAACTCTAACTCCCTCAAAATTTTCTCTATCTGTTTGTCTTAATTTGAAACAAATTCGAAATCGGAATTTTAATTTTAAAACTGCTACCTTTACCGAATTCGCTATTAACAATAATTTCTCCATTTAAAGACTCCATAATCGATTTTGCGATCGATAAGCCAAGTCCAGTATTACCTTCATCTCTTGACCTATGCTCTTCTATTCGATAAAACCGATTAAATATTTTCTCCTGTAGCTCTTTTGCAATTCCAATACCATTATCATTTATTTCATAATAGAAATAGTTCGCTTTTTTTTCTGATCTTACGTAGTAATTTAACGATATGGTGCGATCCTCATATGAGTATTTAATCGCATTATCAACAAAGATATTAATCAATTGTTTTAAACTTTCTTGATTCGTTTTAACGATAAATTTTTCATCATTTAATAGTAGTATTTTTTGTTTTTTTTCTGATGCTTTATATTGCCATGCTTTTTGAATTTGTTCAGAAAATTCATCGATTCTAAATTCTTCAATATTAACTTTGGCGATTTGTTTATGATCAAGTCTTGCTAGAAACAGTAATTGATGAACTAGATTACGGGTATCACTTAATTCCTTTTTTAAATCGGATAAGGTTTCTTTTCCGAAATCAGATAGGCGATCTTGTTCAACACTTAATACATCAATACCAGCTTGTAATACAGATAACGGTGTTCTTAGTTCATGAGAAGCATTTTCCACAAATTCTTGCTGTTCTTTATAAGATGCAATAATTGGTTCCATTGCTTGATTTGTAATTTTCTTGCCGAAGTAGTATGCCATAAAACAAAAGATAATTGAGAGTAAAAATGAGATACTGATAAATTGCTTTATTAAATAAATAACTGAAGATAAATCTTTACCGCTATAAATTGTACCAAGGTAATGATTGGATGAATCATACACCTTTTCTGCAGCAATCATTAAATTTAGTTCTTCTTTATCATGAGGAGCAATTCGTTTAATAACTACTTTATTTTGATTGGGATTAATCTGTTTTAAAACCTTTTCTATATCCTCTGTATACCCAGGTGCTGTTTCATCATAGATTTCAAATCCGTTATTTTTATTTAAAAAATAATTAAAATAAACATTTTTACGTTTATGTTTTCTTTGAGTAATGTCATCATTTGGACCTAGAGATGCAGCTTTCATTTTTACTTCTTTTATTTCTTCTTTTAACACAGTAATCAGATCACTCTTTTGGTCTAAGTAAATGTAAAATGACAATACAATTCCCACTGAAATATTAAATAAAATAATAAAAATCATTAAAATTCTAAGATTGAAAAATGTTAATCGCTTGCTAATTTGTTGAAATATTGAAATCTCATTTTTCGATTGTATATCCAACACCTCTAACACTCGTTATATAAGTTTTCTGATTTGGCAGATCAATTTTTTTTCTTAGATTTTTTACATACGCTTCAACACCATTACTTGTTACTTCTGATTCAATTCCCCAAACTCTTTCAAAAATAACTTCCCTAGTAAGCACAATCCCTCTATTTTTTACTAATAAATCAAATAATTGTAATTCTCTTTGCGTTAAAATTATTTGTTCATCGTCTCGATATAAACTAAAATTTGTCCGATTATATGTTAAGTCTTCAATCGTGATTATTTCATCTTGAAGTGGCGCAAAATTCCTTCGATTTAGTACTTTGATTCTTGCGGCAAGTTCACTAAAATCAAATGGTTTGATTAAGTAGTCATCTGCTCCAGCTTCTAATCCTTCAACACGGTGGTTAATACTATCTCTCGCTGTTAACATTAAGATAGGTCCTTTAAAGCCATCATTTCTAAGCTTTTTGCATATTTCTAAACCACTAATTTCTGGTAACATCCAGTCCAAAATAAGTAAATCAAAATCATAGTGAGTAGCTAATTCCAATGCTTGTTTCCCATTAGTAGTCCATTCGATTTGAAATGGCGTTTGTGTTTTTAGCAAATGGGTTGTCATTTTTCCTAATTTTTGATCGTCTTCAGCAAATAAAATTTTCAAAAAGATTTCTCCTCTATTAAGTTCTCAATTAGGAACTCAATTTCTTTTTCATATTAGATGGTAACTTTGTTAATATTCTTTCGTATATTTCTAATAATATTTTCATTAATGGTTCAGTTAATGATGATGTTTTTAAAACAATAATCGCAACTATACCAGCCAAAATAAATGCACCAATAATATCAAATGGATAATGTACCCCAACAAAGATTCGTGAAATACCCACTAATATCGCCCAAACAAATGAAATCAAACCTAAACGATCTTTTCTAAGCAATAAAATAAGAGATGTAGAAAATACTAATGTCCCGTGATCACTTACAAAAGATGAATCGGATGAATGTGAAATCAGTTTCGTCACATGGTGATTAACGAATGGTCGCGCGTGGTAATAGAATTGGTGAATAATAAAGTTACCACCTAATGCTAAAATAAGGGTTAAAACGATATAAAAAGCCGTATGCTTACGTTCGCTACCTTTTTGAAGCCATAAATAACATAAAAGTCCTATTACGATTAAAATGGCAGATTTAGATAAAAATATCATTACATTATCTAATGCCGGCCATTTGCCTGCAAAACTATTTATTAATTTAAATATTGAGTAGTTCATAAAATTTCCTCCATTTTTTTGATCGGAAATTATTATATAAAAGTTTTATGAAAAATTGATGAAAATCTAGTTGGGATTTTAAATTACAAATAAAAAAAGACCTATTGTAAAATAGATCCTTTTATCTGATACTATTACAATTCACTATTTTATATTATTTATCTTACATCTGTTTTACTAATCGCTCTTCAATAACTTGTTTATAAATCACTTCAGCTAATTCTTTTTCTACTTCAAATCTTGAATTTTCAAATAAATCAAACTGACTTCCGTTCAAAATAAAAATGATGCCAAATTGTTTTTCTTCATGCCAATATAAATTGCTGATTAATCCGTATGCTTCACCCGCATGGCCGATCATTTCTTTGAAACCGGGTAAGAAGTCGTGACTAATATGAAAACCAAGTCCCATTTTACTAAAGAAGTGATTATTTTCTTCTCTAGACCAATGAGTTGATGTCATTAATTTTGACGTTTTTTGTCCAAGAATTTGTTTTCCATTTAAACTGCCATTTAACATATGAGCTCGTAAAAATTTACTTAATTCAACTGCGGATGTCCTTAGTCCACCTTGAGGTTCAAATAATCCTCCATGATTACCGATGATGTATTGATCCCAATGAGTTTTCGAATACGCACTCTGCCTAACATCATCAATTGAAACTTTATATTCGTTTGTATCTTTATTTTTTTCATATATGTTTGCTAGTTCATGACTTTTATTAAAATTAGAATAGGAAAAAGCTACATTCTTCATTTCTAGAGGTTCAAAAATATTTTGTTTGATATATTGGTCAAAGCGTAAATTTGTGACTTTTTCAATAATTGCACCGCATATGATTGCACCAATATTTGAATACATCCATCGATCTCCTGGTTTCCAATCCGCCCATATTTCTTCCCTATAATATTCTCCATTTTCATCTAATAATTCTGAAAGTTGTAAAGAAAAATTTGAATGTCCATCTCTAATGAACTTAGCATAAACACTATTTGATGCATCGTCTGAGTTAAGTGAAGATGTATGAATTAAAATTTGTCTCAACGTAATATAAGTATTTGGGAATTTAGGATTTCTTACTTTAAAACCTAAATAATGACTAATATCTTGATTTAAATCGATTAATTTTCTTTCGACTAATTGCATGATTGCTGTAGCAGTAAAAAGTTTTGAAATAGAAGCAATTCGAAACATCGTATTTTCTGTAACTAATTCTTTTGTTTCTAAATTACGATAACCATAAGCATCCGACCAAATCAGTTTATCATTTAAAACCGCAGCAGCTTGACACCCGACAATATTAAATTTGTCCATTATTAATTGAATTTCTTTGGATACAATTTCTTTTTTATATTGTTTAATTTCGTTTTGCATTTTAACCTCTCCAATCTAACTATTCAAGTGAATTTTATGTAAATTACTGTAAATTTTTTATGAAAAAAATTTTTTTAAAATGAAGCGTTTTCAAAGTTATTTTAATATTGTAATAGTCCCTACCTGTTGCTAAAATGAATCATAGAAAATGGAATTAAGGGGATAGAATGGATGATTTTGATCGAGGTTTTTGTTTATGCAGGAATTATTGCTGCTAGCATTTCTGGTACTTTGGTTGGTATTCAAAAGAAATTGGACTTATTCGGTGTTGTTTTTTTAGCAGCTTGTACTGCGCTTGGTGGAGGGTTAATTCGTGATATTATTTTAGGTCAAACGGTACCGAATGCTTTCGCAAAACCTCAATACTTTATCGTAAGTACAGTCGTTTCAATTGTAACATGGTTATTTTACCAACGAACAATGCAGTTCCAATCAACTTTAATCATAACTGATGCAATTGGTCTTGGTGTTTTTACTGCAGTTGGTTCATATTCGGCAATTGATCATGGTTTAAAAGGTTCTTTTTTAATTATTTCGATGGGATTAATTACTGGAATTGGTGGTGGAATTATGCGAGATGTATTCGCAAGAGAAATTCCATTTGTATTCCGAAAAGAAATTTATGCAATAGCAGCAATAATTGGCTCAATAACAATTTTGTTTACACATGGTGAATTTACTAAACTGCAATCTTTGTATATTTGTTTTCTAATTACAACAGCAATTAGAATGATCGCTGTACGTTACAAAGTTAACTTTCCTATTAGAAATGTAAATGATAAATCGTTTTTACTTTAAGCTTAACAAAAATGTTAAGCTATTTTTAATGGTCCTAACCAATAATTGATTAGGACCATTTTTTATTACTTAGAAACACTATTTGATTCTATGTATTCTTTATATAAAATTTCTTTTTGTATATACTCTTTTAATTCATCAATTACTTCAGCTACTTTTGCAAAAGCTTCAGGCTTTACAACTGTATCATTTTCAAAATCAACTGGATCTAAAACTAGTTGTTTTGGTAATGCATTTCCATATACACCACGAATTACAGTTCTCATACTATTTAAAGCATTTATACCACCTTTTCCACCACCAGCTACTGCTAATAATGAAATTGGCTTTTTCTTAAAAGGCTCAGAGCCTAATAGCTCAACTAGATTTTTTAAAGCACCACTCATCGCATTATTGTACTCTGGCGTACAAATAACGATTCCATCGGCTTTAACTAGTAATTCTCTAATTGCTTTAACTGCTTCTATTTCTTTTTGTTCAGTTTCCCCGTTATAAAGAGGAACTTGTTCAAATGCTAAATCTAAATTTGTAAAATTATTAGAGTCTGCGATTTGTTTTGCTAAGAATCTAGTTCGACCATTTACTCTAGGTGAACCATTTACTACTACGATATTCATTTAAATTCCCCTCACTATTTAAAATAGTTGTCGATTAATTGACAATTTTTTACTAATAATTCTTTTAAACTACAAATTATAGTATAAATGAAATCTATTTATTTGCCTATTAATTTAAACAGAATTTAATGAAAACTTCGATTTTATAAATCTTATAAGGGGTGGAAAATATTTTTATTATCAACAGAATTCTTATCTTTTCGCAATGTTACTTCCTCATGAACCTTTTATGGGGAAGTAACTCTTAGCTTTTTGCTATTTAACTTCCTCATGAACCTTTTATGAGGAAGTTAAACTCAGCTTTTTGCCTTTTTACTTCCTCATGAACCCTTTATGAAGAAGTTAATCTCACCTTCTCGCTATGTTACTTCCTCATGAACCCTTTATGAAGAAGTTAATCTCACCTTCTCGCTATGTTACTTCCTCATGAACCCTTTATGAAGAAGATAAACTAATCTTCTTGCCATGTTACTTACTCATGAACACCCTATGAGTTAGTAACTCTCTTTCTATTGTATTTTTCTTACTCAAGAACACCCTATAAGTTAGGTATTACCAGATCCACAATTTATTCGATTGATATAACCCTAAAGTATAGTATATACTTATTTGACAGAATATTGAAATTACACATGAAATGGATGTGATACATATTGGGGAATATGGCAGTAAATAAAAAGGCGACAATTAGTATCATTATTGCAATGGCTACTTTTGGCACAGTAGGTTTCGTCGCTCCTAAAACAGGCCTAAAAGCCATTGATTTAGTGTTTATTAGATGTGTTTTTGCAAGTATTTTTTTAATTTCAGTTTGGTATTTTTCAGGATTAGCTAAAAAAGAAATATTTAATAAAAAAGATATCACTCTTTCATTATTTAGTGGCATCCTATTAGTTTTGAATTGGGTATTTTTATTTAAATCATTTGAAAATTTATCCGTTACAATTTCAGTTTCAATTTATTACTTAGCTCCCGTTATTTTATTCTTATTAGGTAGTTTAATTTATAAAGAAAAAATTACGGTTATTCCTTTACTTGGAGTTTTAAGTAGTTTTATCGGCTCAATTCTTTTATCCGGTATTAATTCTGATTTTACACTTGATAAATTTCTTTCGTCTGGTGTCATTTGGGCATTTCTTGCAGCAATCTTTTATGGATTATTAATGATTGTGAATAAAGGGATTACACAAACAAGTTCATATTTTACGACTTTACTTCAGACAACATTAGGGTTTTTACTTTTAATTCCTTTTGTTAAATTTGATTCCTTTCAAAACTTGCATTTAGAAAACTGGAGTTTTATTTTGATAATTGGATTTGTTCATACAGGCGTTATCTATGCATTATTTTTTGGTAATATTCGATTTTTACCTTCTAATATGATAGCAGTGTTAACATTTTTAGATCCTGCAGTGGCCATTGTGTTAGATACAGTCATAACAGGATTTAAACCAACACCAACACAGATAGTTGGAATTTTCATGACATTTTTAGGTATCGCTTTGATACTGCTACTGAATTCACCAAAGAAGGTATCGCAAAATTCAAATGAAAAAATTGCAAATTAACGATTCATTCAGTTAAAAGAACTTTAACTTCATTGTCAAACTATACTAAAAGGACTATAATGAAGTCATAAAGAATATAATAAAAAGGGATGTGCTGCGAACACACCCCTTCCGAGTAGTAATTGGTAAAGTTGCTTTCCTCGGATCCAGTGAAGAAATAATCACCACAACCATTCGAGGGGTAGGGTGGTTATTTTTTTTTGCTAATAGAAATGATAATACCGATTATGCTTAAGATTACAGTTGCAGTTATTCCAACACATTGAATAATTAAATTTGCAATCTCATAACCAGTCACATTCTCACCTCCCTTCTTAGCGAAGAAAGGCACCTACCACAACCCTACTCTACCTAATTTTACCATAAGTATATTCAAAATACCAGAATGTATGTTCTATTTTTATGATATTTGATTACAAGCCATTTCGTCTATTTATGAAGAGTTACCTTAGAATGATGGGTTAATGTAAAGCCATTATTCCTGAGGAACGTTCAATTAAAAACCATTTTACATAATAATTTAAGGAAAATAAAAAAGAACACTTGTTTTAAGTGCTCCCTAATTTCTGCTACTAATTATTAAGTGTAAAATTCCATATAAAATGGCTATAATCATTCCAACGACAAAAGCAACGCGAAATCACTAGAATGTAGATAAACTCATATTTCGAAATACCATTTTTTTAATTCTTCTATTTTTTCACTTACTTTCTTTCGTAATGAATTCTTTTCTTGAGTGGCTGCAGTTTCTAATAACAGTTGTTGATCTTGTTTTCTTTGTTCTCTCCATTCTTCTATCAGTAAGCTAGTCTGCTTTTCTCGTTGCTTTAATACTTCTTTATGTTGTAGATCCATCTTTTTAGAAAGTCTTTCTTCCATATCATTCATTAGTTTTTCAATTGTTTGCAACTGGCGTTCATTGTTTATCTGTATTAAGTGCTCTGTGAAGTTGATAGACTTTTCTTCGACTATCATGTCAGTATGAGGTATTAATCTATTGGTTTGCTCTAATATCATTCTTGCAGACTTCTCTAACGTCATACCATCATGCTTACTTAATTCAATTAGTTTTTCGAAGATCAAGACATCATAGTTTGAATATTGTCGATGTCCTCTACTATTCTTCTTGATTGTATAACCAACATTCTCTAAGATGTCCTGATACTTTCTGAAGGTGCTTGGTTTCAACCCCAAATGCTCTCTTATTTGAGTACTAGTTAATATTACATCTCCTTCTATCATACCCCTCACACTCCTTACAATGCTTATATTCTATACTGGCTTGCTATCTCCTTGTTGCATTGAAAAGGTTTATCAAATTTAGCATCAGAGTTTATTGAAAGAGACAGATTTGATGAGCGAATAATTGAATTTTTATAAAAGAGGACCACTACTTAAGTGTGATTCTCTAAAACAGTTAATTCAATATCAGAAGTGTTGTCTGTATGTATGTTATCTTTAATTATTAATCTTGATAAAATCATTCTTGTAATTCACAGTTCTAGTTTTATACGAATGAAATAATATATAGTTTCTTTGTTTTTAAAAGAAATAGAATAAAAAACTCATTTGTATTTTTAACAAATGAGTTTTCAGATCAAATTATTATGAAAATACAATATTTTAGTTTAAAAGATAGCTCATCAAGAATATTACAAATACTGTTAAACCCGCTGATATTTTTAAGTTCCTACCTAAGTTTAAATGATTCATCCTATCTCCTACTTTCAAATAGAATATTGTTATTTTAAAGATATATTATTCGTATTTCCTACAGACTAATCATACTAAGTATACTGTTTTATTACCATGTATAAAATGTGAACATTATTCTATGAAAATTTCCCAACAATTTTGCCTGTTATATTGACACATAATTTTTGAGTCAAAAAATAAAAAACTCATTTCAAAACGATCTTTGAAAATGAGTTTTTTTATTGTTAATTATTTTGAATCAAACATTGATAGACTGCCATCATATCACGTTTATTTAGTTCCCTTATACGATTAAATATCGGTATATCTTTCACTTCATCAGTTAGTTGGTTTTCGGGAACTATTTCACTTACTTTACCAGTGAGCCATGTTTGAACCGCAATCCCCTCAACAAGCAGTTGACGTCCACTCTCATTGATTCCACTAGCTAAACAGCTAACACAAGGTATTGTTAATTTATGTACTCCATCATGTAAATTATCTTCAGAAATTACTTTCTTTCCTTTACAGAACGGACAAGGGTTACTCGCTTTTACTTTATTAATTAGTGTAACGATTTTTTTATAACCAAATGCTTCATAAACATATGTTAGTTTTTTGAATTTACCATTTGTAAAATATTTGTCTATAATGTCTTCTCTTGTCTCAAATATATCTTTAAAATCCGTTATCGTTACTAAGTTTTTATTGCTTACTTCTTCAATATACGTCTTAACACGGTCCCAAAACGGTAAGGCATTTTGTAATACTACTTCATATCCAACTAAGCTCGCTTGTTTTAGTTCTAGCATTTTTAAAGCGACCTGCTGTTCTCGAGATAGTAAAGAAACTTCTACTGTTAATGTTGTTTCTCCGCCAACAATAGATTTTATTTCTTCGAGGACTGCTAGCTGGCCAACTGTTTTAATGACTTGATCTGCAGGTTGATTGATGATTTCACGAATATCAAATTTGCCAAACATTAATTTTTTGTGGTGGTTTAATACGGTACCTTCGCAAATAGGACAGATAATTTGCTCTTTAGAAGCTTTCATTTGTTCTTTGATAGTCGATTTTGAAATTGACATATATCGTCCAATAATCGTATTAAAGCCTTCCCATAATCTTTGTGTCTTTCCAGCTTTATCATAAAAAGTTTTTTCATAGTATCCATATAAAAAAGTATGCTTTTCTGCTTCTGACATCTCATTAAAACTTTTACTTATGTCTTGACCAAGTTCATTTTTTATTTCATCAAATAGGAATTGTAATTTTGGATATTGGTAATATTTTAAAACTTCCATTACATCTGAATGTAATAGACCTTCCCAAAATGGAACTGTTTTATCTTGTATGACTACATCAATATCAAACTTCTCAATGACTCTACGGCCAGAACAGGATGGACAATGATTATCTTGGTTATAAAAGTCAAAACTTCTTGTATCCTTATTAGTCGGATGTGAAGCAATGATTTGATTAATTAGTCCGCCAATCTCATATAAAAATGTATATTGACTGTATAAATGTCTTTCTAAATCAATTGCAATAACGGGAAGAATCGCATCAGATTCATATTCTCCATAAATAAGTCGTGCCATTGATGATAGACTTTTTAATATTCCACCTTTATAAATATTTTCTGCATTTTTGAAATAATTTATATTATTTTCTTGTAAATATTGAACTCCCTTTTGTACTTTAAGTGATGATGAAATATGCGCCTGAGGATTTTCATGTTCCTGTTTTAACTGATTAAAATAATCACCATGATTTACAACATCAAGATGTTCAACGGGAGTAATCTTTCTTTTGCCAAAATCAACAATAAAATCCGAACTTTCTAACATGTAAGCATTGTGTTCAATCATCATGATCGAAATTGATTCATCTTTTAGAATCTCTCGGACACTATCTATAAATTGATTTAATATATTTTGTGATAATCCTTTTGAAGGTTCATCAAAAATGAATAATGTGTGAGGATTTCTTGCATTAGAAAATAGTTCAGAAACTAAATGTACACATTGAAATTCTCCAGTTGATAGTGTTTGTGTCTTTCTTTCTAGTGTAAGATAGCCAAGACCAAGTTTGATTAATAAGCTTAAACGCTTATGCGCAATGTCTTCGTTCGGTAGTTCTTCAATGATATCCTCAATTGAACGCAGAAAAATATCATCTATTTCCTCACTATATTTTGTTAACTTTCTTTTTATATCTAGGAACGTAGCAACTGTTGATCGACTCGTAATCGATTGGTTTCGATCTTGACCTACCATCACTAATTTATCTTTTGGGTATCGTTTTAAAAAGTCTTTTGACATACATTCATTTACTAGAGTAGATTTACCACATCCAGATTCGCCAGTAAATGTGACTAGTCTATTTTTAGGGATTTGTATTTCTTTAATTTGGATATTACGACAATGAAGATCTTTAAACTCATAGGACTCATTTGGCAATATCTCGTTTCTTTCCCAAACAATCGGTTTAGGTCGTGGAGATACTTCAACAATTTTCCCGCCATATTTACCACTTCCAGGCCCGAAAAATACTTGATCATCTGTTGCATCTAGCACTGTATCAGAATGGTCAATTAACCAAATTTGATTTTTAAATCCTAATACTTTTATTTCGTCTAATATTCTATTTAAAGTATCATGGTCAAGACCTACCGAAATTTCATCGATGATTATAACAGTATTTTCACTAGTTGCCATAAATTCGGCTAAATAAAGTCGAGTTATTTCTCCACCGGATAATGTTCCAGTAATTCGATTTAGCGATAAATAGCCAATATTCATTTTGATTATATTGTTTAGTAAATGCTGTTTAGCTTCACTAATTTGTAATTCTTCTACCAGTGATAAAATTGTTTCTACACTTAAGTTATTAATATCCGAAATAGAATGTGGACGATCAAATAATTCAATTGTATATTCTTCAATTTTTTGATTATAGCGGTTTCCTTTACACTTTTTACATTCGATATTTTTTGTAATTCCGCGACCTTTACAATCCGGACACCAGCCTAATTCATTATTAAACGAAAAAACTTCTGGAGAAAGATTAAACTTTTCTGCAAGACATACACGAATGTCCTTAAAAACACCTGTATGAGTTCCAAGTGTTGAACGTGGATTAGTAGAAATGGAAGATTTGCCTAGGAATAGTACTAAGGGCATTTCTTCCATTTTAATGGCACTAAAATTTGTTTCCATTATAGTTGGAAACAAATATTGATATTCAGCCTTTGGAAGCAAAGACACTAGTCGTTTCTTTGACTCCTCACCAATTGTTTGACAAAAAGTTGTTTTACCAGAACCAGATAATCCAGCAATTCCAAGTGATTGATTCTGAGGTAACATTGCATCTAATTTATTAATATTATTTGCAATTAATTGACTTATTTTCAAATTTCTTATCCTCTCTTGTCTCATAAAATTTGAATAAATTATGTATGCTCTTTCCTTATATGACCTTAACTTTATGCAATTATACTTACAACAATATTTTACCAATTTCAGACAATCCAAGCTATAGATCGTAAATGCTAAAATGATTTATATTTGAGAGATTTCACAAAAGTATCAAAAACCGAAATTTAATTTCTTTATTTTTTAGATTTTTTTGAAATTTTATTTCAAAAATCATAGACAATACTTTCCATTTTTGGTAGGTTTATATTATGTAAGCGCTACTAATTTAATAGAAGGTAAGGTGGAACACTTATGAAGAAAAGTAAACTTGGAAAATATGCGATTGCTGCTACAGTAGGTGCATCTCTATTATTTCAACAAATTCAAAATGTTCATGCTGAAGCTACTTCACAATACTCAGTCCCGCCTAAGCATGAGCTGCGAGCAGCTTGGATTGCATCAGTAGTAAACATCGATTGGCCATCTGCTACTGGCCTGTCTGAAATGCAACAAAAATCGGAGTTTATTAAACTATTAGATGATGTGGAAAAGATGGGAATGAATTCAGTTGTTGTCCAAATAAAGCCGACCGCTGATGCATTTTATCCATCTGAATATGGTCCATGGTCTAAATACTTAACAGGTACACAAGGTAAGGATCCAGGCTATGATCCACTTGCATTTATGGTTGAAGAAGCGCATAAACGAAATATTGAATTTCATGCTTGGTTTAATCCATATCGAATTACAATGCCACGAACAGCACCAGGAGATGCGACTTTAGCAGATTTAAATACTTTAGCAGAAAACCATCCTGCAAGAAAACATCCTGATTGGGTAGTCCCATATGGAAAGCAATTATATTTTGACCCAGGTAATCCAGATGCACGTCAGTTTATTATTGATGGGATAATGGAAGTTGTAAAAAAATATGATATCGATGCAGTACATTTGGATGATTATTTTTATCCATATCGTATCGCAGGTCAAGAATTTCCAGATCAATCTTCGTTCGAAAAATATGGTAAACAAAAGTTTGCAAATATTGAAGATTGGCGACGAGACAATGTAAATCAGTTCGTAAAAATTCTTCATAATTCAATAAAAAAAGAAAAATCTTATGTTAAATTTGGGATAAGTCCTTTTGGAGTTTGGCGAAACATCGCAAAAGACCCTACTGGATCAAATACTACTGCTGGTCAAACAAATTATGATGATTTATTTGCAGATACTAGAGAATGGATTAATAAAGAATATCTTGATTATATTACGCCGCAAATCTATTGGAATATAGGATTTGAACCTGCTGCATATGACATACTCGCAAATTGGTGGACGAAGGAAGTAAAAGGTAAGAATATTGATTTATATATTGGACAAGCTGATTACAAAATTAACGATAACAACGCAGCTTGGGCTCTACCTGACGAATTACCAAAACAAATTGAATTAAATCGTACAATTCCTGAAATCAAAGGTAGTATGCATTTTTCAATTACAGACTTGAATCGAAACCCACTTGGTATTAAAGATCGATTAAGCCAAGACTTATATAAAACAAAGGCATTAATTCCTTCAATGCCATGGTTAGATGACCAAGCTCCAAAGAAACCAAAATTCGAAAACGCTTCTCGTACAAAAGATGGAATCCAACTTACTTTGAATACTCACCCTAATGATCAAGATGTTTCATATTATGTTGTATACCGTTTCGATGGATTACATAAAGAGAGCATTGATGATCCAAGAAACATCTTAACTACCGTCCGAAAATCAGAAAATGGCAAAACAACATATTTAGATACAACAGCAAATATAGATAAAGATTACACGTATGAAATAACTGCTGTAGATCGTCTTCATAATGAAAGTAAAGTAAGTAATCAAATTAAGGTTAAAGGTAAGAAATAGGTAAAATAAAGAGCTTCCCATTCAAAATAGGAAGCTCTTTATACTTTAATGGCAAAAAGTATATTATGTTGCAGATTTCATTATTACTGCTTTAATCATAAAATAACTAATTTCAGAAGGTAATTCATCTTTTATAGGTCGAAGCTTTTCGCTTCCAACAGTACTAATTACTTCTTTAATTTGTTTTTCAATATCAAAAGGTACTACTTCATCCCAATCAAAATGATCATCTTCCATTGCACTTTGCAAAATATGATTTTCAACTGTAGTCGTATTTAATCCTCTCTCTTTTGCAATTTCAGCAATAGTAAGTCCGTTTTGATAAGATTCGTATGATATTTTGTGCGAAGGTACTTTATTAATTGTTGTCGCTTTTGGTTTTGTTGTTTCTACTTCAATTTGGTTATCTTCCTTATACTTCTTGATTACTTCTATAAATTGATTACCAAATTTTTGTTGTTTTTGTAATCCGACACCTTTTGCTTGCAGGAATTCCTCATCAGTAGTAGGTAGTAATTTACATAAATCTCTTAAAGTACTATCTGCAAATACGACAAATGGCGGTACTCCAAGTTCTGTAGCAATTTCTTTACGTAAACTTCGTAGTTGATCAAATAAATCATTATCAACGTTTGTAATCTCAGTAACTTGAATTTCTACTTTTTTCATTACGTTTACTTTATTTAAAAGTACTTCTCTTCCTCTATTTGTTACAGTTAACAATGGGAATTTACCGCTAGTAACACCAATAAATTGTTCCGATGTTAAATAATCAATTAAATCGCCAACGCTTTTTAATGTACGGTTTTTGAATAAACCGTATGTCGATAAAGTATGAAAATTTAATTCTATTAATTTTTTATTCATTGATCCTGTTAGCACAGATGCAACCATTGTTTTACCAAATCTTTCGCCCATTCGAATAATGCATGATAAAACGATTTGAGCATCAATTGTAATATCTATTGCTTCCCGCTCGTCAATACAATTACTACATTTACCACAAGAGTGTTCACTTTCATCCCCAAAGTATTTTAAAATAAATGCTTGCAAACATGTTTCGCAATAACTGTAATCCTTCATCGATTGTAGTTTTGAAATTTCTTGTTTTAATCGATTATGTTCAAAGGTAGATTGCTCAATTAAAAATCTTTGTATTTGAACATCTTGTGCAGTAAAAAGTAAAATACATTCACTTTCTAATCCATCTCGTCCTGCTCTTCCAGCCTCTTGATAATAGCTTTCCATATTTTTAGGCATTTGATAATGGATTACGTATCTAACATTACTTTTGTCAATTCCCATTCCAAATGCATTCGTAGCGACCATTACATTAATATTGTCTTGTAAAAATGCATCCTGTTGTTTTGAACGTTCTGCATCACTTAAGCCTGCATGATATTTACCGACGGAAATGCCTAGGTTTTTTAACTTATTTGTAACATTATCTACTTCTTTCCTAGTTGCTGCATAAATAATTCCTGATTCGTTTTTATTTTGTTTTATGTAATTACAAATATAATCTAATCGATTTTGACCTTTAATGACTTTAAATGACAAATTCTCTCTTTCAAAGCCTGTAATGATTGTTGTTTCCTCAACTATTCCTAGTTGATTACATATATCAGTTTTAACTTGAGGAGTTGCTGTCGCAGTAAGTGCCAGTATAGTTGGGTTAGTTGGCAATTCTTGAATTAAATTTTTTATGCGTAAGTAACTTGGTCTAAAATCATGTCCCCATGACGATATACAGTGAGCTTCATCTACTGCTACAAGTAAGATCGGCAAACTTTTTAATTCATTAATAAAGTTTTCTGATTCTAATCTTTCAGGTGCAACATATAGAATTTTGTATTCACCATACCTTAAATCCATCATTCTTTCATTTACTTCATTATAAGAAAGTGAACTATTAATAAATGTGGAAGGAATACCTACTTGATGCAATGCATCTACCTGGTCCTTCATTAATGAGATTAAAGGAGAAATGACGAGGGTAACTCCTTGGAGAATTGTCGCTGGAATTTGATAACAGATCGACTTTCCACCACCTGTAGGCATAATACCAGCTGTGTGCTTTCCAGATAAAACTCGTTCAATAATTTGTTCTTGTCCCGCTCTAAAATTTTCATAACCAAAATACTTTTTTAAGTTTTCTCTTGCTAATGTTAACATGCTTGCCTCCTTTTTTATTTTATTTGTACAATTCTATTTTACTATAAAGATATTGAAGAAAGTAATTTTCTTAAGCCATTTTCGAAATTTGTATTATCAAGCTTCTGACGTTTTTTCGGTCCCTTCACTCGTCCACCTGCATTTCGAATTTTTTTTGAAACATATCGAGTATGTAAAAGTGAATCAATATTTTCATTTGTATATTGGAAACCATTTTGATTTAATACATAAGCCTGCTTTGATAAAACCATTGCAGCAAGACCATAATCTTGTGTAATTACGAGATCCCCCTGTACAACTCGATTTACTAAAGCAAAATCAACTGCATCCGCACCTTGTGAAACAACAATCGTTTCAGCACCCTCTCTTTGCATTATATGAGCAGTATCACATAATAAAAGAACGTTTATTTTAAATTCTGCTGCAATTTTAATTGTTTCTGAAACTACTGGACAACCATCTGCATCAATTAAAATTTTCATTTGATTCTTCCTCTTTCAATTGTTCTTTTAAATTAAATAATTCGACATCCGTTAATTTTCGCCATTTACCTATTTCTAGATTTTCCATATGGATATTCATAATTCGAATCCTTTTTAATTTAATCACTTTATATCCAAAACTTTTTGCCATTTTTCGAATTTGACGATTTAAGCCCTGCGTTAAAATAATTCGAAATGTATATTCATCTATTTTTTCTACATTACATTTTTTAGTTAAAACAGTACCTATAAGTACACCATTTGACATACCATTAATAAAATCTGCATCAATTGGCTGATCGACAGTAACAATATATTCCTTTTCGTGTCCATGTTCACTATGTAAAATTTTATGTGCAATAGGTCCGTCGTTTGTAAGGATAATTAATCCTTCAGAATCTTTATCTAACCTACCTATTGGAAAAATCCTCTTTGGATAATGAACAAAATCAATTATATTTCCTTCTACAGTTTGTAATCCTGTACAAGTAATTCCAACCGGTTTATTTAAAATAATATAGTCTTTTTCAGTTGTTAAGCAAATCACTTCATCATTTACTTGTACAACATCGTTTTCTTCTACTATGCTGTTTTTTTCAGCAGTTAATCCGTTAATTTTAACCTGTCCCGAAGCAACCAATCGTTCTGCCGCTCTTCTAGAACAATACCCTGATGCGCTAATATAAACATTAATTCTCAAATCTATTCCTCTTTTTTCTAGTCTTTCTTTTATCATAACAAAAAGTGTTGTGACAGAACAGTCATCACAACACTACGAATTATTTATAAAGTCACTTCTTTTATAAAATTGATAAAATCTGAATTACCACGTTCTTCAGCAATTTCATTTGGAGTTTTACCAGAATTATTCGTATTAATTTCAGCACCGTTTTTCAACAAAAGTTCAGCTATAGACGTATTTCCTTCAAATGCTGCGATATGTAATGGAGTGTGTCCCTCACTATCGCTAATATTAGGATTTGCTCCATTAGTTAAAAGAAAATCAATCACTTCTATTGACTTATCACCTGCAATTGCAGCATGTAGAGCTGTGTTTTTTGGAATGAATGAAAGCTTTGAGTGAGAAAGGGCATTGATTTGAGCACCATTTTTTACTAAAGTTTTTACAACTTCATATTGACCGTAATGTGCTGCGATTCCAAGTAATGTTAGCCCATGCTCATTTTCTTCATGAATCAAATTTGGCTGTTCATTGATTATTTCAATAACAATTTCATTTTCACCTTTTTCTGTCGCATCAAATAATTTTTCAAGTAAATTTTCCATAGTTATCTCTCCTTATTTCTACATTCAATTTGTAAATAGTTCAAAAATAAATGAAGCTTCTTATTTAAAAGTCTCGCCTCATCTACATCAACTGGTATTAATTGAATTGTATTTCCTTGTTGCATTTGTACAAGCTTCCAAAGGTCTGAATAAATTATTGTACCTAATGTTGCATATCCACCTGTCGTTTGAGAGTCTGCTAGTAAGATAATTGGTTGGCCGGTTGGTAGTAATTGAATTGTTCCAAAAGTGGTCCCTTCAGATAGAATATTTGAATCAAACGGTTCTAAATTAGCATTTTTTGAACTTAAATACATTCCCATCCTATTAAATGTACCAACTGTAAGTGGTTCAGATAAAATTTGTGATTTTATATGGTGAGGTATTGTTTCAAAATGACTACTTTTAATAAAACGAACCAAATTATGCTTCTGATAGATTGGAATAAACTTATGTTTTAGTCCATTTTTCATTAGATTATATGAAGTGCTTGAACCATAAATTATTGTCCCTTTTTTAGGAATTAATCCAAGAGAAGCAGGCTCATACGAGGACTGACTTTCAAAATGAGATTCACTTTTAATTCCGCCGGGTATCGATATATATGAATAAACACCAGTATTTCCCCCGTTAAAAGTCAAAATCTCTCCTTTTGCTATGTCGATTATTTTATTCATCTCAATTAATTTACCGTTAATTGTAGGTTTCAAATTTCCACCTGTAATGACGATTGAAAATCGATTTAATGCTTTTAGGACTGTACCTCCAATTGCAATTTCAATACTAGCTGCGTTCAACTTATTTCCTATTAATAGATTTCCTATTTGATAAGCTAACTTGTCCATAGCACCAGAAACAGGTATACCTAAATGTCTAAATCCATTCCTACCATTATCTTGAATTGAAATCGATACACCTCTTTGTAAAACTTCAAAAAACTCTTTCAAAGTATTACGCTCCTCTTGACTTAACAAGTATATTATTTTCACTAAACACCTTACGTAATCCCATCGCTAGTTTAATTGAAATATCAGAATCACTATGTATACAAATGGTATCAGCTTGAATTGGAATTTCTTTACCGGAAATTGTCGACACAGTTTTGTTTGTTACAATTTGAAGGGCCTGATTAATGGCATCGTTCGTATTATGATGAACCGAGTTTAATTGATTACGAGGGACTAATAAGCCATCATCACCATATGCTCGATCTGCAAATACTTCTGAAGAAAAAGGAATATTCATTTCAATGGCTGCTTCTATTAATTTGCTATTTGCTAGTCCATATAAAGCTAGCGAAGAATCGAAGTCTTTCATTGCCTTTGCAATCGCTAAAGCAAGATTCAAATTTGTAGCCGCCATATTATAAAGTGCACCATGAGGTTTTAAATGACGAAGTTCAACTCGGTTTACTTTGCATACTGAATAAAGTGCGCCAATCTGATAGAGAACTAGTTTATATATTTCTTCTTCACTGAAATTCATTTCTCTTCTACCAAAGCCAAGTAAATCTGGAAAACTTGGATGCGCTCCAATTGATAAATTATACTGCTTTGCTAATTTTACTGTTTCATAAATTACAAACGGATCTCCTGCATGAAATCCGCAAGCTATATTGGCTGAAGTAATATGTGGCATAATTTGCTCATCATTTATTTTATAATTCCCAAAACTTTCACCTAAATCACAGTTTAAATCAATGTGAATCAATAATACGCACTTCCTTTTTAATTGAATAGTTGTCCTCTTTCACTAGCTGTTCGATCTCATTAAATCCTTCGATATTAATCTCAAAAAATTTTATTAAATCTCCAGGTTTAAAGTTTTCTTTGCCATTATTTTTCGTTGAAAATATTGAAATTGGAGTACGTCCAATAATATTCCATCCACCTGGAGATTTAAATGGATAAATCCCTGTTTGATTTCCAGCAATCCCAACCGAACCCTTTAACACTGTTTTTGGCTTTGTTAGTCTTGGGGTTGATAGTTTAGGGTTTAATCCGCCAAGATATGGAAATCCAGGGATAAAACCAATCATATAAATGGGATATATTTTTTCTAAATAAAGTCGAACTACCTCTTCAATTTTTAGTTTATTATGCTCTGCTACTTTTTGAAGTTCGGTCCCAAAAGTGGGACTGAAACAAATTGGAATTTCATAAATTGTACGCTCTCCGTTAATTTTAGAACGATTATAACGATTAAAATGTAACTTTATTTCTTGGTTTATTTCCTCGTAAGAAAAGTTAATTGAATCATAAAAAATTGTAATGGAATGATAAGACGGTACGACTGCTGATATTTTCGTCATTAATTTAGATTTTAGATATTCTGAAAAAGCATGTACTAGACGATTTGTTTCCATTGAAATCGAATCACCTAAATAGCATACTAAGCCAGAGCAACCTAATGGAAAAATATCCAATTTGGTGCTAGTCATTTAGACTAATCACTTCGATTGCAAGTTTTATAGCATCCGTCAAATCAGTTTGCGACCAACTTGGTAACTTTTGGTCAATTACAGCCATTTCATGTGAAGCTGGAATATGAATAAAGCCACTCGGAATTTGCTTGTTTATTTTTTTTAATTCATTAAGCATTTGATACATAATGTTATTACACAAATATGTACCTGCAGAATTAGATATTTCAGCTGGAAATTTGTGATGGTTTAATTCATTAACAATCTTTTGAATTGGAAGTGTAGTAAATAATCCATCCTGGCCTTCTGGATCAATTTTAGCCCCTGCATATTTATTCCCTTTATTATCCGCTGCACCATCATTGCAATTGATGGCAATCCGTTCTGGCGTTATTTTAAATCTCCCACCTGCTAATCCTAATGATATAACCGCTGATGGATTATACATATAAAACAATTTTATTAACTCATTACCTGCTTTACTGAAATCTACAGGTAAAACCGCCCCGATAATTTGAAACCCTCCAACCTCTTGATTATTTAACTCTTTCACAATTTCTTCTGTAGGATTAATAAAAAAGTTCAAAAAAGGTTCAAAACCTGTTAACAATAATGTGTTCAAAAGCTCTCAGTCCTTTGGTAGAATTTATATAGTTCAATATTTCGACAAGCTCAGTTTAATTTCCTGTCAAATTAAGTAAATGAGGCTGATTTCCAAAGTATGTTCCTTTTAAATCAGGTTATCGTTCGTTATTGACTATTAAAAACTTTATTTTTTCCTTTTGTCTAATCTAATACGGTACGTGAAATTTTATATTTTAGACATAAAAAAAGAAACCTAAACCTCTCTTTTTAAGAGAAATTTAAGTCTCTTTAAGAAAAACTTAATTTTCTTGTATAATTTTATACTTAAGAAGAACCACCAATAGTTAATGAAACTTCAATTTTCTTATTCTCAACGACTTCGTTAGATATGAGTTTCAATAAATTTTTAGCTGCTAATGAACCCCAATCAAATGTAGAATAAGATACTGTACTTAATCTCGGTGATACATATTGTGATAATTCAATATTATCAAATCCCACAATAAAAACATCTTTCCCTACTTGGTAATCTGTATCTTCTAGGTAGTTATAGATCCCAATTGCCATTTCATCATTTAAACAGAAAATTGCACTTGGTTCAGTATAGTTTGAAAAGATTTGTTTTGCTGCTAATTCTCCTGAATCTTTCATGAAATTCCCACCAATTTCAATTAACTCAATTTCAGGATAATTTACCAATTCTTCCCGAACACCTTCCATACGTTTACTTGAATCGTATGATCCCTCTGGCCCTGCTACAGCATATACTTTTTTGACATCATGTTTAAGTAGTTCTTTAATCGCTAATTTAGCTCCGCCATTATTATCTAATAGAACTCCTTTAATATTTTTGTGCTGTAATTCTCGATCCATCACTACCATTTTATAATTTTTTTCAGCATAATCCAAAAGTTCTTCATCTGAAAAAGCCTGATCTAAAATGATTCCACCATCAATTACTTTTTCTAGTAAAAGTCGATGTGATTTCACACCAGAACAAGCAATTAATTCATATCCTTTGTCGTTTAAAGCTTGTCTCATGCCTCTTAATAATGGTCCGTAAAAATATCCTCCATAATCAGCTAAGAATACCCCAATAATTTTTGTTTCTTTAACCTTTAACATTCTTGCCGCTGCATTTGGAACATATCCCAATCTATTTGCAATCTTCATGATTCTGCTTCGAGTTTCTTCTGTTACTTTTGGGCTACCATTCAATGCATATGAAACCGTTGAAATGGAAACTCCAGCTTCTTTGGCAATATCTTTTATTCCCGCCATCCCATATCCTCCATTCTATGTATACCAAAAAGCTATTTTTTCTTTTATTACATTTAGATTAAATGTAGATGAATTAAAATACGTATTTTAATTTTATCAAAATTAAGTAAAACTTTCCTACATTTTTTCCATCCTTTGTACCTAAATAAGAAATGTTATATTTTTACTTATAAAAAGTGAGCACAGAAGTATTTTGAACTTCCATTGCCCACTTTTATATTTCTGGAAAAATTTAAGAAGTAATTAAGTTTTTGCGTTTCCAGCCTAAAATTTTAGCACCTTTCTTTACGTAATCGTTTTTCATGTATAAATCCCAAATTAATCCTGTTTCATAGTTTTCAATCATCAACAATGTAGCACCCTTATCAATTCCAATTACTCGATCTGACACCCAGTTTGATGAAACGTCACGATTATATGAATCTAGAAAACCATATTTGCTCCATAATTCAGGTACATTTTGATAGAAATAATTTAATGCATCAATTGATTCTTTAGGAGTAAAAACAATTGAGCCGGCTGCTGCTGCAGGTGCTATCGTGCCATCATTAATATACTGATCACAATTTGGATGAAATGGTCCAGCCCCATATGCCTTATATCCGTGTGGTCCATCGCATGCAGTTAATCCCCATGCGTGTTCACTCTCGGCAAATGTTTTAAAGCCTTGAGCATTATCATTACAATATTTCTTAGCCGCTAATGTAGCTTTTACGGAGTTTTCATGCCAATTAATTCCATCTTCATCAACAATATTCTGAAAATTAAACCATGCATGTGAAAATTGGTGTGTAAACAGTGCCCCTCCTGGTGAATGATAAAATTCATACTCACCATATTTTACTAAATCTCTTCTAAATCCTTTGTAAATTTTCTTTGGAACCGGGTGAGTAGGAGAGGCAACGCCAAAAATATATTGCATCAACTGCTCCGCATACATATCCCATTGACCAAATCCACCTGTTTCAGGATTATACCCCATAAAATACATATTATTTTTTTCATCATAATACTTTTCCCAATTAACACGATTAAATATTTTTTCAAAAACTTCTTTAATCTCTCCACCAAAATATTCTGCAGATGTTACAGCACCATTCAGAAATAGAGACGTATCAATAATTGATGCACAATCATAAAATGCTTCAAATTTTTTTGCCGTTTCCATATGTAGGAAGTGAAAGAAAAATCCTTCTGATTCTTCTACATTTTTTAAAAAGGTGTTTAATGTACCTAACGTCCTTTCATACCCTTCTTCATATGTAATCCATTTCTTTTCGATGCCGATAATGATGGCACTTAAACCAAACCCTACTGATGCGATACTGGCCATATCTTTATTTGTTTCAGCTGTATTATCCCGTATTAAACCATACCCTGAACTGTTTTTATCAGTATTTGCTTCATTCCAGAAAAAATCAAAACATCCTTTAGCTTCTAAATCTAAAATTCTCTTATCCACTATTTACACCTCAGGTTCTTAAATTTTATTAAATTACGATATAAAGCAATATATAGGTATCTATTAAATTATTCGCCAGTAATTCCGGAACGATCGACACTTTCAACAAACCATCTTTGCGTAATGAAGTAGATGATTAATAGCGGAATAATTGTAAGTAAGGTTCCCGCTAGTTCAATTCCTTCATTAATACTTGTCCCGCTAGCACCGCCTTGTGTAGGGAATAATTTACTATAAGTTGCTACGAACTTTTGTAGTTGTAGCGGTAAAGTTGACAATTTTTCTCCAAAATAGATTGATGCTAAGTAGGTTTCGTTCCAATACCATACAAGCGAAAATAAAAACGAAATAATATAACCAGCAGATGCCATTGGAATGGCAATTTTAAAGAAAATATTGAAATGTCCTGCTCCATCAAGTTGAGCGGCTTCTTCCAATGATTTAGGAATCGATCGAAAGATTTGATAAAAAATTAAAATGAAAATCGCACTATTTAAACCTTGACCAAATATTGCAGGTAGTACATACGCAGTGATACTATCCAAAATATGTATTTTATTAAACAAAATATATCTTGGAATAACAGTTACCTGTGGCGGAATGACAAAGGTTGCAAGTACTAATATAAATAAAATATTTTTTCCTTTAAATTGAAATCTTGCAAATCCATAACCAATTACTGATGCAACAAATGCTTGTAAAATCGAAGGTAATACAGTTACATATATTGTTTGAAGTAATATTGGCCAGTAATCTAGTACATCAAATGCTCGCTTATAATTATCTGTATAAAGTTTTGTTGGAATCCAATTTACAAGAGAATTTAGTAGATCATTTATATCTTTAAAGCTATAAGATAACATATATAATATAGGGTATAAGAATACAAAACCGATTCCAATCAACAATGCATACATTAGGATTTTTACAAGTAATCCATCATTACCCTTCATACCAAATAAGATTCTTCTTATTTTTGTTGAAATATCCTTTTTAACTCCTTGATTCACTCTACTCCCCCCCTTTTTTATTTTTTTCTTTCTAGTAAAATAACAACCCAAACCATGATTAATAGAATGATGGTTATGATAATGAAATAAACCCACGAAAGTGCTGAAGCGTAACCAAATCCGGTTTCAATTTTAAACATATTTTTTTTAATATGTTCTATAATAGGATTCATTGTAGAAATAGAGTACATAACCGTCGTATAAATAATGTTTACTAAAATCATAGGGAATAAGGTTGGTAAAGTAATTTTCCAAAAAATCTCCCATGTAGAAGCACCGTCAATTTTTGCAGCTTCGTATACTTGGATATCAACTTTTTGAAGAGCTGCAATAAAAATTAGAATTTGAACACCTGTAAACCATAATAACAACACCATGTTATCCATAATGTATAAAAATAAATTACTAAAAAAACTAGGATATTCAGCAGCTAATTTATAAAATGCATACTGTTTTATTTCAGGTATTGCAGTTACTCCTTGCTCTGTTAACTTATTTAAAACAGGTCCACTACTAATAATCACTGGCAAGAAAAAGATCGTTCGAAAGAATCCGCGAAATTTAATTGGTTGATTTAAAAGAATTGCAATAATTAATGCAATAATAACAATGATTGGGACTGATACAACGACATGTCCTGCAAAGTCTCCGATTTCTTTTAAAAACTCTACATCAGTTGTAAATGCATCTTGGTAATTTGCCCATTTTGCAAATTTTGTTTGTATACCGTCAGTTGTAATAATGACATTAAAAAAACTTAAGTAGAGTGAATACAAGATTGGATAAGCTGTAAAGACTGCAAATCCAATCACCCAAGGCAAAATAAAAATGTATCCTACCGTCTTTTTACTGTTTACTAATCTTGTAAAAATGTTATTCATTGCTATTTTCTCCTTTCATCACAGCAAAGTCTTTTGCCGCAACTGTAAGGCTACTTGTCTTAAAAGGAATATTTGTATAGTTAATAATAAAGCTCGTATTATTTGAATAAGTTACTTTTACTACGCCTTCATTAAGAACTTCTCTACTCACGATTGATTCGTTTTTTACTAACTTCAAACTTTCTTGAATAGCATCATTCTGTTTAACGATTTCACTTTTCCAAGTTTTATATTCAGAAGTATATAAATCTCTAGAAGGCGTTTCAGATAGTAAATAAGACTTATTCCCAGTTAAGTAAAAAGATGGATAAGCTCCATAATCTATTAATCTTAGAAGCTCTTCCTTTTGATTTGACCAAAAATTGGAAAATGGTGCATAATAATCAATATAACCTTTTAATACGATTTGCAAGAATGGTACTGTATCTGAAACATACAAATAATTAGATGATCCCATAGGAATGTCCAAATATTTTTCTGTCATTCCCCAAGCATATACATTAGGTTGATAAAGTGCTGTTTTATCAACATCCCCACTATTTAGTATGCTTAGAACTTTGTTAGCCGATTTCTTACTTTTATCTCTAGATGATGTATGTCGCTCATTAAATGCTGAATATAGTTCGTTTCCATTTGAATCGACTGCTAGTTTTTCCATAGCATATTCCTTGTATTTCTTTTTATCTTTTTTTGCATCGCTAATTGCTTTTTCAGGATGTAAATAATAGTAGTTATATCCATTCTCTTCATCCATAATTGCTTTTGTATTTACTTGTTTAGCTATATTCTTTCCACCAAAGAGACTTGATGACCCTTCATATGCCTTTACATAATCTGTATAAAAGTATAATGGTACATCCTTTTGCTTTAGCTCTTTAACAGTATCTTTTACTTCACTTTTACTACCTAATTTTCGTTCAAATGGAAATTTTTTCGGAAATGATCCGGTAAGCCCATTTTTATTCCAACCTTTATAGACGATAAAGAAATCATCTACTCCTACACTCTCCAATTGATTTGCATATTTTGGGAGATCACTGATTGGAGTCATTGATACTACTGAATCCCAAAATAATCCTTCTTTTTTCTCACCGCCTAAAAATTCTAAGCGCAGCATCGGAGAGTCATTTGTCTTTTTCTTCAAAACGCCTTTTTTTACAAGATAGGATTGGTAGCTTTTAGCCATTCCCACATAGTTAGCATTTTCATTTTCTAGTATTCTATAATGTAATTTAATATCAAATTTGTTACGTTTCTTTTGGAATAAATCCATTGCTTTTCCACTTTTTTGATTTTTACTTGTCGGTTGCTTATATGTATAACGATAGGTAAAGTGGGACGTGACCCAATTAAACTCTGTAGATAGGCCAGCTTTATATGCGTCAATTCTTGCATAATTATCTCCATCCTCGATGATTCCTAATAAAGCATTTTGATGTTCTCCATGAACAACACCAAATACAGGTATACTTGCTTTATAACTTTCATTTGTATCTTCTGATTGGATTGTTGAAGAGATGCCCTTATCCTCTCCATACACTGTTGCACTATATGGGGACTCCATTTTCACACCATTTTTTTCATACCGTATTAATGCTCCAGAACCATCTGGTACAAATAGATAACCAGGAATATCATCCTCTTTAGAGGCGCCGAAAAATGGATAAACATTTGCTGAAACAATTTTCACTTTGCCCATCTCGACAATATTCGCTTCTGGGATGCTAACAACGATCTCATTCTCAGTTAACTGGACTGATAGTTTCATTTTTATTTTCGCATGTCCAAATGTTATATTTGCGTCAAATCCGTTTGCTTTCTTTTTAAGATTTATATTGGCAGAATGTGTTGTAATACTTTCTTTTCTTAATTTCCCTTGCATATTTAAGTAATCAATTGTAATTGCTGAATCCACGAATTGTTTCCATGTACTATTTAACTTATATTTTTCCATGTGATCTAGTGTTGAACTCCAAACATAACCGTTCGATTTATTCTTAACTTTAATTGATAGAGATTCACTATTAACATATAATTTTAGTTTTTCGTTTTCCGCTATCTTTTCAAAACCAGATAATGAGGAATTTTGGTTTTTAACTTTATTTTTATGTACTTCCATTTGTGTAAACTGATTGGAGGCGTACTTCTGCGTATTTTTGTTGACAGATGTAATGAGATCATTATTTTTTTCAGCATATACATTTGGTTGTATTGAAAACAGTAACAATGAACTAGACAGTATAATTTTCTTATACACGAACCATTACCTCCTGGATTACTGAATAAACAAAATCAATTACTTGATTTAACAAAATATAAAGAACAAATAAGACAACAACTGTGATGATACAACTAAATAAAGTAAGTAATATATTCTTAATCGTCTCTCCAATTGTAAAATTATGGATTTCTTTGATCATAATAAACAAGATAAGTAGAGACCATCCAACCATTAATTGAGTTGTAAACGTAAAAAGAAACGATTCATTTATTGTAATAACTCTTGATAAAAGTGTAACTGGTATACTAAATACTAAGTATGGAGCTAATGAATAAATTGTTCCGATATAAACATTTTTGAAACTACCTTCACCATCATTAATTGTACTAATTAAATAGTTCATAATGACAAATAGTGCCAATGCACCAAAAAAGATTGAAATGATTAAAAATAAACTAAACCGCTCTAATAGTTCCGAGTTAAAAATAAAGCCAGTAAAGTTAAGTGAAATCAAATATTCTATGAAAAAAAGTAAATAAAAAATAGTCGCAGATAAGAAAGAAGCTTTTTTTAATTTTTTAATATCATAAAATGTGTCCATTGGATGCCTAAATAGTTTAAATATAAGTAATAATTCACTTACTAGTTTGATATTTTTAAATCGGTTAAATTTGTCTTTTATTCCATGAAAATAATCTTTTTTTCGATTTATATATCGAACTAAGTAATAGATGAAAATTGCTAAAATGATAAAAGATAGAACCTTTCCAGTATGTTTCTCCAGGAGATTATGACGAATCTCCCAAAATGACTGTGAATATCCTTCTCGATTGTTAGCTAATTTAAATTCATTTAATGAATCCTTATATTCTTGTTGTTTATAGTAAGCTTGTCCCATAGCTATATGTGCTAGTGAAAATGACGAATTTAATTGAAGAACTTCTTGCCAATACTTTTGACTTTTTACATATAAACCTTCTTCGAAATATGCTAAACCTTCATGTAATTTATTTGTAAATTCGGTTGGTTCAAAAATGTGAATGATCCCTTGTTCAGCATCTGCAATATATAGATTACCTTTTGTATCAACACCAATACCTGATGGTTGTTTAAAAATTCCTTGACGTTGAACATTAGCTTCCTTGCTACCAAATTTAAATAACAAGTTTCCTGTGCTATCATATTCGTATACATAACCATCCGAACTTAAAACGTAAAAATTCCCTTGATTACCTACAACTACATCGATTGCAGATTTTGTTGAATATACACTTTCCGGGAGCATATTGGTACCTGCTACATTTAACTTTTTTATTGCATCACTTTCTAATCCATTGGTAACCGTATAGACAATTCCTCTTTGATCAATGTCAATACCGGTAGAAGCAATCGGTACGTTCATAAAGCCTTTTCTTTGGCCCGTTTTAGACATAACGAAATTTTTAAAAGTTTGATATAAAGATGTGGATGCTCTATTTGCACCAAAATACCCAAGAAACTCACCGTCTTTATTTAGCTGGATTATTCCGTTTGCAGCACCCTCACCGATAATATACATATTGCCTCTACCATCCACAGATAGTTTCAGTGGTTTAAAAGGCTGACCTTTTCCAAATAACGGAGAGTCAGGTTTCTCGTACTCCGCAAGCAATTTTCCTTCTGAAGAAAAACAATAAACCGTTTCTTTTACTACATCTGCAACATAAAGTTTATGATCCACGCCAACTGAAATTCCAACAGGCTTCTCTAAAATACCCTTCCCAATTGTTTTAATTAATTTTCCGAATTGGTTAAATATTATAATCTCTTTACTCCCTGAGTCTGCAACATAGATTTTGTTATTTTGATCAATAAATAGGTTCTCGGGTTTTATCATTTGATCATTCGAAAGGATCCCAACAGCCTCATACGCAGTTTGTGTCTTAATTTCTTCTCCATCAACTGAGAGTGTATATGTTTTATAGGCATCCGCTGCATAAGTATTTGCTGGAAACATCATGATCATCGATATCATAATTAATAGTAATTTAAAATGAGTTTTGTATTTTTTCATTTACTATCTCGCTCCTAGCATTTACTTAATACCTGAATGAGCCATCGTATCCATTACTTGTTTTTGCATAAATATAAAGATAATTAAATTAGGGATAAACATGATTAATGACGCTGCTGCAGTTAACCCTGTTCCGGCAACTGTGTTCCCGTTAGCAGTTGTCAACGTACTCATATAAAAAGCAAATGTTTTAATTCCTTCATTGTTTACATATAAATCTGACGTTTCTATGTTATTCCACACTACTTGAAAGGCTAATATTGCAACCGTAGCAATTGCAGGCTTAATATTTGGAATTATGATTCTGAAAAATATTTGAAAATCTGATGCTCCATCCATTCTAGCTGCCTCAAGCAATTCATTTGGAATTTGATCAATAAATTGTTTAACAAGAAACAGTCCAACAGGAAGAGCTAATAAAGGTAAAATATGAACCGTAAACGTATTAATTAAGTGTAATTTTTCGATAATAATATATCGAGGGATCGCAACGGCAGCCGGTACAAACATTAAAGCAAGTGTATTGACCTCAAATATTGTATTTTTTAACTTGAATTGTTTCTTTGACAAAACATAACCTGCCATTGTACTTATTAAGATTATTAAAACTACAACGACAATTGTTACAACGATACTATTAAAGAAGTATCTTGTAATTGGCGTTCCACCTACATTTCCACTTTCCAATAAATTAAGAAAGTTTTGTATTGTAGGCTTTTGTACAAAAAATCGTGGTGGAAATGCAAATAATTCATCAATTGGTTTAAATGCATGATTAAATATGTAAATGATAGGAGAACCCATTAAAATTGCCATCGGAATTAAAATGAGATAGAACTTTATTTGACTTTTATGAAACTTTTTAGGATTAATTTGTGTCCCTTGAAAAGAAGCCATCTTATCCCTCCTTACCTATGAAGTTTGTTTAATCTTTTTCCTCAAATAGTTTTCTTGCAACTTTTGAAAACAAGTAAACTACCAATAATAATACGACTGAAATTGCTGCTGCATACCCCATTTCATATCGAATAAATCCATAATCATCAATATGATTGACCATCAATTGACCTGCGTTTTGAGGTGTAGGGTTTGTCCCTGAAAGTGCCACACCGATGGCACCAGCTTGAAATGTATTTACTACTGCCATTACAGCACCGAATAGCATTTGAGGTTTCATGGATGGGATTGTGATGTAGATTATTTCTTGAAAACGATTTTTAATCCCATCAATATATCCGGCCTCATAGATTTCTGGATTAATATTCAATATCCCAGATAACATCGCTAAAAATCCTACTCCCATACTTGTCCATAACGTTACAATAATCATGATTGTCATTAAGTATTCAGGAGATTGCAGCCATTGAATTGGTTCGGAAATTAAATTTAAGTTGAGTAAAAATCCATTTAAATAGCCTGATGCATCTCCACTAAAAATTACAGTCCACAAAACTGTCATTGCAACTCCAGCAGTCATTGATGGTGAATATAGAATTAACGCCAAAACTGTTCTTGGTTTATGTGGAATTTGTGCTAACATCCACGCCATTAAAAACGATAAAATATATCCTCCTGGGCCAACAATTAGAGAAAACTTCAACGTATTTGGTACAACATTTTGCATAAAAACTGCATCTTGCGTTAATAAACTTACATAATTTTTTAATCCAATAAACTTAGGAAATTCAATCGAGTTAAAGTAAGTAAAAGATAAACCAATCGCTATTAGAACGGGCACGATAATAAAAATTAAAAATAGTAGAATATAAGGGCCAAGAAAGACCCACGTGTTATAATCAATGTTTTTCTTATTCATTATTGGTACCTACCCATTTTTTGACAGTTTCTAATCTTGGAAGAATATATGGTTTGACAACTTTACCATCATTCATGTAACCAAACTCCTCCATTTTCCTTCTAATTTCTCGATCTACGATAATGGTAGAATCATCTATTGATGCACGTAAATTTGCACCATTAAACACAACTCTATTCCAAGTATTACTTATCTCACGCTCAATCATATATGCTCCTGGTGTCTTTGGAACTTCCATTAAATATTTCCATTGCTCTAGAATGACTTTTTTATGTCCTTCTGGAAGAGGAGAATTTTTAAATGCTTCCAAATTTGCAGAATTCCACATATATTCTGTTCCATAAATCGTTTGGAGGTTCGTTGCAAAATCGGTTTGAGTCTTTGTAGACATCCACCATTTTAATAGTTTCCATGATTGCTCCTGTTTTTTACTTTTTTCGAACATCATTGCAGACTGTGCTGAGCCCGTAGCCCACCGTGAAATTGATCCATCTTTTTGCGCCACACCTGGATATAATGTAATATCCCAAGAACCAGCAATTTCTGGTGCTGCAGACGTTAATTTTATATAAGTCTCAAAATTAGATATTCCAATTGGTATTGAACCATATCGGAATGAATTATAAAAATTCGGAACCTGTAATGGTAAGCTATACATTGTGTATAAATCAGTCATCAACTTCATACCCTCAATCGATTCCTCTGAATCAATTGCAGTACTCATGCCATCTTTTGAATAAAGATCCCCACCATGTTGATAAATAAAAGGTGCTGTAAACATGAATGCTTTATTAGCAGACGTGCCAGATAGTGGAACAAAGAAATTTAACCCATACCTTTGTAGTTCAGGTAACATCTCCTTCACATCAGTCCAAGTATTAGGAATTGGAATATTTAGTTTATTTAGTATATCCTTACGATAGTAAAGTACGTAAAAATCCTGTGTTTCTGGTAATGCATATACTTTGTTATCAATCATCATTGGCATAAATGCACCTGGAGAAAATTTTTGTATATACTCTTTAAAATCCTTGAATTTACTTAAATCAGCTGCAGCTCCACGCATTGCTAGTTCATATGGAGTACCAACACTAATCCCTAAGGCAACATCTGGCTGCTGATTTCCAGCATTTGCGAGAATTAATTTTTGCTCATTTGGCATTACTGAAAACTTTACTTTAATTCCTGTTTCTGCCGTAAAAGTACTATCTGCCATATTTTGCATCAATTCAACATATTGTTGATTTCGATTTACCCACACTTCAACAGTATCTTTATCTACGGAAGAAGTGTCATATGTTTTATTTGTAAAAGAATAATAGAATTCTTTCACTTGGCTTGTAACCTTATTTAAAAAACCTGTAGTAGCTTTAGGTAGCTTAGTATTTCCGTGTACATAAATTCGATCAAGCAATAACGGTTGTGATTGAAGCGAACTTTGAATATTCCCTAAAATTTGTGTCGTTGAGTTTGATCCGTCTGAAAGGTCCGTTAAGCGCTTTGGAATTTTATCAGGATCTTTTTTTAGTTTATTTAATTTCGAAATAATTAAGGCTAAATCAACCTCTTCTAATGATTTTGAATCATTGTCGTTTTCGTATATATTTTGCAATTCGTTTTTATTATCGTCTAATCTTTCAATCCATGAGGTTAATTGGTCCTTTATATTAGGCAAGTATTCGGTAATTTTCCAATCACGATTACTATCAGTCGAATTACCTGTTAATTTTTTAATTGATAAACTTAAATCATTTATTTCATCCATTATTTCTTTTAAATTATGGATGATTGGTTCAACCGGTGATGCATCGGCAACTAAAGTAATTTCATGTTCACCTTTATTTAAATAAAAGTAATAAGGTTGGTTTTTTTCATCTGTCATCGTTGTATTTTTCCACTTTTCTGAAAAATTGAACTTGTAATGTTCTACTTCTTTAAATGGAATCTTTCCATCTATTAGTAAGTTTCTAAACATAGGGGAACCAGATTTATCATTTTGTAACATTTTAAAAGAAAGAGCATAATTTCCTGTTTTTTTCACCTTTACTTTCCAGGTAACACTTTCTCCAGCAGATTCTCCGCCAAATAGCGTATTTAGTAATAATTCATTACTTTTATATGGGATGACATCTGGACTTTTAATTGAAGTTGGACGGATTCGTGAAGTATTTTTATTTAATGGGTGCTCTGCCTCTATTGTGATCAAGTCAGTTTGCACTTTATCATTAAAATATTTTTCTTTATACTTTTCATATGAAAATAACTTTTTAGGTGATTGTACATAAACTTTCCCTAATAACATACTTCCACTCGTATTTGTTAATGTAATAATATTTTTTCCCTTTTTCAAATGAAACCGCAAAGGTTCTGGTTGTAAATTGCTCGGATCCTGAGCCAGTACATAGTTCCATTCCTTAATTTGAATTTGTTCTGGAATTAATTCATTACCATACTTATTTTTTTTGAATTTTTTACTATTATCTTTCCAATTAATTGGGGCTACTATTCTCCGACTCTCGTAAAACTGAAATTGTCCATTTATTTTAATAGAGAGTTCAGGATTCGAAATTTCTTTACTTAAGCCATAATAATCGAACCCTATTTCATATAGTGCATCTTCAGGAATATTTAATTCAATATCAATTGATTTATTATTAGAGAAGTTTATAACGCTTTCATTATAGTCCTTACTATTATGCGTAGAAATGTAATCTTTCTTATCTACATTTTTAAATAAATTAGGAGAAACAGCACTTTCATATGAAGTGCTGTTTTTAACTTGTTTCTCCCACTCTTTCAGGACTTGATGAAATTGTTTTTCTACTAAAGTCTGTTCACTTGATTTTAGGTCAGTAGCAGAATTTGTCATTTTAGTTCCTTTTGCATGAACATCTAAGACACTTAAAATATTGATACTACTAACTAATAAAACAATTAAAAACCATTTACTTAGTTTAGATACCAATGCCATCGATCCTTCCAAGCTATTACGCAATTATTTTTTCATTGCATTAACTGCATTATCGTATTGTTGTTGAGCTAAATCATTTAATTGCTTTGCATAGTCTTGATAATTAACTGATCCATATACGCTATCTTTTAATAAGTCAACTACCTTTGCATTATCATTATCGCCAATTTTAATTCCTGTAGTTGCTTCCCACCTCGACGCGGCATAACCTGGTACGATTTTAATAGGATCAATCATTGCTTTATCTAAATTTTCATATGCTTTTTGAACACCTGGTACACTAATTATATCCCAATACTTTGCTAATACATCCGGGTCAGTAGTAAGTGGTAAAGTATTAATTTCGGTTCCATTTTTAATACTTAAATCCATTCTTTTTAAGAATCCATCTTTTCCGAACGACATAAACTTGGCAAAATCATATGCTTCTTTTTTATATTTTGTACTTTTTGCAATACCTAAATAGTCAACAGCCATCGCTGTTCTACCGCCTGGGATTCCAACAAAATCCCAATCAAAATCTACATTTTTCGCAAAATCGCTATTCATCCAAGTGCCATTCCAGAAATATGCAATTTGTCCTGCTTTAAAAGCGGCTCCTAAGTCATCGCCACTTAATTTATCTTTTTGTTCCTTACTTAATCCTTCATATGCATATCCATTTGTTCCTAACTCTTTTGCCATTTTTACACCTTCAAACATTTCAGGTGAATCTAAGTGATATTTACCGCTTCCGTATGTAAACCAATTTACATTTTGATTTTTTGCTCCTGAATACCAATCAACAAAATCCGTCGTTGAATTGATTCCTACAATACCCTTACCTACGTCTGTTGTATCTTTTATTCCTTTAATAAAATCAGGTAAAGAAATTCCATATTCAGGTGCATCTATGTTCGCATTATTAAAAATATCTTTGTTTACGTAATATCCCATAAAATGCTGTGCAAATGGGATTGCATATGTTTTGTCATTATTTTTCGTTGACTCTATAACAGATCCTGGTAAACTAGTAAAGTCTTTATCTTCGTTTACTAAATCAGAAAGATCGAGTAACCAATCATTTGTTATTCCTGATGGTATATCAGATAACATAAACACATCCGGTAATTTCCCAGCACTAGCAGCTGTTGATAATGATCCCTTCCAATCATCATTTGTAATATTTTCATCTATTTTTATATCGATCTTTTTGTGTGTTTTTTCGTATGCTTCAATCATTAAACGTTCTAGATTTTTTTCAGATTCTGTTCCAAGATTCCAATTCGCATAATTTATTACTATTTTTTTATCAGCAGAAGTTGAAGAAGTTTCTTTGTTACAAGCAGCCATCGTTAAAGCTACTGATGCCGCGGCGGCAATTTTCAGAATTTTTCTCATTTTCCATTTCCTCCTAAATCTAATTGTATAATCAGGGGTTATCGAAACGTTTCTATGAATTCATTATACATAATACAGTAATCGCTTTCAATTCCAATTTTAAATTTTTAGTAAATAATTTATTAAGTTTGTCGAATTTTTTAACATTTATATTTTATATACAAATAAACCACTCAAGTCTTACTACTCAAGTGGTTGGTTATATTAAATTCTGTTAATGAATTTTAATTCTGCAACTTTTTCTCGTGTGTTAATATTTACTATGTATTGATTACAATCAATTTGTTCTACTTTAATACGATCATTTTCTTGCCGTTTCCATTTTGTCGATTTAAATAAAAATTCTTCTTCTTGCATAATTTTTACATTTACTCTTTTTTCATTTTTCTCATGTTCAGCTTCAAAGATTTCACCAGTGCCATACTCTATGAAAATATAATCAATTAATTTTACTTGAATCGGAAGAACTAGTCCTCCTTTTCATGGAATCGTAATCCTTTTAACATTTAATAACTCCTTCCCTTTATATAACATAGTGGTTTCCTTTTCATATTCATCGAAATTATGTATATCGAAAATAATGTAATTCACCACCAAATAAAATGACTTCTTTTCCATTTATTATGACATTTTCATTTTTTATTTGTATCATTTAGTAAATCAACTCTATTTTTAATAGTTTAATGTTTTGTATATATAATAGAAGAAACAGGATATTCTAATGAACTCCTGTTTCAAAAACCTATTGAAAATATATTTTTAATTGATCATCTACCTTAGCGTGTTTAGTAGACTTAACTAATATTGATTCACCTTGTTTTTCGATTTTATAGTCTTGACTTGGTAAAATTTCTTTTTCCGTATAAATTTTGATAACATCTTCCGCTTGAGTTAAACGGAATTGGATTGAATTATCATCAATAGCTTGAATTTCTGCAGTTGAATATTCAATAAGTATTCCATTAATATTTACATTAATTGGTAGCATCACCCCGTCTTTACTATTAAGAGTAAAGTTTCTACCTTCGAATAACTGTGTTCCATTATCATTTAGATTGAATTGTTTATCAAAATCATCCAAGTTCAAGATGTGAATAAATCTTTCGTTTTCTTTATTAATAGTAGATGTCATAAAGATTCCATGATGGATAAAGTCGTGTGTAAGTTTAGGTGACGCTCCAAGTTTTTCTAGTGCAGTTTTAAATAATTCTATGTCACATCGATACGACATCGTAAATGCTATAACTCTACCTTTACCAACATTTACGTCAAAACCACAAACTGCATCTGATCCATATACATGAAACACAGGTTCACCATTGTTGAGTTTAAAAGTTTGTGCTCTATTTGAACGTACTTCTGGTCGTGGTATTGCCCAATTATTTGGATAGATTGATAGATAATGATATCGATCTTCAACAAGATCACCCGTATACTTTAATCCTAGGGTATCAATTAAAATTGTACATTCATAGCCTTCCATATCAAATAAAGGAAGTTGACCATAAATAAGTAATGAACCTCCTGCATTCACAAACTTTGCTAATTTCTGTTGAATATGTTTGTGTAAATATTTAGCTGAGGGAAGAACAATGACGTTATTCTTTTCGGGATCTATTTGTTTATTTTGAATATCTATCGAACTAAAACGATACCCTGCTAATAACATAGCTCTAGCCATAATTTCCCATGCTCCATAAGAACGATTCATTTCAATATTTGAATAGATTTCTTTCATCTTTTCACTTTTTGGATAACGAGATTCAGTCATATAATAATCAGGGATGAAGGCAAAGGATACATTATCAAGCTCTTCATTCATAGTTGCTACCTTATCTGCAACTGCCATTACAGTCTTGATTCCTCTTGCCATACGGGGGTACGTATAGTTTAATTCACCCTCTGGACTAATTGGAGCAGCAAATCCATGCCTTTCACCTGTAAAGGCTACTCTATCATTTCCATCATTAACTTTTTGAGCCATTCGATAATTTCTACCACCAGTCATTAAATAATAGTTAATTAATCGATTCCCTTGTGCAATGCACATTCTATGTTTAAAATCTACAGCTGATACATCTAAGCGTCCTCCAAATGTCTCGCCGTAGTTTGCGTCGCCACAAGCAAACTCAACAGAAGTTAGTGGTTGATCTACACTATGAACAGCATCCATAAAGCCATTAATTAAATATAAATCTTGAAAACTATCCATATTTAAATTCCCGAAGTAAATATCTGAACCTGAAATATAACCTGGAGCTTGGGTATAACTTTCATATAATTGACTAATACCAATTGGATAAGTAAATCCACGCCCTCCACCAGTACCATGTATATTAATAACAAATGGAATATCCTTTACCCCAAATTCCTCGCAATAACTTCTTAACTCATGAACATATCTAGCAAATCGATTTCTCATATAATAGCCTAAATCAAAATGTAGTTCACTAGTGTATTCTTCCCTTGGTGAACGAATAAAGTGAAGTCTATTTTCGTAGTCTTCAATGTTAAATGGATAACGCTTACTTAATGTGTTTACATCGTATTTTTCGCTAAGGCATTTTACAAAATCTATTATTAAATTTTCAGTTAAATCTGGTGTATTTGATACCCAAGACAACATTCCAATCTCATTATCTAGTTGGACACCAATAATGTTTCCGCCATTTGTTTGTAATCTAGGTTTAATAATTTCCATAATCACTTCATACCATTTCTTAGTTGCATGAAGGAAGTTTGGAGCTAAGTAATCTAACGTTTTTGTTTCTGCCTGCTTATGATCCCATCCAATAGGAATAACTTCTGGATATTTTTCGTATACCCAAAAAGGAATACCTTCATTTTTCATCTCTGCCATAATGAACGGCCCTGGACGAACAAAAAAATAAAGATCGTTTTCCTGACATAAATCAATGAAGGCTCCGATGTTCAATTCAGGACGAGTCCTACCATCAACATCAAATTCTCCCTCAATAGGCTCGTGACAAATCCAAGGTACGTATGATGCTACTGCATTACAGCCAGATGCTATTAATTTATCAATTCGATCCTGCCATTCTTCTTTTTCCAACCGATAATAATGTATTTCACCACATGTAATGATGACGGGTTTACCGTCTATTAAGATTTGTTTATTTTTTACATCAACCATTTGATCACCTCATTAATAATTCTAAAAGGCAGATAAATAGCCTTTTTAGAAAAACGTTTCGATTTTTTGGGAAATTTTTTAAATATTTTTATTAGGTTAGTAGAAATTCAGATTTAAATATTTCAATTATTTCATAGCTTTTATAATAACTTCTACAGCGTCTTTGTGACTTTTATTTGCTAATTCATTTAATTGTTTCGCATAATCTTGATATTGGATTACCCCTTGCGATGCGAAATTAAATAAGTCCCACACATTTGGATCATCTTTATCCTCAATTTTCACACCAATTTTTGCTTCCCATCGTGCTGGAATATAACCTGGTAACGTCTTCATTGGATCGACTAATGCGTTATTTAAATGATTGTAAGTTTCTTGAATGCCCGGAATACTATAAATTTCCCAATACTTTTCGAGTAATTCTTTGTCTGTTGAAATCGGTAATGTTGTTAAATCTAGTCCATTTTTCACACTCAAATTCATGCGCTCTTTGAAGCCTTCTTTTCCAAAAGACATAAATTTAGCAAAATCATATGCTTCTTTAGGATGTTTTGTATTTTTAGAAATACCTAAAAAGTCATTAACAATAGCTGCTCTTCCACCAGGGATTCCTATATAATCCCAGTCAAAGTTTAACTTTTTTGAAAAATTCGGAATATTGTATGTACTACTATAATAAAGTGCTATTTGACCGGATTCAAATGCTATTCCTGCATCTTCACCGCTCAGTCCTTCCTGCTGTTCCTTTTTTAATTGTGAGTATGCATAACTATTAGATGCTAATTCTTTCATTTTATTCATTCCATCAATCATTTCCTTTGAATTTAAATGAAATGAACCATCCGCATAAGTATACCATCCTAACTTCGGATTTGCTGCACCAGGGTACCACTCTACTAAACCTTGTGTACTATCAATACCTACTGTTTTATTTTCAAGATTTGTAGCTTTTTTTGCTATCGTCAAAAATTGATCGATTTTATATCCACTTTTTGGAATATCTAAGTTTAAGCTATCAAGTATATCCTTATTTACAAAATAACCCATAAAAAATTGTGCAAATGGTATTCCGAATACCTTCCCCTGAACCATTGAAGCATTTTTTACAGTATCAGTAATCTTAGAAAATTCCTCGTCTTTATTAGCATACATTGATACATCTAACAACCAGTTATTGGCTAAACCAGTTGGAATATTATTTTGCATGAATACATCCGGCAGTTTTCCTGCACTTGCTAATGTACCTAGGGCCTGGTTCCAATCACCATCTAACACTTCAACTTGAATATCAACATTCTTATGTTTTTTCTCGAATGCACTAATCATCATTCGCTCTAGATTTTTTTCATTTTCTGGACCATTATTCCAATTCGCGTATTTTATAACAATCTTTTCTTTGTTTTCTGCTGTACCTGATGATTTTTCTTTCCCACATGCAGCTAAAGTAAAAACTAGAGTTGTAGCCATTGCAATTTTCATTAGCTTGCTCATAATTCTACCTCCTCATAAAATGAATTGTTATCATCTCGAAACGTTTCACTTAGTAAAAAAATATAAGTTCGACCTTATCGAAACGTTTCTATTAGTCAAATTTTACACATTTGTGTATGCGTTTTCAATACTTTTTTAAAGAATTTAATGTCTTTTTTGTTGGGATTCAGAGGTAATAACTTAATGTTTATATCTTATAAAAAATTATTTTTAATGAAATAAAAAAGCCATATCTATAATATGACTTTTTAATAAGATGTAACTCATCGGAACTCTTTATGATATTTTCCACAACATTTACATACAAACCCAATTTCCATATGATTTCCCCCAAACTCATTTGAAGCTGAGAATCATTTATTTATAGAACTTAACTGCAAAATTATCGACTTTGTATTCTATCAGGCTTTAGCTTAGTTTTACTTTAAATAATTCAGATAGAAAAAGGAATATTGGAGCATAAATTAATGGTAATATGATAGAAAGAGTGAGGTTTAGTCAATTAAATACATAGCCATAACCTCACTTTGGTTTTGAATAATTTTAAATAATATTTTACGATTTAAAATCAATTAAAGTAATTCATAAAGTAATTTAACAAATACATATAATGATCAAATGAAATCGAGCTTTCATTATGATGGACTACTATATTCCTATATTTATTATTTGAGTGATCTCGTTGCCAACTGGATGATTCAGCTAAATGTTTAAAGTTCGGTCTTGTAACTGAATTTGTCAAGTAGGCTGACTGAAATGCCCCTGGCCATCTCATTCTATTCAGGGCAAAAATCATTTGTTCGGCTGTCAAAATTCCTAATCCATGTCCAAAATAAGTACCATCTCCTAAAACAACAGCATTTTCTCCTCTCCACTCAGGGGTTAGTGGATTAAATTCTGGATTATTAAAATATACGATATCTCCAGGTAAAATTTGATTAGAATACTGGGCACCTATTCCTAAGTTAGGATCAGCATGCCATCCGTATAAATAGATGCTTTGAAAAATTTGATTAAATAAGTTTTCACCAATAAGATTTAGGACCGCATGGTAATTGATAATAACCATTGCCGTTGCACATTCAAACGCATAATATGAACTATTAAAGAATATATCTTTAATTGCGTCAGATGGTCTTACACCTGGCCTCAATAAGAAACCTCCAGTTCTCATTAATTGCCAGTACATTGGATTACAATACGAGCGTTCAAATACTGCAAACCTCACTCTACTTTGAGACATAGCTCTTGCACTTAATACGATATTATTTCGCAACATACCTTCAAATTCAGCGATCGATCGAAAATCATTTACAGTCGTAGCTTCACTTATTTTTTGAAATATCCCTCTAATACTGTCAGACGCCCCTGTATCAATTTGTTGAATGGGCATTTCTGAAAATTGATTCATACTGTACCTCTTTTCTACATTAAGTTTTCATTTCCATATATACCCATCATATTCAAATATCGCTTTGAAGTGTATATTCTTCAAATAACCTTTCCAAGTGATTCTTTTTTGTTAGCAAAAACACAACCATTTTTACGAATAGATCCTAATAAAAAAATCGGATAATTGACAACTGAACTCGTTGCCCATTATCCGATTGAACATTAAATATAAATATCGATCTGATTCATACCATCATGTAAATGCTTTGCTAACTCGTTGAACTGAATTAGCAAACCACCATCACGGTATCGATTTTTCATTCTTTCATATTCTACTGGTTTTCTATTTACTAACACTTTCATTTCATCGTGATCCTTTAGATGATAATTAAATGTTACTTTATAACTATCAATAGCAAATTCAAAATTCAAACCGTCTAATTCTGTTGGGAGGACTGGATCAATTACTAAATTTTTATCAAAACGACGAATACCTAGACTATTCGAAATTAGCTGGTTTAGATACATTCCTGGACCACTCGAATAAATTCTCCATCCACCTTTTACAGATACTTTACCATTTTTCAAACTAGCAAATTGTTCTTGAGCTTCATAACGATTATTAAATTTACCATCCGAACTACTGAAATATGTATTACTTTGACGGTATTCGGCATTCGGTACAGATTCTTTAAGATTAATCGGATTAATTACAGAAAGCGCTTGCCATACTTCATTTTCTTTTCCTAACTTTGCCATCGCTTCGATAAATCGAATATGTGCATGCACATATTGTAAACCTATTTCTCTTCCAAAGTTAGAAGCTTGTTCTGCCCGTTTAAAGTTTTTACTCACTCCTCCTGCATAAGTAGCCGGTTTATTCATGAGTCGCACACCATCGGGGTGCTGTAAATGCTCCTTAATAATCTCATAATGATGATTTGCTTCTTCCAAAGTAAATAATTCTGAAATCATACTACGTGTCATTGGCAACAAACGATATTGAATACCAGTTTTTTGGTCAGATGGGTGAATCATTAACTCTCCTAAATTCGGATCTTCTAAATAGATGAAGCCAGGGATTATATCAGTTTCTAACATATACTTTTTAAAATCTGCTTCGATTCCTTTTACTAATTCACTAATTTCTTCAGACAAAACTTTATTAAACTTATTTAATACAAATGAAAATTGATTTAATGTCTGGAAAGTTAGTGCAACTGTCCAACTACTTACCATGAATTTTTTCAATTGGGAATTTGCAGGTTGAAGCGTATCATCCCAATCACCATCTCCATACGAAGATAGGTTAGTATCATGTAAAAAATTATCTTTTATATAATTAATTTCTTTCTTAGTATGGTCTAATAAGCTTGATTTTTTTGTGGTTAATCTAAATGTACTACGTTCGGTAAATGAAATTTCTTCATCTAGTATACTAAAATCTTTTGTTGCTAAAAGATAATCACTTAAAGCTTTTAATGGCCAAACAATTATATCCCCGTGGCTCTCTCCAGCTTGAATACTAAAATATTTATCAAACATAAACCATTGTGGCCAATTACCGTCGTCTTCATATTGATGAGAGAAAACAGTTAGTAAAATTTCCCTTACAATCTCAAATTTACCTGTAGCCATAAAGTATTCAACTGGACCTTGGCAAACATCTCGAGTTCCCCAAGCAGCACCGCCATATTGTTCTAATCCATGTGGTACCAGATAGTGTATTAACATATTATGTGTATACCACCAAGCTAGAGTATTTAATTTTTCTAGTTCAGAAGAAGTAGTTTTATTTAATGATAGTTTAAATCCATTCATTACGTTTTGATAAAAATTACGGTATTTCACAATCTCCTCTTCAATTTTTCGATCAGATTGAATGAATTCGCCACCATTAATTTGACCTTGCATCGTTAAAGTAAATTCGTTTGTTTCTTCCAAATCTAGGACAACTAATGAAGCCGATAATGGAGCCGCGCCATTAATTAGTTTCCTTTCATCGGTTACCACCATTTTTGCTCCTTCAAGGTACATATGGTAGCAAAGATCTGGATATGTATTCGATATAAAACAAGATTCATCTACATAAAACGATACCAATTGTCCATCCTGCTTCATTCCAAATGGTACTTCATATTCATTACCATTCATTATCATTTGATTTGTTACAATAAATCGATACTTTTTCCCACTCATTGCATTTACATGTAGACGAATTTCATGCATTTCCGTTGTTGTGTAGTTTGTAATAATAAAGAGTTCATTTTCTGTTTTATAATACCAACGCGCATAATTCAATCCAATTTCATACAACGAAGGCATTGTTAGTAGATGATAACGCCCCTCAATTTCAACATAAATGCGTTGTCCAGAAGTTTTCATTACATTTAAACTATTTCTAGTATTCGACATCATTTTATTCATAGATGTATTACCAACAACTACTTGCGCATTAAATACACCATACATATATGAAGTTGACGTAATGATTTCTTCATTAACCGTTAAGTTTTCACCGCTCAAAATGATATGACCATGAGATCTTTCAACTAATCTTTCTTTTTCTTTTAAAACGACATGCTCATGTGTATCTGTAAAGAACGACAATAGTGTCTCTCCATCAAATTCTTCATGAGAGCGATATGGAAAGTATTGCAAAATTTCTTCTTTTTCCAACGATAAAGTTTTTAGTGGCGCACCTAGCTTTGGATTCATTGTTAATTGATTAACCACTTCGAATTCACTCGAACATTCAATTTGATTCCAAACTTCTTTAATTTCCTGCTCGTAATCTAATTCTGTAATAGCCGATTCTTGATTTTCTTTTGTTAAACCATAAAATACTATATTTGCTTTATTATTTAAAAGGAATTTTTCAGATTGAAGAGCAATATATGCGAATTCATATTGATAAACTTCATTTGCAAGTGATTCTTTATATAGTGCCTCAGGTAGATTAGACTCTTTATAGGATAGACCAAAAAATTGATATCCATCAGTAGAAAATCCTTTGACTTTAGATAGAGAACCTATTTGTAAGTATGGAAACTTCCCATCTTGAAGCTGATTTTGTCTTGAGCATATAATGTATCCTTTATCTTCTGTTTTAAATACTGAATGTCCAACGTACTGACTTACATATGCTTCATTTGATTGAATCATACCTTGAGTTGCAAGACCTACATCCTGACCATAAATGATATCGAATTCAACTTCGGATCCTTGTATTTCTATATCCCAGAACCAGATTGAATTGTCTGTTAATGTAAAAGTTACCGTGTATTTTATGTTAGCTACTTTTCCTTCCCAAGTAACTTGCGTTTCAGAAAATTTAACTTTACTATCTGATTGAATTCCTAAAAGTGGATAAACTTGTAAACCTTCCTGTAAATAAAGTCGTAAATATAGATTACTAACTGCACCATCAATTGGATTTGAACGCAATTGATTAATCATTGTTGTACCATTTGTCATTTCATATAAATCTCCACTATTTAAAAATGAAGCTGTCATATTACCTGCTTTTAAATGATATTTATCTTTATTTTTCAAGTTAATCATGCTAATCCTCCTCTATTTTATGTAGTACTTATTTAATGAGCTTAAATCTCTCGATTAATACGTTTTCACTATTAGTACCAACAAATAGTTCAAATGTACCGTTATCACTTTCAAACTCTAAATTAGAATGATAGTATCTTAATTGTTCTTCTTTTAATGTAAAAGTAATTTTTCTTGTTTCACCTGATTGTAATCTTACTTTCTTGTAGTCTTTTAATTCTTTAACTGGTCGTACAACATCGCCTGTAAGATCTCGTACATAAAATTGTACAATTTCATCACCTGCATAATTTCCAGTGTTCTTTACATTTATTGAAATTTCCAATGGATTCTCAAAGCTCATGAAATCAGTTGATAAATTCAAATCACTATAAGCGAAAGTTGTATAACTTAAACCAAACCCAAAAGGTAAAAGAGGTTTATTAGGAATATCCAAATACCTAGATACATAATGATCAGGACTAAACTCATTTAAAGGACGTCCAGTATTAAATGAATTGTAATATACTGGGATCTGACCAACTGAAAATGGGAATGACATTGTCAATTTTCCGCAAGGATTGACTTCGCCGAAAAGAATATTTGAAACTGCAGTAGCTCCTTCAGTTCCTGGAAACCACGCTTCTAAAACAGCATCCGCTTCATCTAACACGCCATGTAAATCTAGTGGACGCCCATTAAATAAAACAATAACTATAGGTCTATTTAATTTCTTAATATGTGATATTAACTCTAACTGGGCATTCGGTAATTGAATATTTGAGCGACAACAAGCTTCTCCGCTCATCGAAGTGTTCTCACCAACTGCTAATACAACAATATCTGCGCTTTCTGCAATTTTTATTGCCTCTGCTACTTGATCTGGAGTTATTTCTTCAATATCACTCCCCTTAGCAACGGTAAGTTTAGACGTTTTCACCTTCATTGCATCATATAAATGCATTGTATGTTCTACTTGACCTTTCCAAGACCAAGCACCTAACAAGTCACCACTTTGAGCAAATGGACCAATTAATGCAATCTTTTGACTAACTTTAAGAGGTAGGACATTTTCATTTTTTAATAAAACACAGGATTTTTCTGCTAGCTTTCTAGAAAACGTTCTATGCTCTTCACAAAGGACAACTTCTTTTTCTTTCTCAACATTTGCACCCCGGTAAGGGTTTTCAAATAATCCTAACTTAGATTTTAGTTTTAATATGCGAAGTACTGCTTCATCAATTAGAGCTTCATTAACTTCACCATTTTCTACTAATTTCTCTAATTCATGGACATAACAAGGGGTCATCATTTCTAAATCTACTCCAGCATTAATTGCTTTATATGCTGCTTCTGCTTCATCTTCTGCAATTCCATGATGGATCATTTCTTTCACAGAACCCCAATCGGAAATTAAAACCCCTTCAAATCCCCATTCGTTGCGAAGTACATCTCTCATTAACCATTTATTTCCTGTAGCTGGAATACCGTCGATCGTATTAAAAGACGTCATTACCATCTCACAGCCTTCATCTAATGCTGCTTTATAAGCGGGAAGATAAGATTCTCGAAGTTGACGTTCAGACATATTTACTGTGTTATAATCACGTCCACCTTCAGGAGCACCATATGCTGCAAAATGCTTTAAGCAAGCTGCAACTCTCTCCATATCATTCTTTAGATCATTACCTTGGATGCCTCGTACAAAAGCTTTTGCAAACAAACTATTTAAATAAGGATCTTCACCTGTCGTTTCTAACACACGCCCCCATCTCGGGTCACGTACTAAATCAACCATTGGAGCAAAGGTAACGTGAACACCTGATACCGAAGCTTCTCGTGCTGCAACCGCTGCACTTTTTTCTGCCATCTCTGTGTCCCAGGAGCAGCCAATCGCTAAAGGAATTGGAAAAATAGTTTTATAACCATGTACGACATCTGCCATAAAAACTAATGGAATTCCATGAGGATTGTTTTTTAAATACTCTTCTTGAATTTTGATTACATCTTCTGCACCTGAGACACCTAAAACAGATCCACTATTATTAATAATGTCATTACTAATTCCCATCTCAGCGAATGGACCTGTAATTTCACCTGCTAATCCATAATAAAAATTTCCAGCTAACTGCATTAATTGTGATACTTTTTCATCTAGAGTCTTTTCCTGAATGATGGACTTCATCTGTTCAATATCCATTATTAGTTCCTCCTCTTAAATCGAATTAGTCCATTAAAATGCTATAAAACCATTTATCGAAACGTTTCACCTGATTATATTTAAAATTATATGCGTTTTCATGAGTAGGGTCAACCAATTTTACCTAATAAAAAATAGTAAAATTAAAAACTTCTAATATAAAGTGGTGCCTTTGAAAAATAAAAAAAGCAAATAATGTGAACGAACGAAAACGGCCACATCATTTGCTTTTTCTCGATTATAGTTTATAAATATATCCTCTCTTTTTTCTTACCTGATTCATAGATTGCACAAATCATTTTTTGAGTTTTCATTGCTTCTTCACCAGTAAGATGTAACTGAGAATGACGATCCAATGATTCATAAAAATTATTAATCTGTTTTACATGACTAACGCCCCAATATCCTTTTGCACCATTGCCATAATCAAAGGTTTCATTAGGATTGTTATCTGCAACGAACTCTCTTCCATCTTTTAAAGAGACAACTCCACGGTCAGCAATCATTTTAGCAAGCCCATTTTCACAATGCAGCTCAATCGTAACTGGTGCATCATAAGAATAATAGTTTATTGTATGAAAAGCCGTAACTACCCCGTTTCTATACTTGATCACACCTTCTGCACAATCTTCAACTTCAATCATTTCATGTGCTCTATTACTAATTGTTGCGTCGACATATTCAATCTCATCATCAACGAACCATCGCATTAAATCCATTGTATGAATCGCTTGATCAATGACTACCCCGCCACCTTCTTTTTCCCAAGTCCCTTTCCAATCACTAGTTAAATAGTACTCGTCAGAACGGTCCCATGTTACTGATAGTTTTCCAGATTTTATTTTACCTAGCGTACCATTTTGTAACATATCTTTAATCAGTACTGATCCTGGATTATACCTATTTTGAAAAATAACACCTAATGTTACTCCATTATTTTTTGCCGTTTCTACCATTTCTTGAGCATCAGAATAATGAATAGACATGGGCTTTTCAGTAAGAACATGGATTTTTCGCTTTGCAGCTTCAATTGCAACCGGGGCATGTAAATAATGCGGTAAGCAAATATGGATAACATCTAAATTTTCTTTCTCAAAAAGCTCTAGATAATTTGTATAATAATTACATTTGAATTGTTCAGCTTTCTCTTTTGCTCGCTCTTCCTTAATATCGCATACAGCTACCAATTCTACATTTTCTCTTATGAATGCAGGTTGTGCATGCATTAAAAAAATATTTCCACAACCAATAATTGCAACTCTTAATTTTTCCATCTTTACACCAACTTTTTTTAGATTGGTTACCTATCTTTTTATCAAGTCCACCACATTTGTGATGGCTCTTCATTTATTAATACAGACTGTAAGTTTTTTACAGCACGTGAAAAACCTTCTTCAATCGACATGATTGGGTCTTCATGTTCAATACTAACGACATAATCATATCCAAAAGTACGTAGTGCACTCATCATATCTGACCAATCTTTCAAACTATGTCCACAGCCTACTGATCGGAATGTCCAAGCTCTAGTTTGAACTTCACCATATGGTTGCATATCAGTTAAACCATACATATTTACATTATCTTGGTCGATATAAGTATCTTTTGCATGGAAATGATGAATCGCATTTTCTTTTCCTAGTATTTTAATCGCTGCTACAGGATCAATTCCTTGCCACCAAAGATGACTAGGATCTAAGTTAGCACCAATTGCATCGCTAGTTTCTTTGCGCAATTTTAATAATGTATAAGGAGTATGAACTAAAAAGCCACCATGTAGTTCTAGCCCAATTTTTACTTGATGATTCTCAGCAAATTTCCCCATTTCTTTCCAATAAGGAATTAGCTTTTCTTCCCATTGCCAATTTAAGACATCTCTATACTCATTTGGCCAAGCAGTTACTGGCCAACTTGGGTATTTTGCTTCTTCATGGTCACCACTTGTTCCTGAAAAGCAATTTACTACTGGAACACCTAATTGTGAAGCCAGTTTAATCGTTTTAGAAAGTACATCATGGGATTCATTCGCAAGCTCTTTATCAGGTGATAATGGATTACCATGACAACTAAAAGCGCTAATCATTAATCCACGTTTCTCAACTTTTTCAATATATTCTCTTCTAAGTTGCTCACTTTCTAATAAACGATCTAACGGACAATGGGCATTCCCAGGGTAACAACCAGTTCCTATTTCAACAGCCTTTAATCCGGATTCTGCAACTTTATCAAGCATTTCTTCAAATGATTGATCTGCAAATAATACCGTGAATACTCCTAATTTCATTGTTTTTTCGCTCCAATCTCATAATTACGTTAATGACTCGATGGCTTCTTTATGTCCATATGAAGGATAATTTCTTTTTGATTTATTCGCCCAATTTACTGCATTAATGATAATTTTTTGAACTTCTTTTTGATGATAAGTTGGATAAGTTTCATGACCTGGTCTGAAATAAAAGATTTTCCCATTCCCTCTTTTAAATGTACAACCACTTCTAAATATCTCTCCACCTTTAAACCAGCTTACTAAAACTAGCTCATCTGGAGTTGGAATATCAAAATGTTCGCCATACATCTCTTCTTGGTCAATCTCAATATATTCGCCTATACCATCTACTATTGGATGAGACGGATCGACAACCCAAAGTCTTTCCGTTTCCGCTGCTTCACGCCATTTTAAATCGCAGCTAGTCCCCATTAATCTTTTGAAAATCTTAGAAAAATGTCCAGAATGTAAGACAATTAACCCCATACCTTGCAATACTTTTTCATATACTTTTTGAACAATTTGATCTTCCACATCATGATGAGCAATATGTCCCCACCAAATTAATACATCAGTATTTTCTAGCACTTCATCCGTCAATCCATGCTCAGATTGCTCTAATGTAGCCGTCTTAGTATCGTAACCCACTTCCTTCAAGAAAGTAGCAATGGTTGTGTGTATTCCGCTTGGATAAATGCTTTTTACATCTGGATTAATTTGTTCATGTCGATTTTCATTCCAAATCGTTACTTTTACCATCTGACTCACCCATCTTTATAGTTTAATAGCTTCTTAAGCTTCAGCTAGAATCATTTTTAAGTTATTCAATCCAATTTCAACACTTTCTAATTGTGGTTTCGTAAACGTTTCTTGCTCAACAATTAGCCATTCGGCTGAATTAAGTTTTGCTTGTTGTACAATTCCCTTAATATTCATAATTCCATTTCCTACTTCGGTACTTTCTTCTTTAGATGGAGCCATATCCTTCACATGTATTAATGGTGTTCTACCTTTATACTTACTCATAAATTCAACCGCATCCACACCAGCAAATTCTAACCAATAAGTATCTAACTCTGCTTTTAAGAAATCAGTTGGTACTGAATTGAATAAAATATCGAGAATATATTCATTTTCTAATGCAACTAATTCATGAGCATGATTGTGATAAACTAAAGATATCCCAGCTTCAGCTAACTTCTTTCCTGACTGTTGTAAATGTTCTGCAAATTCTTTCCATTCTTCTAAACTAGTAAAATTTGCCCAAGGGCATATAACGTATTTGTTTCCTAATTCTTTTTCAAAAGCAATTACGTCATCAATATGATGAATAATTTGATCTGCACTAACATGGGCGCCTGCTATCTTTAATTCTAGTTTGCTTAAAACAGCTTTTATTTCTGATGCATTTTTACCATAGTATCCCGCGAACTCAACCCCGTCATAACCCATTTGCGCTACTTTTTCTAATGTACCGAAAAAGTCGATTGCTGTGTCCTCTTTTACACTCCATAATTGTAGGGCAATTGGTAGTGTCATTTATTCCATCTCCTTTAGTTAAAGAAAACCGGTTTCTTTGATTTTGAAGATTCGTAGATTGCCTCTAATATTTGAGTTACAACTAATGCTTGTTCAGGTTTAACTGTTGGCTCTGTATCATTAAGAATACTGTCGATCCATTGTCTCGCTTCTAATACTTCAGCGGAATCAGTTGCACCTTCGTAAAAAGCTACGCCCCCAGTGTTGATATCAATTTTTTTATCGTAAAGTCGCCCGTATTCTTCCCCATTAATTCGGAGGCCATCTCTCATATCAGCTCCACCTTCAGTACCACATAGTGTAGTTTGAGCTTCTCCTATTTCAAGAGTATTCAAAGCCCAGCTCGATTCTAGGATAACGGTTGCACCATTTACCATCGTAATAAAACCAAATGCAGAATCTTCCACTTTAAATTCCTTTGGATCCCATGGTCCAAATGCATTTGCAGCGTTTTCCTTTTGAGATAATTCGTGGTAAACGTTTCCAACCACAAATTTAGGTTTATAATTATCCATTAGCCATAATGTTAAATCCAAAGCATGTGTACCTATATCAATTAATGGTCCGCCACCTTGCTCTTCTTCATTTAAAAATACGCCCCAAGTTGGTACTGCTCTTCTTCTAATCGCATGAGCTTTTGCAAAGTATATTTCACCTAGTTCATTATTTTTACAAACTTCGCTTAAATATTGTGAATCGTTTCGAAAACGATTCTGATAACCAATTGTTAATTTTTTTCCCGTACGTTTAGACGCTTCTACCATCGCTTTTGCTTCTTCTGAAGTTTTTGCCATTGGCTTTTCACACATAACGTGTTTACCTGCTTCTAACGAATCAATCGTAATAAATGAATGTGATTTATTTGGGGTACAAACGTGAATGACATCAATTGACTCGTCTGCTAATAATTCCTTGTAATCTGTATATGTCTTTGCTTCCTCAACACCAAATTGTGCCTTCGCTTTTACTGCACGTTCTTCAATAATGTCACAAAAAGCTACCATTTCTACATTACCTAATGCCGCTAAACTTGGCATATGTTTACCATTAGCTATTCCGCCACAACCGATTATTCCAACTTTTAATTTCATTATGAAAACCTCCGGAAATGTTATTTACATTTCCAGTTTATAGAAATAATTCAATTGAGTCTTCCTTACACCTTGCCTAAAACTTCTCAAATATTGTCTTTTTTTTATATTGAGTGGGAGATAAACCAACCTCGTTTTTAAATAATCTGTTAAACGTCTTCACGTTGATGAATCCAACATTATAAGCAATTTCTGTAATTGGTAAATCTTCATTGAATAAATACCATTGAGCCTTCGTTATTCTGTATTGATTTACAAAATGACAAAATGTAGAACCAGTGTATTTTTTAAAAAACTTTGCAAAATATGAATTCGTAAAGCCGATATAATTCGCAACATCATTTAATGTTATCTCATTCATATAATTCTCTTCTATATAATGAAATATTTTTTCTAATTTTAAAAGACTAGCCTTTCTATTAGGGTAGTTAAGCTTATTATTTTCTATATGAGGTAGATCTCGATAGATTAGAAGCAAAATATCATATAATCTTGCTCTAATCGCCAATTCGTATCCTTCTTTTTTATCAATATATTCACTTTCAAGTTCTTTTAAATAAGTAATCATTTTCTGTTTAACTTCTACATTCCAAAAAACACTAGATTTTTGAATACAATTAAACAATTCGATGAGTTCCATATTATTTTTTTTCAGAAACTGTACATCTTCGAAAATAGTAAAATCAAATTGCACGACCAATCTCATACTATTTGGTGAAGATAAAAAATAATGAATGTCACCACTATTAATGATATAAAATTCTCCTTCTTCTAATTGAAGTAACTCATCATTTACACCAATCTTTAAAATGCCTTTTTGAACATAAATGATTTCTGCGAGTTTATGCCAATGATGACCAACTAACGTCAATCCATCATTTGAAAATATACAAAATGGAAAATTCCGATCTAATCTCCTTACTTCAAGAGTGGCACTCATTGCTATTCCCCCTGTACAACTATTCTTACTATGTATGTATTTTACATTAACATTAAATATAGATTTTTTCATAGAATTACCATTTTATAGTTAGAGAATAAAAAGATGCTTATACCGTCTAAAAAGTATAAACATCTAAATAGCGAAATCGTTCATTTTTTCACAAACTTATTTCCAATAAATCAATTGATTCTCAAGGTTTTCCTTATTTACATAATTTCTTTGCATTGGAAAAGGACAGCCTAGGTTATATTTCTTAATCTCATCATTTACTTCCGAAATCATTTTAGCTATTTCTTTACTATTTTCATTAGAATTTAACTTCATCAAAATCGTTTCAAGTTTTTGAAATATTTTCTTTTGTTGTATTACCCAATCTGGTTTATAACCCGACTTCTTAATAACAGTTGTTAATAGATCATCCTTTAAAAGCTCCTTAGGTAATGGTTTACCTATTCCAGGTAGATCTTCAAATCCACCTTCTTTTTCATGACGCTTTACGATTTCACTTAACCAATCAACATATTTCCCATTATTCGACATCGTTTTAGCCACCTTTTTGATTAGTGTTATATTATTATTATTCGTTGCTTTTTAACTATTTCCTTTATATAGTATGCAAACGAATATTTTAAGTAAGTTTCTACCTTTATCCAAATTATGAATTTTTTTGAATAAACAAAAAGAGAAACTGATTATTCCAGTCCCTCTTAGATTTAATATATAATTTTTCAACCCAAAATCAGTAGTTAAAATACGTTTAATAAATTCATGCTCGATGTCTTTGAATAAACACATTCTCTTTATAATTTTTTAACAAGCCTCTTTCTCTCAAATATTCCTTAAAATACAAGTTCGCTTCTTTTCGCTCATCATAAGGATTCTTAGAAAGTACAAACCCTAACTTATCTTCCTTTTCAAGTTCAACACCCGACAAATATAAATGAATTTTATTTTGGTGATAAATTTCTTTTAACGGTTCCATGAAATTGATCGCGAAAGCAGATAACAACTTAACTTCTGTATCGAATGTAAACCTTGTAATATAGGATAAATCCACAAAAATTACACCAATAAATCCGGTATTTGAAATTTCAGCCCTAATTGTTTTTTCATTATTTAAGTGACCAATCTCACGAAGATATTCAATAAAATAACGGATTCCTTCTTCTTTTTCGAATGGCTTTTTTGATAGAATTAAGCCAATTTTCTTTTCATCTCGTAAGTATTCACATGCAATATATGCTGGAATATTTTGTTTCTGAAATAATACACATGCAGCTTGCAGTAGGCCATTTAATACTTCATGTATAATTAAAGGATGCTTCCTTGTAAAATAATATTGATTTTCTTGCAATTCTTCCATATCAATGAAACTTGCTCCGATAAAACCTGTATTGGATATAATAGGTGTTTTTGAATTCCTTTTAGTTGCTCCATTTCTTTTCATCATGCAAGTTCCTTTCCTTCTAAAATCTATATACAGAACATTAGTTCGCTTTTTATATTTTAATCATACACAATAAAATTTAAAATGTAAATCTTAAAAATGAAAAAAGGATACGAAAATTTTTCGCATCCTTGAAATAACGCTTATTAAGATTGATCGCTTAAGAAACTGTTTCTTCCTCAATTTCTACATAACAATCCATTGTATGTACTTCTTTGTCTTCATGATTTCCAAAGTAAATAGTGAAATTCATAGTCTAACACCCTTTCACAAAGGATATAATTTTAATTTAAATTCTGTTTAATTATATTATTATTTCCAAGAAATAACAATACTTACATCCTATATGAAAGAAGAAGTTTAGGTTAGTAGATATTCATTTTAATTTATTACTAATTTTGTCTAGTAATGTTCTATAAATTAGAAGTCCGCTTTTTAACTGGCACAAATAAATGAACTTTAGCTTTTCCCTCTGGGTCTTAGGCAGGATTATTCATACTAAATTCTAAGTTATAGCGGTCGTAATCAGTTTCAAACTCACTAGATGGTAACCATTGTTCATACATAAATTTATAACCACTATTTAACATATTAGGAGAATTATAATATTGATACAAAGCGTATTGCCCACCACTTAATTTCCTAAATTCTATATTTTCATGTTTTTCCTTATCAAAACCAACAGGTATAGTAACACATGCATCATGACTTCAATTATGACTTTCTACTAAATCCGGATTATCTAAGGAAATACCTATGACTTGTTAAAAGACTTAAACATCATATCGTCATATATTGAAAAAATCCTAGCATTATCAGATGATTCAATCGAAGAAGTGATTCAGGAGATCCCAGTAGACTGGCATGTTTTACACGAAGACAAAGAAGCACTTTTTATCTATCTAAAAGAACGCAAAAAAACACTTGCTGATTCTGTTTATACATTTGTAAAAAGATATTTGATTCATGAAAATTAAATTATCATTATTAATTTTCCCTGGCTTTATCCATTTAACTAAAAAATACCCTTCAGTTTTTTTTCTGAAGGGTTTCTTTATTTTTATTGTTTTTCTTCTTATATATTATCCGAAACTTGAGAAATGAAACAATTCTCCAAGGGAAAATATATCCGATTGCTACGGTAATAAACAGTGCTGCCTCAGTCTCATTGCCTAGCCATTTTAAATAATCGCGAAGTAAAAATCGGATAATAAAGATTGCAACAAAGAATACGATGAAACTTCTGTTCTTTGTAGCATAGATATGATGGTCGGATCGGAGTTCATAGTTAGTCGTCCAAATAAGTGGAATAGATAAAATAAATCCAAAGTAAAGTGCACAAATCCATTGCCAGCTAGCAGCATGAGCATTCGGATTCAAAACAATTGGAATGCTAGGTATCAGCAAATATAGTATAGGAAGGAGAAGGCGAACTCCGCTTCCTTTAATTGGTCGATACATAGCTCTCGTTCTTCGCCATAATACCAATGCAGCTATCACAATAACGATCATGTAAAAAGAAGAAACATTCATAAATTCCCCCACAATTGAGACATTTTGAATATAAATTTAAAAAATACTATTGGAAATTGAAATATAAGGAGAAAGTAGTTTTATTAATCGTATTTTATAAATGCGTTAGTTGAAAAAAGATACTAAAACTCTATATAAAAGGGATGGCTGTTTTCATTCAAACAATATTCAATTCTTTGTTTGAAATTTTTCCAAGTTACCATTGCTAAAGCTTCCTCAATAGGAAAATATCCAACCTCTATACTTTCTGAAGAAGTGGTAAACTTTCCGCCGATTGGTTTAGCTAAAAACAATGTGTTACAAATAGAACTACTAACATTTTGAAATACTCCACAAAATTTCAAAATTTCAACATCAATTCCACTTTCCTCTTTTGTTTCCCTAATTGCAGCTTCTTTCAATGATTCTCCCTCTTCAACTTGCCCACCTGGCATTTCCCAACCTCGACGTGGACCCTTAATTAATAAAATTTCATTTTGTTCATTAACTACAATTGTCGCAGCAGAAATAATATGTTTAGGTGGCAAATAATTATTTTCTGTATTTTTTTCCTTTGATAACAAAAAGAATTCCCCTTTCTTCTTCTAACTCCTAAATAAAAAAATCGACTTGATTTGAAAATTTCTAGTTCTCTTTAAATTAAGTCTTTTCGTTTCTATGATTGGTGTACCTTTATAAATAATCACTCAATCACCTTAATTTTCTGCAAGTTATTTCTTAAAGAATTTGTATACAATAAAAAATTATTTCTTTTATAGAAGATTTATTCATCATTTGAACTTTTCCCTTTCGAAACACAATTTAATTTTTAACTTTGTTTAAAGTTTCTATATATAACAAACCTTCAAAATTTAAATAAAAATAGGAGCAAAAGGCTGCTATTGAAGTTCAATTGTAAACAGTTGTTTTAAATGGACATACTCATTGTAATGGTTCTATTTTTGAATCCCAATTTTTCATAAAGTTTAATGGCTTGATTACCGGCATATACACTTAAACGTACCTCTGAATATCCATCCTGTTTAAAATGTTCCATACCCGATTCCATCAATCTCTTTGAAATTCCATTCCCTCTAAATTCTTCTAACACAAATAATTCATAAATAAAACCATATTTCTTTTCAGTTAATTGGTCTTTACTTGCTCCTATAAGAATCCAACCAAGTAAAATATCCTCTTCAGAAGCTATTAAATAGTAGCTTCCTTTCTGCAATAGAGGTTCAATAAGTTGATTGATTTTTTCATCCGTTGGTTTTACCTCACCTAATGTACCATCGAATACAGCTTGTGGTGAAAGCGATAAAATCTTTCTATATTCCGAATCGTTTGGTTTTCTTATTTCCATAAATTCAGTTCTCCTCCCCCAATAATTTAAGTGGATTGCCCATAATGATCTACGTTTAACAGTGCATCATCATGATTGAGATAACCATGAAAAAGATACGGAACACAATCTACTAAAATCTCAATCTTATGGTTATCCTAGCTTACTTAATTTGTTCATTCAGATTCATATCAATAATTATCCCTTTCCCAAATGAAAAAATCCCTAGTTTTACTAAGGATTTGAAATAATTTTAATTATGATAAACGCACGCTTGATTTAGAATATACAAGTTCATAGTATTCAGACATTTGTTCTTCTGTTATATTGTATTTTCTTTGAATTTCACTGTGTTCTTCCAATAATTCTTTTGACCATTTCATTGATTGTCTATCCGTTATCTTACCACTCTTTAGTAACATTTTATTTTTTGCAAATTCTGACCTGAATTTAAGTTCGAATTCTGCAATTTGTATGATTTCTTCAGGTGAATGTTTTTCTTCGTTATGGTTAGAATTGCTAAACAACATTTTAAGAATTATACCAATTATTACAATTACAATTATCCATGCCACAATATTCACAATATCACCACCTTTCACTTTCATATTATCATGGAAATAAAAACAAAAAGCCATACTTTTCTACCTATTATTTAGTATTTTTTCCCAATCAAGTAAGCTTCGTAAAAAAATAAAGTTGGTTGTGGTCTAGCTACTTCATGAATCCATCTTACCTTTTCCCCATTTCTCTCTCACTACGTCTACTAGATACCTAAATTTGTAGATTTTCCTATTGAAGGAAGTCCCTCCATTAATATTAATTTAGTATCGATCATTTTCTTTCTCCTTCTTAAATTTTAGACTGCAAATAGTTGATTCATTTTTTCTCTATTCAAAAATCTCTTAATCTACTATCACAAAAATATTGTATAAAATTAAACATCTTCCCATAACATATCAATTTTATATATGTTTATCTATCCAGCTTATTATTATATTAGATACCTTATCAGGTTCGTCCCATTGAATCATATGGTTAGAATCCTCTATTCCAATAACACTTATATCTTTTATATTTCGATTTAACTGTGAAATTCCTTCTTCTCTCGCAAGATCAAGGCTAGTCGGTAATGTTGCATGAATTAATATTACTGGTACCTTTATAAATGGATATGTTTTAGAGAATGGTTCTTTAAAAAACGCTTTTATAATTGATAAAACCGTAAATTTTGAAGTAATGAGTTCAAACTGATTTTGGTTATTTTTCTTAAAAAGCGAGGCTACATAATGTTCAATGTCTTTGCTCCATCTTTTAGTATAATTTTTATATTCTTCTATAACCTCCTCCCAATTATGATAAATTGATTTATCCATGTATTCACTCCAGCCAGTATACACATTTTCAAATGTCATATCACTTTGATTCTCTGTAAATGTAAATCCGCCATCTAGTAATATTATTCCTAGTACATTTTTGGGATGCATCATTGTAAAATGAAGTGCAATATCTGCCCCCCAGGAGTGGCCCATTAGAAAAAATGGTTTAGTGATCTCATGTTCAAGAAAGTTGTTATACCAATTTGACAAATTAGAAAATAAATAATCATCCTCATTTTCAAAAGCATTCGTCTTGCCATGTCCAGGATGATCGAACACAATCAAATGAAATTTATTTTCTAAAATCTTTGCTAATTCTTCAAAACTATAAATTGCATTTCCAGCAAGACCGTGAAAACAAACGATAGTTGGATTTTCTTTATTACCATATTCGTAATATCTCACTTTTTTATTTTCTATGCTTAAGATAACATTTTGCAATGCTCGAACCCCCCTAATGAAATAGATAAAATTATACTTCTATACGATTTTTGAGTTTTCCTTTATATACAAAAATAAAAACCTCTATTCTCTATTTAGAACAAAGGTTTTCTATTACTTTATTATCTTGTTGCAAGATGTCCACTCGGTTTAGGTTCGTCCTCTATGATCCTACTAACTTCATTTAATTTTTCCTTATTCACAAAATCAAAATCATTTAATCCATTATATAAAGATTCATTTTTCATAGGTTGCTTCTTTCTTTGCCCTGCTTGGTCTTCCATTAAACGCTCAATGCCCAGTTTAATAAGATTAAATGCAAATATTGAAACAATAAAAGCTATACTTGGACCAATGATTACCCAAGAATCAATCGATAACTCAATGTAATTTGCACCAATCATCGCAGACCATTCATTAGCTTGTGACATCGGTCGATCGACTCCAAGATCTAAATAAAGAACTTTTACACCTCCTATAAATAGTTTAAAAACTCCTAATTGGGTTAGTAAAAATAAAGTTTGAATAGTCTGTTGAACAAATAATAAAAGAATACGGCTTCTTAAAAATGGAATGACATGTTTACGGCGGATCCAGCCATTTCGTGCACCTATAATTCTTGAGCTAGTAATGAAATCATTTTTTAAAAAGGCTTGAACTTCTTCTCCGATTGAATTCATCAATACAGGTATCGAAATAATAATCAGTAATGAGATTTGAATTGCAATCGTTTTTTCTTTTGCTGCTTCTGGAACGTCATTTAATTTCTCAAAAAATGGAAATATAATGATAACAGCTGGGACAAAACGAAATGCACTCAAAATTGGTTCAATAACTTTTATTAATCTTTGATTCATGAATCCGAAAAATGTACCTAATAAACCACCAAATATAACTCTCATTAATCCTACAACTATGGCAATGGATAAAGTGTATTTAGCACCATCAATTACCATCCAAAATACATCTCTTCCAAATCGGTCGACACCAAAAAGATATTTCCAACTTGGAGGATAACCATATGTATCTACTAATTTACCTTTTGCATTATATAACAAAGCAGGGGCTGGTTTTATCGTATCCTTAATAAAGTAAGTATAAATAAAACTAAAGGTGATTAAGCCAAGTATGATAAAGCTTCCTATTATAATGGGTAAATACTTTCTACTTTTTATCATATAGCTTGTCCCCCTTTCATTTTATTTACAATTTGTTTAAACAGAATTTCTAGCAAAAAGAATGGGATAAATAGTAAAACTAGCGCCATAAAAAAGATTTCAGGCGATCTGCTGTTATTAAATAGAAATGAAAAATAGCCTTTCATATTAAAGAATTTTTCTACTATTAATAGATTTGAAATCATCATCCAAAATATTAACTTACTATTACTTAATAAAGTAATCGCAACATTTCGTAATATATGACGGATAATAATCCATGAATTAGAAAGTCCCTTTGCTTTTGCATACTCTACATAGTCTCTAATTTTTTCTTCCTGAATTGCTAGAAATAACATTTGGAAAAGCTGGATCGTTGGAATAATCGATACAAGGAATATCGGTAATGCGTAAGCTTTTGATTCAAAGCCACTTATTGGATCCACAATTTTTACACCGGTTTTATTAAAAATCCATAGAAAGAAAATTTGAAATGCACAAATCATTACTACGTCTGGAATTGATTGTAAGAAAAATAAGATACTATTCATTATTTTTCTAAAAGATTTTGGGCCTAAATTAACTAGATAAGCAATAAATAATGCGACGAAAATTGAAAGTAAAAACGCTGAAAAAAGAATTGTAAAAGAATAAACATAGGGCTCTAAAAATACAGAAGAAAAAGGAACATATTGAAATTCTTTTAAGTAAACTTCTAAATTATCGAAGTAAAAAAAACTCCAAAAAAAGATTTGTAATTGATTCCAAAACTCAACCAGTCGCTCTCCTTTTGCTAAAAATAGAGTAAAAGAAGTAGCCGTAATTAAACCAATGCCGAATATAGTTAAACAAAACTGAAGAAGGTATTTTGATATAGTTCTACTTGTTTGTATCATGTTTATTTCCCCTCCTTTTCTTGCTTTATCTTATCTTTACTAAATACTAGAAAACCTCCATCACTTAATTTACCGAATTTCCAAAATGTCCCATATTGTTTAATATACATATATTTTTGGTTATTTTTTTTCCCAACTCTATAACCTTCTGTAGTGGATCGAATGTTTTCGCCATATTTGCCGAATTTGTCTTGAATGTTTTTTGGTTGCTCATCAGGCTTAAAAAATAATAATCCGGTTAAGTTTTTATTTTTTGTATCTAATAAAATTTTCTTATTTGCAGTACCATTTTCATCTGTTTTAATAGTAGTTTCGTAGATTACCTTCTTTGAATCATCATCTTTAAACAGAAGATTAAATTTAGCATTTTTAGGAAGTGATGATTCCACTTTAATCCCAACAGTTTTAAAATCGTAAGTACCTTGTGGTTTAATAGCTAAATTTTGTGGAGGTTTTTTAATAGTACATGCTGAGAGTGCAACAGATGCCAAAGTTAGTAAACAGATCCTTTTAAATTTTTTCATTCGTTCTAAAAAAACTCCTTTCCAAGTAATAAAATTTATTTCCAAATTTTTTTCTGAAAGTTGAAATTTTTAATCAAATTCAATTAATTTTATCAAAATAATGACGGCTTGTGCAGTATAATTGTTATAATTTTCAATTTTATCGAATAATTTCACCATTAAAATGTTTTTATACAGTATAATAGACTCGTACCAACTACTACTAAAGGAGGCAATTTTTTGATGGAAAAAATGTTAATAAAACGTTTAACACGTGCTGAGGTTCCAACAGAAATGACATGGAAATTAGAGGATTTATATCCGACTCGTGCAGAGTGGCTAGTTGCTTTAGAACTAATTGAAAATGAGTTAGTTGAGGCGAAATCATTAAAAGGTTCTGTCCTTAAGTCTGCTGAAACTTTAAAAAAGGCATTATTAACTTATGAATCGATTATGCTTCAGTTAATTCGTTGTGGTACATATGTAAGCTTACGTCAGTCTGGAGATGGTTCAGATCCTCAAAATCAATCTGATAGTTTACAATTCTCTAGCTTAAGTACAAAAGCAAATACAACTTTAACGTTTATTCAATCTGAACTTTTACATTTAAATAATGAACTGTTAGAGGCATTTATTAAGGAAGAAAATGAAATTGAGGTTTTCAAATTATTATTGGAAGAAATTATTGAATCTAAGCAACATATATTACTACCTGAAACTGAAGAGGCTTTAGCTGCGCTTGGTGAAGTTACTTCTGCCCCTTATCGTATTTACCAGACAAGTAAGGCCGCTGATTTAACATTCGATTCCTTTGAAGATGAAAATGGAAAAGAATTAGAAAATTCCTTTGCCATGTTCGAGAATTTATATGAATTCTCTCCAAATCCTACAGTACGTAAACAAGCTTATGAATCTTTTACTAAAACTCTTACCCAATACAAAAATACATATGCTTCGATCTATGCTACCCAAGTAAAGAAGGAAGTCGCATTAAGTAAATTGCGTAAATATGAATCAGTTACTCATATGCTACTTCAAGACCACAAAGTATCTTTAGAAATGTATCATAATCAATTAAATATCATCTTTAAGGAACTAGCACCACATATGCGTAGACTAGCTAACTTAAAGAAAAAACAACTTGGACTTAAAACGATTCATTTCTATGACTTAAAAGCACCATTAGATCCAGATTTCAACCCAAGTAATACTTATGAAGAAGCAAAAGAAACGATTTTAAAATCATTAGAAATTATGGGACCTGACTATGTTTCGATTATGGAAAAAGCGTTTGATGAGCGCTGGATTGATTATTCCGATAATGTTGGTAAATCAACAGGTGCATTTTGCTCTAGTCCGTATGGAGTGCATCCATATATTTTAATTAGTTGGCAGGATACTATGAGAAATGCATTTGTACTTACTCATGAGCTTGGACATGCTGGTCATTTCTATTTTGCAAACAAATATCAACGTGTTGTAAATACTCGTCCTTCAATGTATTTCGTTGAAGCACCATCGACTTTTAACGAGATGTTATTAGGTCAATATTTATTAAACCAAACGAATGATCCGAAAATGAAGCGTTGGGTCATCCTTCAATTACTAGGTACTTACTATCATAATTTTGTAACTCATTTACTTGAAGGTGAGTTCCAAAGAAGAGTTTATGAACTTGCTGAAAAAGGTACTCCTCTTACAGCGACAACTTTCTGTGAAGTTAAAGGTAATGTTCTGAAAGAGTTTTGGGGAGATTCTGTTGAAATAGATGAAGGTGCAAGTTTAACTTGGATGCGCCAACCTCATTATTATATGGGTCTTTATCCATATACTTATTCTGCTGGATTGACTGCATCTACTGCTATTTCACGAAGAATTGCCTCAGAGGGCCAACCTGTTATTGATGCATGGATTGAAGTATTAAAAACAGGTGGATCGAAAAAACCAGTTGAACTATTAAAAATGGCTGGCGTCGATCTAACAACAAGTGCACCAATTAAAGAAGCTGTTGAGTATGTTGGTTCATTAGTGACTGAATTAGAGTCTCTTTTCTAAACATATCAAAAAAACCTAAATTATTTTAATAAAATAATTTAGGTTTTTTCATTAGTTTTTCAGTGTTTCTTCTTACCTTTTGTTCCATTACTGTAAAGAATAAATCCAATACATCCGAATAAAATCGGTCCAAGTACGATTGGTAAATATTCTAATAATGTAGTATCTGGTGCTGGAATAAGTGTTAAACCAATTGTACCAACTACTGAAATCATGCCAATGAGTGCAACGAATATAGCTAATGAATTGCTTTTAATTTTAAACGGTCTGTTTATTTTTTTATCAGACATACGAAGCTTAAGATATGCACTAATTAAAAATACATAAGGGATAAAAAATGCCAATGTCGACATTAAAATTAGCATATTTAAAGCCTTTGAAACACTTGGTACAAAAGCAGAAAGAATTAAAATGAATGTAACTGCAACCGCTTGACCTAATACTAAAAATGATGGCATACCATCTTTATTTTCTTTTAATAAATTTTTAGGAAGAACATCCTTTGCACTTTCAGCAATCATCACACTAGGATTCAAAATTAAAAATGAAAGCGATCCTACAAATGCTAATGCAAAGCAGATTCCTAAAATTTGAGAAAGTGAAAAATTAAGTCGAAATTGTGAAGTTATTTTATCCGCAAATAAGTATAGTGCAGTCGCAGTTTGGTCAGATGAAATTGTTATGACAAACTGGAAAGCAACTGTTGCCAGTATATAAACTAATGCAATAATAATTGATGTTATAAAAATTGCTCTCGGAAATGTTTTTTGTGGATTTCTTACATTCCCCGCAATTGTTCCGAGCATTTCTGCCCCTGAAAAACCAAACATCAATGTTGATAAAAACATAACCGTTCCAAAAGATAAATTATTTGGCATGATTGTACTATGTGTAAAGTGAGTAGCGCTTGGTTCACCGCTAAACATACTATAAAAACCGAAACCAAATATTAATATTGCTGGAACTAATACGCCTAGTGGTGCACCGATCGACGCAAGCCTTCCGCTCATTTTAGTCCCTTTTAATGTCAGTAATGTAACAATCCAAAATATAACACTAGATATAATAGCTGTTTTCATAGGATGACTAGCCATGTGTGGCTGGTTAATTCCATATGCTATCGCAATAGTAGTTGTTAATAAAAGTGACGGATAATACGTAAAATTAGCAATCCAAAAAAACCACGAACATAAAAATGAAGCTTTTTCTCCAAAAGCTTTTCGAACCCAAACACCCATACCACCTTGATTTGGATAGGTTGTAGATAACTCAGCTACAATCAATCCAATTGGAATAAAATAAATTAACGCTGCAACAATCCAATAAAATATAGCCGAAGGACCAATTGTTGAAGCAAAAGCAATATTACGTAATCCTAATATTGCATTAATACTTAAAAATGATAAACCCATTACACCTAGTTTTTTAGTCGAATCCATGATGATACTGCACCTTTCAATAAAAAAAATCTTCTACTTTTTATTCACTTGAGTAATTATACAAATATATTAATATAAATTCAAACATTATTTTATACTAGTATAGTATTTTGAATTGATGTAAAATTTCATCTTTAAATGATGGGACTTCGTTAACATAGTCTATATCTAGTTAATTCTTCTATAAAACACAAAAACCCACGAGTAATTTCCTCGTGGGCTACTTAATGTATTAATCAACGTAACGAATAATTTCTGCAACTTCTTTACGTGCAAGTTTTTTCGCTGGTTCAGATGGATATCCAAGTGAAATAACCATGTTAATTTCACGGTTTTCCTCGATCTCTAAAAACGTTCTAAGTTTATCTTGAGCTAATAGTACAGGACCTGTCATTGGACAAGTTCCTAAGCCTAATGCATGTGCAGCTAACATTAAGTTTTGTGATGCTAAGCAGCTACTTTTAATTCCTTCTTCTTTCCAAACTTCATTTTTAACAAAGCCAATTGGATCAAATATTTTTGTTCTGAATTTTGATTCATAAGGTGTTGCTAAACAAATAATTAAAACCGGAGCTTCTCTAAATGCTGTAGCGTAAGGACCAAAAGATCGAACTAATAGTTTACCTTCTTTTTCTAATCCTTTTTCTTTTGCTTTTTCAGCAACTTCATGTAGAGAATCCCAAGTCATCTCTTCAATTTTTTTAATTTTGTCTGTGTTTTTAATAATGATAAACTCCCAAGTTTGTGAGTTTGTATCACTTGGAGCATAACGTGCGCAGTCAATAATTTCTTCAATTATTTCATTTGAAACTGCTTGATCAGTAAATTTTCGAATGCTTCTTCTTCCGTGAATAATTTCTTTAAACGAATTGTAATCCATACTTCCACCCTTTATTGTATATGCTGATCTTCATTCATCCCTTGATGTTTTACTAATTCATAGTAAAAACCTTGTTTATCAATTAATTCTTCATGTGAACCTCTCTCTATACACATTCCATTTTTCAAAACAAGTATTTGATTAGCATTTTTAATTGTATTTAGTCGATGAGCAATGACAAAGCTTGTTCGGCCTTGCATCAGTCTTTGTAAAGCTTCTTGAATTTTAATTTCAGTAATTGTATCAATACTACTTGTTGCTTCATCTAAAATTAAAATTGCAGGATTTGCTAGAATAGCTCGAGCAATTGAGAGAAGTTGCTTTTGACCTTGACTAATTTGCTGATCATCTTGTTGTAAGATTGTATCATATCCTTTTGAAGATTTCATAATAAAACTATGTGCATTGGCAAGCTTTGCAGCCTCTTCTACTTCTTCATCTGTTGCATCTAAACGACCATAACGAATATTTTCTCGAATTGTTCCTTTAAATAAAAATGAATCTTGTAAAACAAATGCCATTTGCTGTCTTAAGTTTTTTCTAGAATATTGACTAATACTTACACCATCTATGAGTATATCACCACTATTGATTTGATAAAAGCGTGAAAGTAAATTTACTACTGTAGTTTTACCTGCACCTGTTGGTCCGATTAAAGCGATTGTCTCACCTTGTGATACTTTGAACGAAACATTTGTTAATGTATTTGAATCCTTTCCATAAGAAAAATTAACATTTTTATATTCAACTTCACCTTGTATAACTTTTTGGTCATTAATAATATGGGATTCATCAATCGCTTCAATATCTTCATCAATAATTGAGAATACCCTTTCAGCCCCAGCGATCGCAGAAAGTAATGTATTAAACTGATTTGATAAATCGTTTAGTGGACGAGTAAATTGTCTTGAATACTCAGTAAATACAACAATTGTACCAATCGAGATATGTCCTTTATAGGCAAAGTAGCCACCAATACCTGCAATGATTGCAAAGCTTACATTGTTTAGTACATTCATGAATTTAGGAATTAATCCAGCAAAGATAAATGCCCAAAATCCTGAGTTTTTCAATTTTTCATTTTTGTTTAAAAAGTCTCGTATCATTTTATCTTCTTGAGAAAAAGTCTTGATGATTCTTTGGCCGGAAACAGTTTCTTCAATAAATCCGTTTAACTCACCTAAATTACGTTGCTGGATTTTATAAAGTTGGCCAGTACGGTGCGTAATCCATTTTATACCAATTATTAATATTGGAACAATTGATAAAGTCAATAAAGTTAAGATTGGACTATACCAAAGCATAACTGAAACAGTACCGACTAAAGTTAATACACTTGAAAATACTTGGATTACTGATGTATTTAAAGTCGAACTTACATTTTCCAAGTCATTCGTTACACGACTCATTAACTCTCCGTGTTGCCTTTTTTCAAAAAATGACATTGGTAATTTATGAAACATATTAAATAATTCTGTTCTCATTTTTGTTACAGTGTTTTGAGCAATATCGATCATCCAAAAATTTTGTAAAAACAATGACGCTGAATAACCTAAGTAAATAAACACTAGAGCAACGATTAACAAACTTAAACCACTTAAATTATTTTTTAGAATATAATGGTCGATTGAATAGCCTACTAATACAGGTCCTAATAAACCAAGTACAGAGCTTGCTAGAACCATTAAAAGCACAACAACTAATTTACCTTTCATTAATGCTAGGTAAGACCATATTCTTTTTAATGTTGAGGAAACGTTATCTGCTCGAGAAGCTTCCTTTTTCTTTTTTTCCTTTGATAATTGTAGGTGTTTATATTGGAAAGGTTTAGTTAGCTCCTTTAACATTATGAATTTCCTCCTTTCCATATTGTGAATAGTAGATTGCTTTATATAATTTTGAACTTCTTAATAAAGATTCGTGTGTACCCTCTTCTACAAGTTCACCTTCATCTATAATTAATATTTTATCTGCATTTTTAGCAGTGCTGATTTTTTGAGTGATAATTAATGTCGTACACTCGTAATTTTTTAAGGCTTCTATCAAGCTAGCTTCGGTTTTTAAATCTAATGCACTAGTACTATCATCAAGTAATAAGATACTAGGTTTTCGAAGAATTGCTCTAGCAATTGAAAGTCTTTGTTTTTGCCCACCTGAAAGGTTTACCCCTTTTTGACCAATTAAACTTTCATACCCATTTGGAAAAGCCAAAATTGAATCGTGAATTTGTGCATGTTTTGCTGCTAAATAAACTTCTTCATCTGATGCACTTTCTCTACCCATTAGTAAATTTTCTTTTATTGTTCCTGTAAATAGTAGAGCTTCTTGTGGTACATATCCAATTTGTCCTCTTAGCTGCTTACTATTTATTTTACGTATATCTTGATCATCAATTAATATTGTTCCAGAATTAACATCGTATAAGCGAGGGATTAGTTGGAATAAAGAAGTTTTTCCAGAGCCTGTTGAACCCAAAATTGCAATCGTTTGCTCAGGATATGCAACAAATGATATATTTTTTAGCACTTCTTTTTCAGAATTTGGATAACTGAATGAAACTTGGTGGAATTGAATTTTTCCTTCCAATCGATTAGCTAGTTGGTTTCCTTCATTCTTTTCAACAAAGTCTTCTTCAATCGTTAATATCTCATCAATTCGTTCTGAAGAAGCTCTCATTCTTGAAAACGCACTAATAATAAATGAAAAAACAGTAAATGATGAAGTAATACGGGAAATATAATTTACGATTGCAACAATATCTCCAATATTTGTTTCGTGTGAATGAACTTTACTATTTCCAAACCACAATACGATCAAAATGGAAGCATTCATAAATAGAAGCATAACTGGCATCGTAATTTCCATTGTTCGTAAAGCAACAGAAGTTTTTTGTTTTAAATTTTGATTTATATGTTGAAATCGATTATTTTCATGGTCATTTCGTACAAATGCTTTAATTAATTTCATTCCAACTAAATTTTCTCTTAGCACACTATTTACAATATCGACATTATCTTGAACATTCTTAAATAACCTTCTACCTTTTTTTACCATCCAATTTAGGAACAGAAATAAGAAAGGTAAAATTAAAAATAAAATAAATGAAAGCTTCCAATTCAAAATTAATGCCATTACGACACTACCAGTTACGATTAATGGCGCTCTCAAAATAATCCTTAAACTCATAAATACTGCACTTTGTAATTGTGATACGTCATTTGTCAATCTAGTGATGATTGAAGAAGTTGGTAAATAACTAAACGTTGTAAAAGAAAAAGTTTGTACTTTTTCGAATAGTGTTTTCCTTAACGTATATGAATAGCTTTGAGCAATATGAGTAGCATAAAAAGTATTTAATACTCCTCCAATAAATGCAACGATCGATAACACGATCATAACGATTCCCCATTTTGTAACATAAGCCATGTCTTTGTGAACTATTCCGTTGTTAATGATATTAGATAAAATATATGGTTGAAATAATTCAACTACTAATTCTAATAGTAAAAAGACTATGCTTGCGAAAATGGTTATTTTATATGGTTTTAAAAATTTAAAACTATTCACTTTAGTCACTCCCCTACTAAAGAGGTAATGATTAAAAACCCCTCCGTATTTTCTTATCTCTTTTTAATAAATCTACAAAATTATTAATAAAGGCATTTAAAACAGGAAAAGAACTCGTAATTAAACGAGTCCTCCTCATAAAAAATTATCATTTCGTGATCGATAAAAATTCTTCAACGTCTTTAAGAGATAGTTTTACTGCCTTCTCCCAGAAATCACGTTTAGTTAAATCTACACCTAAATGTTTTTGAGCTAATTCTTCAACTGTCATAGAAGCTGTATCTTTTAAAAGAGCAATATATTTCTGTTCATAGCTCTTGCCTTCTTCCAATGCTTTTGCATAAATTCCTAATGAGAATAAATATCCAAAAGTATATGGGAAGTTATAAAACGGCACACCTGTAATATAGAAGTGTAGTTTTGATGCCCAGAAATGTGGATGATACTCTTCTAAAGACCCACAATACGCTTCTTTTTGAGCTTCTTCCATCAGTCCATTTATTTTATTTTTACTTACAACACCATTTTTACGCTCTTCATAAAAACGCGTTTCAAACAAGAAGCGAGCATGAATATTCATATAAAATGCTACACTACGTTGAATTTTGTCTTCTAAAAGAGCCAATCGCTCCTGTTCGGAACTTGCATTTTTAACAGCTGCATCAGCTACGATCATCTCTGCAAATGTAGAAGCTGTTTCAGCAACATTCATTGCATAATATTTATTAAGTGTATGAACATCTTTCATCGCAAATGAATGGAAAGCATGACCTATTTCATGTGCTAATGTTGAAACATTCGAAGGTGTACCTGAATATGTCATGAAAATACGGGATTGGCCGCTTTCAGGAAATCCTGTACAGAAACCTCCTGGACGCTTACCTGCACGATCCTCCGCTTCAATCCAGGAGTCTTCAAACGTCATCTTTGTAAAACTAGTTAATTCATCACCAAATTTACTAAATTGATTTAATATAAATTCTGCACCTTCAGAATATGAAACCGTAGAATCAATATCAGCAACAGGTGCATCTAAATCATACCAACTTAATTTCTCTACGCCTAGTAATTTAGCTTTTCTTTCTAAATATTCAACAAATGGCGCTTTATTGTCGATTATGGCACCCCACATGGAATCAAGTGTTTCTTGACTCATACGATTGATTGATAATGGTTCTTTTAATACATTATTCCATCCACGTTGTCCATATACACTTAAACGGAAACCGGCAAGATGGTTTAATATTTTAGCGAAATAATCTGACTCTTCCCCCCAAGTTTCTTCCCATTTTTCAAAAATCTCTTTACGCACATTGCGTTCCTTAGATGAAAATAGATTTGATGCTTGACCAACAGATAAAACTTTATCATCATGTTCGATCTGCATTTTTCCAACAACAGTATCATACATTTGGCCCCAACCATGATATCCGTCAACTGAAAGGGCAGTAATTAATGCCTCTTGTTCAACTGTTAATAAATCACTAGCATTTTGACGGCGCTCATTTAATGCAAAAGAAATTTCCTTAAACTCATCAGATTCTAAAATATCTTTCCAAACAGAATCTTCAATTTTAGTTAATTGACTATGGAATTTTGTTAATGAAGTAGAAAATGTTGCATATAGCTGCGTTAAAGTTCCTTCTAATAAATTAGCTTTTTGATCAGCCATATTTTGAGCTTGTAAACAGCTAACAAATCCACCAGCTTGCGATAATTTCTTACCGATTACTTCAATACTACTTATGATATCAGCTAATTCCTCAACTTCATCACTACTTTTAGGAGCAGAAAACAAAGAAACCTTTCTCTCTATTCTTTCTACTAAATTAGTAATTTCTTTTATGTATGATGCGAATGCAGGAGATTCACTGCCTCCTTTAAAGAAAACATCTAAATCCCATGTAAGTGAATATGTATTGGTTGACATACGACCCCACCTTTTGGTTTTATAAGTACATTTGTTATTATATATTATTCAAAATATTTAGTCTAATCATACTACTTTTTACCAATTTTAAATCCTACACAAGCTTGTTGAATTTTAGTGTAATCGTTCATTTTGTCTATTTATAGTAGTATGTAATGTTGAACATGATTCATATGAAGGTAGTTTTAGTAAATTTTAGTAGTTTTTAGTACTAAAATTCGGGATCTGTAAACCATTAAATATGATGGTAATGTTACAAAACTTCACTAATTGTTACATAGTTTTTAATTCTAAATTAATAAAAACCATCTCAATTGTCCAAAAATGGTTTGTTTTTCTAGACTATTTAATACCATATTGAATAGTTTTTACTGTTAAACTTTCTCCCTATTAACTTTTCAAACCACCTCTTAAACCCTTTAAAATCAAGCATTTTGGCTCATAAAGCAGCGTTGAACATTCTTAAATTGGAACTATGTCGAAATGAACTGTAATTATTTAACAGAATTTATAGAAAATTATAAAAAAAGGTAATATATTTGTAACATAAAATAAAACTGCTGAAATCTTACTGTCATATTCCCATGGTAAAGTATTATACATAGAAGACGAACAGGAGCGGAAATATGAAAAAATTAATGACATGTTTTGTTACTACTGTTATTCTAACAATGGGATTTACGACAAATACATACGCAGCAACTTACAAAGTTAAATCTGGAGATACTTTATCTGCTATCGCAAAAAAGCAAAAGGTAACAGTTTCTCAGATTAAATCATGGAACCATTTAAAATCAGACCTAATTAAAGTAAATCAAGTATTACAAATTAAACCTGCAACTAAGAAAAAAACGACAACGACTAAAAAAACAACAGCTAAAGCTGCTACACCTTATAAAGTAATTAAAATGAAAGCTACAGCTTACACTGGTAGTTGCAAAGGATGTAGTGGTAAAACTGCTACTGGCATAGATTTAAAAAAGAATCCAAAAGCAAAAGTTATTTCTGTGGATCCAAAAGTAATTCCACTAGGTTCTAAAGTATATGTAGAAGGCTATGGCTATGCAATTGCTGGAGATACTGGCGGTTCACTAAAAGGAAATAAAATTGATGTATTTATCCCAAGTCAGAAAAATGCCCAAAAATGGGGAGTTAAAACAGTTACTGTAAAAGTTTATAAAAAATAAGCAAACGAGCCTTTAATCTAGGCTCGTTTTTCTATTTCTAATTCCATTCGGATTTAAGTCAAATAATCGCCGATCTAATTCAAATAAGAATTCATTTCTCTTCTCCTCATTTGACTGAATTTCTAACATCTCTAATTTTACGATTAATCTTCGAATACTTTTTCTCTGAGAAATTTCCAATGTATAGATTTTGTATGGCTCAAACCAAGGTTCCTTTTTTAACAAGTAAATTTTCCCTTGAATTAATTCATCATCTTTCTCATCATTAAAAGGATAACCAAAAAACTTTTTTGGCAAATAATCAATAATCGATTCAACAACTATTTGCATGATTAATTGAAACAATATTCTAAAAATAAAAAATATGATTTTCAATACAACTTCGTGCATGTTTTTATCCCCTACTCCTTATATTACCAATTATTTTATCATTTCTTTAGCACAATAAAAATAACGATTTAATTACATAATCTTTTAAAAGCATATTTTCCGTTTAAGAAATAAATAATAAAATTAAATATTTTGTTTTGGAGATGAAACTATATGGAAGATAAGCGTTTTACGATCACTGGAACTGACATTAACGAAGTGAAAAGAAAAAATGCAAACTCTGGTTTAACTTATAATCAAGTTAAACAATTACTAGCAGAAAAATATATGAAAGAACGAAAAAAATAAAGAATGATTAATTCCTTATTTTAATTTATTGTTATTTTTCATGATTTTTTCTATTTTTTTTTAGGGATGATGTTCTTATTTGCTGATTTAGTGATTTTATTTGCAGATTCGACTTTTTTAATTGCAGTTATGTCATTTTTATTTGCAGATTTACTTTTTTTATTTGCACCTACACAGAATTAATTGCAGTTTCAGTTTTTTTATTTGCACTTCAGAAAAAAATAAGAAACCACTCAACTATCCATAGTTGAGTGGTTTCTTTTAAATCGAATGGATTGAATGTTTAACTGCTGCACCTTTGTTTTCTATTTTTATTTCACTGACATCACAATTTGGAAATAAAGATGTAAAATAGTTAATTGCTTCAGGGCACCCTTCAATTGAAACAAAGGCTAGTACTGTCGGACCAGCACCACTTAAAACAAATCCATGTACATATTCAGGTAATTCGATTTGTTTTAGTGTGTCTAGTTCTTTTACAATTTTGCATCGATATGGTTCGTGAAACAGATCTCGTTTCATCATATCGCCTGCTAATGCCCAATTTTCAGTTAATAGTGCTAAAACTAATAGATTACTAAAACTGCTAGATTGAATAGCGTCCTTATAAGGAATCGTTGAAGGTAATATATTTCTTGCATGGACAGTTTCTAATTCGTATTTTGGTATAATTGCTACTACTGACACTTTATTTAATGTCGAGTGATGGATATATGCTTTTCCGTCGATAAAAGTCCCAATAACTAAGCCGCCATAAAGTGAAGCACCGACATTATCCATATGACCTTCAATTGAAGTTGCGATTCTAAGCTGTTCTTCTAGAGATAATTGAAGATTACAAAGCTCATTCGCTAGAATAATACCACCTACTATTGCAGATGCACTACTTCCTAAACCTCTTGTTAACGGAATATTACTTTCAAGTTTTAAATGACATGTTGGCAATGATTTATGATTTGCTTTTGCAACATCAATTGCTGTTTTTAAGATTAAATTTGTGTGATCAAGTGGAATATCTTTCAAATAGTCACTAAATCCCTCACAGCTATATTGATCGTGATTATAAACTTCAATTGTTAAGTATCGATTTAATGCGATACCAATCGAATCAAAACCAGGTCCTACATTCGCAGTACTTGCAGGAACTGTTATTTGGAAAAGTTTTTTCATATCGAAACCACACCTTGTAAATGTTCTAATACTATTTTTTCTTCATTCGGTAACAAAATTGGTTCAATTTTGCTTGATTGAATTGCGATATCTGGATCTTTTAATCCATTACCTGTTAAGATAGCTACTACTTTAGAGCCTTTTTTGATCACACCTGATTGTACTTGTTTAAATACTCCAGCAATACTTGCACATGAACCTGGTTCTGCAAATACGCCTTCTTTTGATGCAATCCATTTATACGCTTGTAGGATTTCTTCATCTGATACACTATCGATTGCACCGTTTGATTGCTCAATTGCATTTACTGCATGCTCCCAGCTTGCTGGGTTCCCAATTCGTATAGCTGTTGCAATTGTTTCGGGATTTTCAATCTTTTTATTTTGTACAATTGGTGCTGCACCTTCTGCTTGAAAACCATGCATTTTAGGTAATTGATACCCTTTTGATAAATTGTATTCATTAAATCCTTTCCAATAAGCTGTAATATTCCCTGCATTTCCAACTGGAATTGCTACTATATCTGGAGTTTCTTCCAATTGCTCACAAATTTCAAATGCAGCTGTTTTCTGGCCCTCAATTCGATATGGGTTAACGGAATTTACTAGTGTGATTGGTTCAGATTCACTAATTTTTCTTACCATTTGTAATGCGTGATCAAAATTACCATCGATACTAATGATATGTGCGCCATACATGACAGCCTGCGCAAGTTTTCCATATGCAATTTTGCCATTAGGAATAATAACAAAACATTTCATACCGGCTCTTGCAGCATAAGCAGCAGCGGCAGCAGATGTATTACCTGTTGATGCACAAATAATTGCTGAACTCCCTGCCTCCTTTGCCTTAGCAACTGCCATTACCATCCCACGATCTTTAAATGAACCTGTTGGGTTTAGCCCTTCTAACTTAACGTATAATTCAATACCCCACTCCTCAGATAAGTGAGGTAAAAATAGTAATGGCGTATTCCCTTCATTTAAAGTTAATTTTGGTGTTTCTTCATTTATAGGTAAGAAATTTGAATATTTTTCGATTAATCCTTTATACATCAAGATCTTCACCTGCAATTCGATAATAGCTGCGTACTTCATCGACAACATCAGATGTTTCTAAATTTTCCAATACTTTTTTGTATGCTGAATATGACGCATGGTGTGTTACTAAGATGATTTCAGCTAGATCTTTATGCTTTAATGGAACTTGAATAATTTTCTCAAAGCTTATATCAGATTCTGTAAAAATTGAAGTAATTTCAGCGAACGAACCTAATTGATCTTTTACTGTAAAGCGGAAGAATGATTTAAAATAAATTTCATGATCTTCTTTAATTTCCTTTGGATATTGTGGTAACACAGCACTTGTACCGTTTACACCAAGTCGCATATTTTTCATTACTGCAACTAGGTCTGATACGATTGCAGTTGCAGTTGGTAAACTACCAGCACCTGGTCCATAGAACATTGTTTCTCCTACAGCTTCTCCATATACATAAACTGCATTAAATTCATTGCTAACAGATGCTAATGGATGATTATGTGCAATTAAAGTTGGTCCAACACTAACTTCAATTCGATTATCGTTTCTCTTCGCATAACCGATTAATTTCATTGTATAACCGAAGTATTTAGCAAAATCGATGTCTTCTGAAGATACTGAACTAATTCCACGTACTTGCACATCTTCAAGTTCAACATCCATTGAAAAACCTAATTTAGCTAAAATTGTCATTTTTCTCGCAGCATCAAGTCCTTCAACATCTGATGTTGGATCTGCTTCTGCAAAGCCGAGTTCCTGAGCTTCTTTTAACACATCCTCATATGCTTTTCCTTCATTGCTCATCTTTGTAAGGATAAAGTTTGTCGTTCCATTTACAATTCCCATTAATTTAGTTACACGATCTGAAGCTAAACCGTCTACTAAACTACGAATAATAGGGATACCACCTGCAACACTAGCTTCATAGAATAAATCGCATTTATTCTCATTTGCTACACGGAGTAATTCAGTACCATATAAAGCCATTAAATCTTTATTTGCTGTGACTACATGCTTTTTATTACGAAGGGCATGTAGTATGTATTGTCTAGCATCTTCAATTCCACCCATTACCTCTACTACAACATCTAATTCTGCATCATCTAAAATTTCAAATGCATCAGTCGTTAATAAATCCTTCTGAATTGAAATTGAGCGTTCCTTCTCAAGGTCCTTAACAAGAACCTTTTTTACTTGAACAGAACAACCGATTTGATGGGCTAATCTGTCCTGATGATCTTCAACAATTTTTACAACTCCACTTCCAACAGTTCCAAGTCCTAATAGGCCGATAGATATACAGTCCTTCATATGATCTCCTCCGTTAAAATTTGATATTATTTACATTATGGGAATGTTTTATGAAAATAGCAAACACTTTTTTAAATTTTCCAATTATTTTTTTTTAGTATTTGACAAAATTATGAAACTAAAAATATAAACTTATAAATTGTAAGGGGTTTCTTGATAAACGTAATAATTTAACCAATTTGAGAATAGTAGATTAGCATGACTTCTCCAACGTACAATCGGTGGTTTTTCTGGATTATCATTTCGGAAATAGTTTTTTGGAATAGCTATATCCGCTCCTCTTTCTACATCTCTTTCATATTCTGCTTTTAAAGTATTTATACAATATTCATGATGTCCAGTTGCGAAAATTTGCTTTCCGTCCTCACTAGTAACAAGATGGACACCTGCATCTTCAGATAAACTTAAAATCTTCAATTCTCCTATTTGATCGATGTCTTCCTTCCTAACTTCAGTATGTCTTGAATGTGGTACATAATACTCGTCATCAAACCCGCGAACTAGTTTCACAAAACGGTCCTCTACAGAATGTGGGAAAACACCAAACATTTTATTATCTAATGTATATTTAGGAACTCCAAAGTGATGATATAGACCTGCTTGTGCACCCCAACATATATGTAATGTAGATGTTACATTTTCTTTTGTGAAATCCATGATTTCTTTAAGTTCCGACCAATATTCTACTTCTTCAAAGTCCAATGTCTCTACTGGAGCACCGGTAATAATAAAGCCATCATATTTTGTATTTTTAATTTGTGAAATTGTTTTATAAAAGCTTGAAACATGCTCTTCTGAAACGTTTTTTGGCTTGTATGATTCAGTACCGATTAAATCGATATCTACTTGTAAAGGTGAATTAGCAATTAAACGTAATAATTGCGTTTCGGTTTCAATTTTAGTTGGCATTAAGTTTAAAATGCCTATTTGAAGCGGTCTTATATCTTGTGACTCCGCTCGCTCTTTCGTCATATAGAAAACATTTTCTTTCGTTAGTATTTCCGTTGCAGGTAGATCCTTGTTGATAATTACAGGCATTTTTTCCACTCCTCTTTTTTCTTAAGAAAAAGGTAGTAGATTGATGCATGAACTATTTCTACTACCTATTTGAACTATCTAAATTAAATTATAGTTTTATTGAATCAAATGAATAAATATTCTCAACTTTTAAACTGAAAAATATCTTCCATCTTTATGCGAGAATACCATTGCAGTTACAGATGCTTCTGGTAGCATCATAAATCCTTCTGTCAGATTAATCCCAATTTCATTTGGGTTAATTAACTTAAATAGCTTTTCTTGGTCCTCAAGATTTGGACAAGCTGGGTAACCAAATGAAACCCTGATCCCTTGATATCTTGCTTTAAAACGCTCAGACATTGTGAAATCTGGACGATCTGGGAATCCCCATTTTTCTCTCATTAGCATATGAGTTTTTTCAGCTAAACCTTCTGCTAATTCTAGGGCTAATGAGAATAAAACGTGGCTCTTTAAATACTCCCCTTCTTGTTTCAATCTTTCGGCAATATTTCTTACTCTTGGGCCTGATGTTACAGAGAAGAAACCAACATAATCCATTTCTTCACCAACAGGATTTAAAAAGTCGCTTATACAAAGATTTGGTTCTTTTCTTTGTCTTGGAAATTGAAAACGTTCAATCGGTTTTTTCGTTTCAGCGTCATAGATAATGACATCATTGCCATCACTTTGAGCTGGGAAAAATTGATAGATTACTTGGCAGTCAAAATATTCATTTCCATCTTTTAAGAATTCTTGAACTAACTCATATAACTCTTGGCCACGTTCTTGATTTTCCCATTTACCTTTTACTCCCAAATGATGGCCTATTAGCATTTGATAATTAATAAAAGGTGCCACTTGAGCTACTGGAATATTTTTTATGACGGTTTTACTTAATGATGAAGGAACTAGGCAATCTGATTTTTGTATTGCTGATCTCGTTGTATTAATTTCAGGAACAGGCAATTCAATAACATTGTCTATTTTTTTAATTGCCTTTTTCTTTTCTTCTAATGCTTTTAATTCATCAGGATTAACTATTTTATTTGCTAAGTCTAAACCAGTCATCGCGTCATTTGAGTAAACAACTAATCCATCGTAAATTGGTTGAATACGGTTTTCAGTAAATTTTCGAGTTAATGCAGCGCCTCCAACTAATATTGGTGTATTAATTCCAGCACTTTTCAAGTCACCAGCTGTAATAACCATTTGTTGAGCAGACTTTACTAATAAGCCTGATAAACCAATAATATCTGGTTTATTTTCACGAATCTTTGTAATTAAATCATCTGGTCGAATATTAATGCCTAAATTGACAACATCAAAACCGTTATTCGTCAAAATAATATCAACTAAGTTCTTTCCGATATCATGAACATCACCTTTAACAGTCGCTAAAATGACTTTTCCTTTTCTTGAGCTTTCAGTTTTCTCCATAAATTGTTCTAAAAAGTTTACAGATGCCTTCATTACTTCTGCACTTTGTAATACTTCAGCTACGATTAGCTCATTATTATTGAAAAGTCTTCCAACTTCATCCATCCCAGTCATTAGTGGACCATTAATAATATTTAACGGTATATCACCACGGTCGAGACAAGCTTGTAGATCTTCTATTAATCCTTGTTTTGAACCTTCAATTACACACGCCGCTAATCTTTCTTCAATCGGAAGCTGTTCTTTCGGTCTTTCTTCTTTCTTTACTGAATTCCTAAAATGCTCAACAAATTTATCTAATGTTTCTTGCGATGTATAGAATAATAAATTCTCAGCAAGCTCACGTTCTTCCGCAGGAATCGATGCGAATCGTTCTAATTTCTCAGTATTTACAATCGCGTAATCAAGACCAGCCTTTGTAGAATGATATAAGAAAACGGCATTTAACACTTCACGACCAGCATTTGGTAGTCCGAATGAAATATTACTTAAACCTAAAATCGTTAAACACTCAGGAAATTCATCTTTTATTAATTTAATGCCATCAATTGTCGCTTTTGCAGAACCGATATATTGTGTATCGCCTGTTCCAACAGGGAAAACAAGCGGATCAAAGATGATGTCCGTCGCACGAATTTTATATTTTTCCGTTAATAGATGATAACTTCTTTTGGCAATTTCTAATTTTCTTTCTGCCGATACAGCCATTCCATCTTCATCAATCGTACCAACTACAACGGCAGCACCATATTTATGAATGAACGGTAAAATTTTCTCAAATCGTTCCTCGCCATCTTCAAGATTAATCGAATTAATAATCGCTTTACCTTGAATATAAGTTAGTGCTAATTCAATTACTTTTTCATCAGTAGAATCAATCATGATTGGTACTTTTACTTTATTAACTAATTGCTTTATGAAATTTTCCATATCTTCAACTTCATCACGATCAGGATCTGCCATACAAACGTCTATGACATGAGCACCTTTTTTCACTTGGGCTCTTGCAATCTCTGAAGCTTCTTCAAATTTTCCGTCAGCTATTAAATTTTTAAATTTACGCGATCCGATAACATTTGTTCTTTCACCGACGAAAAGTGGTCTCATACTATCGTCATAGCGAAGTGATTCTAAACCACTAACCGCATGGTCCTCTCTTTTTTTAGGTTGACGAGGAGTTATTCCTCTTACCGCTTCTTTCATTGCGCTAATGTGTTCAGGAGTTGTTCCACAACAACCACCTATAATATTGATCCATCCTTGTTCAGCAAAATCACGTACTTTGTGTGCTAAAGATTCTGGTGACTCATGATAATGTCCATCTTCATCTGGTAAACCAGCATTTGGATAACATGAAACAAATGTCTCAGATAGATCTGACAATGAACGAACATGGTCTCTCATAAACTCAGGTCCTGTTGCACAGTTTAATCCAACTGAAATAGGAGAAATATGTTCAATGGCTAAATAAAAAGCATCAATTGTTTGACCTGCTAATGTTGTCCCCATCGGTTCGATCGTCCCAGAAATCATAACTGGTAATTTTTTATTTAATTCATTAAATGCATTACTAATCCCAATACAAGCTGCTTTAACATTTCTCATATCTTGACAAGTTTCAACTAATAAAACATCTACTCCACCATTTATTAATCCAGTTGCTTGTCGATTATATGCAGTAATTAATTCATCAAAAGTCACGCCACCTGTAACACTGATTGCTTTTGTTGTTGGACCCATCGCACCTGCTACATATACTTCTTTACCTGATGCCACAACAGCTTGCTTTGCAATCTTTGCTGCAATTTCATTTAATTCAATATCTAAATGCTGTAAATTATAATCGGATAAAACAATATTTGTTGCTCCAAAAGTGTTCGTTTCAATAATGTCAGACCCAGCAAATATATACTCCTCATGAATTTCTTGTATAACATCCGGTCTTGTAACAACTAAATATTCATTACAGCCCTCGTAATCTTCTCCACCAAAGTCGTCTGCTGTTAAGTTTCTTTGCTGGATCATCGTTCCCATTGCTCCATCAAGAAGTAATATTTTTTCTTTTAATGCTACATCTAAAGTTTTCATAGTTGAATCTCCTCTTTATTGCTGCTTTTAGTAAATTGAATTAAGTCCTTTGTTATTTCATACTTCAAAAATGGAGTGATAAAATAAATGCCGTTAAATTTATCCTTAACATGGTCAATAAGTTCTTTTGCAATTTTTTTACCTTCATCAACTGCTCTCTCTGGTTCAACTGATGAAATTCTGCTTCTTACCTCTTCGGATAGAGTAATCCCTGGAACTTCATAATGAATAAAATCAGCATTCTTCTTACTAACAAGTGGCATAATTCCAATAAAAATTGGCTGTTTAATTTGACGTGTTGCTTCATATAACTTATCAATCGTTTCAAAATCATAAATAGGCTGCGTTAAAAAATAATCCGCTCCCGCCTCTACCTTTTTCTCTAGCCTTTTAATTGCCGCATCAAATTTTCGAACATTCGGATTAAAAGCTGCAGCAACAGAAAATCTCGTTCCATTTCCTAAGCTTTTACCGGAATAAAGTCTACCTTCATTCATCTCTTTAATCATTCGAATCAGTTCAAGTGATGCTACATCATATACTGAAGTTGCACCTGGAAAATCTCCTACCCTTGCTGGATCACCTGTTATCGCTAGAACTTCATTTAATCCTAATGTTGATAGCCCCATTAAATGAGATTGAAGTCCAATCATATTACGATCTCTACAAGTTAAATGCGTCAAGACGGGTACATCCAATCTTTGAAGCAGTGATGCCATCGCCACATTCGAAATTCTAGGTGAAGCTAATGGATTATCTGCTAGCGTAATTGCATCAGCCCCTGCGCTATGTAATGCTTTCGCTCCTTCAAAAAACTTTCTCGTTTGTAAAGTTTTAGGTGGATCTAGCTCAGCAATAATTGTCGTTCTCTTTTTTGCCTTGTCAGCTAGAGTTTCATTCTTTTGTTCTTCTTGCTTAGGGATTGTAATTTTAATTGTTCTGTTTTTCACATCTTTTTTTGTAACAGGCTGTAAAAGATCAATCTTACTTCGTAAAGCAGCGATATGCGCTGGTGTTGTACCACAACATCCACCGATTAGTCTTACACCTTGTTCAATAAATGGTTTTGCCATATCTTCAAAATATTCTGGATTCGATTTGTATACGTATTTCCCCTCATTGTATAGTGGTAATCCTGAATTAGGAAATGCCGATAAGTAACCATTCGTTGGTAAAGAAACGGTATTTAATGACTCAAGCATATGGAGTGGTCCAAGATGACAATTGATACCAACTACATCTGCCCCCAAATCAATTAAATTAGGAAGTATTTTTTCGATATATTGACCACTTTGCATGACGCCAATTTCTTGTAGTGTTACTTGTGCAATAATAGGTAAATCCGTTCTTCCTCTTAATAGATTTACAGCATCATATAATTCATTTTCATCATAAAATGTTTCAAGCATGATCCCGTCTACGCCTTCTTCTAGTAACGCTGAAGCTTGCTCAAGCAGCATCATTTCACGTTCTAAAGGTGTCGTAAAAGTAGAACCAACATATTTCATTCCACCTATACCACCAATTACTAAAGCTCTTCCTTTTGACGCTGCTCTAGCATTTCTAACAGCCATTTGATTGATTTGCTTAACCAGCTTTTCTAATCCATATTGTCTCAGTTTTCCAGCATTTGCACCGTATGAATTTGTTTGAATCACTTCGGCGCCAGCATCTATATATTGTTCATGTATATGAATGATTCGATCACGCTCAGTAATATTCAGTTCTTCAAAACAGCTGTGAAGTCCGCCAGAATACAAAAGCGTTCCCATTGCGCCGTCACCTAAAACAATTCCATCTTTTAACTTTTCCAATAAGCCCATTCAATCACATCCCATTTAGATAAAATAAAAAACGTCATTCTCTCAAAAAAATGAGAGAATGACGTTTAAGTACAGATTACGCCTTATCTCTCATGTTTTAAACATGCTGGATTTAGCACTTTTTAGCTTTCGCTAAAGTTGCCGGGTTTCAAAGGGCCAGTCCCTCCACCACTCTCGATAAGGATTATTTAGTTATATTCAATATAAAACAGTTTACTATATTTATATGATAAAGAAAAGACATTTATGGAAAAATTTCCAAAAATAAATTTATTTTGTTTACATAATAGTATTATTTAACTATTTTTATAGTGTGCTAGTGCTAATAGCGGATAAATTTCATTATAGCTATGATAGTGAATATAAAACTGACCAGGTAATCCTAATCCAGTTGGATAAGTTAATGCTTTATTTGTTAATTCACTTTGAGTCGTTAAAAATTTAATCCCTTTTCTAATTACTTCATCTTCTTTATTACGAATTGAAAGTAAAGTATCAACTGCCCACGCTGTTTGACTAGGTGTACTATAATTTAAAGGAACATATTTATTTTTAACAGGTGAAAGACCTGATTCTCCCCATCCTCCGTCATTATTTTGAATACTAACTAACCATTTCTCGGCTTTTTTAATTGCCTCATGATTTTTAGGAATCCCCACTGCTCTAAGACCAGTAATGGCTGCCCAAGTCCCATAAATATAACAAATACCCCATCTACCATACCAACTACCATTTGATCTTTGGTTTTTTAAAAGCCAATTAACCGTCTTTTTCACAATCGGATCATCGTTTGAAATCGTCGTATAGTGTCCAATAAATTCTAAAATACGTCCAGTTAAATCTGCAGTAGAAGGATCGATAATTGCATCTTTTGCATTTTCAATCGGTAAAAAAGTTAACCATTTATTTGTTACATTTTTTTCGAATGCTCCCCACCCACCATCGTCATTTTGAAGTCCTAGTAAGAAATGAACTCCCCTCAACCAGCTTTCATGAATAGTGGACTGATCCAAAGCACTTCTAGTTAACGCTCTTAAAACTGCGCCTGTATCATCATTATCTGGAATAAAAGAATTAACATCAGAAAAGCCCCAACCGCCAGGACTTAAATTTTTAGCATGAACCTTCCAGTCACCATTCATATTTTGTTGTTTCTTAACTAAGTAGCTAATCGATTTCGAAACAATCGGATCACTTACCTCGTAACCAGCTTCTTGAATTGCATATGACAATAATGCAGTATCCCAAACCTTTGATGGCGAATTTTCAATATGAAGTCCCGCTTCAGTATCGGATGCATATGAAAGAAGTCCTTGTAGCGCATTTTGAATAATAGATGAAGTAGATTCATAGCCTAAAGCCATTAGAGCATAAATCATATAAAACGTAGAACTAGCATAGCTATAAAAAGTTCCATTTGTTTCAATACGATCTAGAATAAATCTTTCAGCCTTTTCATATCCTTTCTGGTGAAAATAGAGAGGATATGAAGCTAGCTTCTTACCTTCCTCAAGTAAAAATTGGTAAAAACTCCCCCGCTCTTCGTAAAACCATTCTACTTCACTAGTTTCTAAAAGATGATCGATATTTAAATCGTCATCCAATTTCACTTTAAATCGTTTATTAATACAAAGAATCATTGGAACTAAATGAACTCTAGCATAATTACTTAAATCAAATAAACTTAACGGCATTTTATCTGGTAGCAAAAAATAACTCATTGGAAAATAAAATAATTTAGGATATTCAATTAAACCATGAGTAGCTAAAATCATTTTTAACATAAAATGTGTTTTTTTAATACCACCGTTTTCACGAATAAATTTTTCAGCTTTTTTCATACTTGAATGTTCTTTTGTATACTTTTTTGAGATTAATAAAGCTATGTAAGCTTGTACTGTTGCATTTAAGTTTCCATCTTTTTCATCTTCGTATAATTTCCAAGCTCCATTCGGATGTTGAAGATTGATGATCCGATCAATAATCCCATCCATCACCTTTTGATTTTTGTATTCAAGATCTTTCATTAATAAAATCATAAAACTATCCGTTATTAATGAACCTTCAAAACAATATTCCCAAGAACCATCTTCATCTTGTTTTGCTCTCAGACGTTTGATCCGCTCTTCAATATTTCGAAAAACAATATTTTCGAGGTCCATTTTACCACCTCAGTTCAATTTTTTTCTGTCTGATGGTATTTTTCCATTCTTGTTGAATGCTCAATTTCAATTTCTTCAAGATCATCAATTTCCTCTGTTACCTCGATTTCTATTTTTTTATTAAAATAAACAATTGAAATAATAAATGCTAAAAGGCTAAACGGTAAAACAATTATTTTAAATCCGAACCAAGTAAATGAATGTAAAATATGAAAATAGCTACCTAGTAACAAGCAAAAAGTAAGTAATAACAGGTCGAAAACAATTACACAACAAAATGATTTTAGTATTTTTATTAAAAAAGGATTCAACTAGATCACACTCCATTACTAATCTATGATTTAAATGTGAAATAATGAATTATTCTGTGTAATTAGTACCTGTTACTTAAAAAAAACAACACTTTTAGTGGTAATTTCAGGGGAAATAAACATTTACTTTAAACTTAAAGTTTTAAAAAAATTGAAGAATCTATTAAATGTCTAATCAGAAACTATTAAAAGTGAATATAGTGAGAGTATTGATAGAAAGGAGTGTTTTTTACTATGGCAGCAGAATTTGATGAATTCAAAGCTTTAAAAGAAGAAATTCAAGAGGTGCTTGCAGCAGCTAACCAAGATGGTTCAATCAATTTTAATTTTTTCAACATTGAAATTAAAGAGAATCGCATCCAAGTCGAACAAAGAGCTGAAGGCGGAGGACAAATTAATCGAAATGTTGGAATGAACGCAAATCAAGGCGGACAAAATGCTAGAGATAATAGCCAAACAGCAAATGATCGTTCACAATTTGCAGATGGAAATGGTAGAAGTGGTATTGCTGGAAGAGATAATGATGAATTAGGCGGACAACAAGGAATTAAAATCAGAGACAGCAAAATCAAAAGAAGCAGAATCAGAACAGATTCCGAACACAACGAAGGCGCTGGAACTGAAGAAGCAAACGGCGAACAATTCCAATTGCCAAGATTAAATAGACTAAATCGAACAGAATAAGTGACTTCCCCACTTACAGGCTACTATTTTTAAAGTGTGGACAAGCTATACAAAGATTTAAATAGAAGATACCTCATCGTGATTGTAAATGTTGATATTGAAATCTAATGGCAATTTTATTTGCCAAATGAGTAAATCTAATAAAAACCCACGAGGAAAATTCCTAGTGGGTTTACTACATTTTTGACTTAAAACTCCGGTAAATTACTCAAATTATTCTCTGCAATACCATCTGGTTCACTTCTGAGGATGTCACGACCATACTTATGAATTACATCTACATGTGCTAAATTTCCACTTTTTGCTTCCTGCAAAGCTTGAAGATAATCTAGTTCACGATTAAAACTTGTTCTGAAGCCAATTAAATCACCATCTTCATTTTTACGAACAGCAACAATATGCTCCTCATCTTGATTTACTGAATCCTCTCCCATCATTTGTTCTTCATCACCTTGATTTCTATACATTTCATATGCTTCTTCAAATCGATCTTGAGTCACTTTTGTATCCTCCTTTTTTATCATTAGTTTTACCATTGATGGAGGAAGTAAAACTTATTAGTCCTTGTATTAAGCTATTGCATAAGTTCGTTGAATAAGAAATTAATAAAAAAAGCTACCTAATAGATAGCTTCAGTCTTAAAAATAAATCTATAAGTGAATTAGCATTAGTCTACTTTAACTTTTAAGATATGGATTAATGATTTTCATACAATAATCCCAAATCATTTTTTCGTTTTCTACAGTGTAATATTTATCACTCGGCGCCTCTTCTTTCATCTTACGAAATATTTTCCAGTAACATGTTCTACCTCTTCGGATTTCGCCAAATATACAGTTCTGTCGGCTCCTTTATCTAGTTTCGTCATAAATGGAAGTGCCATTTTAAATATCATATTGTTAATAAATCCTTTATCGCTATCCTGACCAAATCTAGTTGCTACTGCACCAGGGTGATATATATTTGCCCTTATATTATTTTGCATAAGTTGTATAAGCAGCTATTAGATTTTTTTAATTTTTGGCTCTGTTAAACTAAAATGTTGATTTTTGTGTACTAAAAAAGTCTGTTTTCACCAAAAACAGTCTTTTTAATGCTTGTTCAACTAAAGCATACGTTAGTTCAATAAGAAAGATTTCGTGATTAGAATATAATATTTTTCAATAAAAGAACTCCGTAAACTAGAGCACTACCAATTATAACTATAACCCTATCATTAAAAAGCCATATATAAAGCCCTTACCCATTGAAAATATATCTAAAAACATATTTTTAAAGATGTTAAGTAACTTTTTCATATTTTCTCTCCTTATGGCAAATGTTTAATCTGATTTTACCATAAAAATCCAACTTTTTATTCAACTAATCTTCCTTAGCTTAATAAAAAAATCGACTAATAAGCCGATATTGTTGTTCAACTAAAGCATGCTTTAGTTGAATAAGAATTATATGATCTTGTTTCAATTTTTTAATTGTTGAATAAAAAATCTTTTTGCAACTTGAAAATAAAAAATCTCGTTCTGCAGGAGATTTTTTATTTCGTATTATTAGTTAAAGAGTTAATACTACGTGAAAATACTAAACTATTTGAAACTAATCTAATTTTTTAATGACAATAGAAGCGTTTACGTTCGCTTGGGTTCCTCCAATTACAGTTGCAAGTCCAACAGCTGCAGCAGAAGAATGATTTCTAAGTGTAAGCACATCAGCAGCTGCAAAAGCTATTATAGCTTGCCCGTTGTTTTGCTGAGTACCAGCACCTGAACCATAGATCGTACCTGCAACCGGCAAGCCATTTACAAATAGTGCAAATTGGTTTGGTTCTGTACCCGACACGGAGAAAGTAACTTCGTAAATCCCCGGAGTAATAATTGCAATTGGAGAGGTACTAGGGGTATGCGTAATTCCACTTGTCATTATTCCATTTGAATCAAAAATGACATCTGCCTCTACTGCAACCGTCTGAGGAGTTAGATTAAAGATATATGCGAATTCTGATAAGCCACCTCCTGTCGCTCCTGCTGGACCTGTTGCTCCTGCTGGGCCTGTCGCTCCTACTAGACCTGTTGCTCCTGCTGGACCTGTTGCTCCCGCTGGGCCTGTCGCTCCTACTAGACCTGTTGCTCCCGCTGGGCCTGTCGCTCCTGCTGGACCTGTTGCTCCCGCTGGGCCTGTCGCTCCTGCTGGACCTGTTGCTCCCGCTGGGCCTGTCGCTCCTACTAGACCTGTTGCTCCCGCTGGACCTGTCGCTCCCGCTGGGCCTGTCGCTCCTGCTGGACCTGTTGCTCCTGCTGGACCTACTGGACCTGCTACACCAGGTGCACCTGCTGGGCCTCTTCTTCCCCTTTCTCCTTGTTCACCTTCTTTTCCTCTTTTTCCTCTTTTTCCTTGTGGGCCTGTTGCTCCAGTTGCTCCTATTGGACATGGAAAACAGCAATTACATTCACACGGAGTACAATCACATCGATGACATTTATATTTACATTTACATGGATTACAATTGCATTCGTGACATTTACATTTACATTTACATGGATCACTATTGCATTCGTGACATTTACATTTACATTTACATGGATCACTATTGCATTCGTGACATTTACATTTACATTTACATTTACATGGATCACTATTGCATTCGTGACATTTACATTTACACGGATTACAATAACATCGTCGACATATCTGTTGCGACGGTATGATACTAGGAATCTTTCGTTGTTGTGACAAATTTTACACCTCTCCTAAATAATGTATGTTCACATTATTTTATTAATATAGGACAAAGTGGTTCTTATAGCTTAGAAAAATAAGCAATATAACTATAAAGTTGAATTAATCTACTATTAATACTTAAATTAAAACTTTAAAAATCTAATAATATAAGTTATCTTTTTTAGGAAATATGCAGATACTAAATTCCAATTGCAAATCTATTGTTCTTATGCAACTATCCTGCCATTTTGTTGAATAAGAAAAAGCGATCTTCTATTGAAGTATCGCATCAGTTAGTTACATAGGTAAACTAATTTTCTTGATTTTTTTTTAAATAAGCACCATAGAAATCTGCTTCTTCTAAATCATCATATTTTGGTGTAGCAATAATCGAATAGTTTTTCTTTTCATCTACTTTGAACAGTGCATAAGAAGGTATGTTGGCAACACTAACTTCAATGTTGTAAACACCCTCAGTCAATACACCACTTTTTTGAAATAATGATACAATTTCTTTTGCCTGGGGTACAGCCATTTTAGATTGATCTATGTTAAATTTAAAAAAGAAATTTACTACCCCTAAATAACTTAGGTTGAAATTTCGAGCATCCTTTGGTTTAAGAGTTGGTAATAAAGTCTTAGTATCAATTTGTTTAGTCTTTTTAATTCCCTCGATCATTTCTGGTGAATATTTCATATTTAGTTCTATATTTTCATATGGGTACGGAAATGATACACCTTCTTCTTCTGAACCAATAACTGCTTTACTTTGAAATTTAACATATCCGTATTGTTTAGATATACGCTTCATTTCATTAATAACTTCTGGATGTTGTTCAATATAAGCACCTTTAAATAGTTCTAAATAAACTTGATCGCTTTCTTTTGGATTTACCAAATTTGATTCTCTATCAATAGCCAAACGTAAATATGTCCGATAAGGTTTATTTAATTCAACATATGCATAGTTATTAAATCCAGCTTCCCCATCATTCTCAGTAACAAGAATTTTATAACCATCATTTATATTGAATTCTGATTTTAGATATTCTTTTAAAGGTTGTTCTACTTTGCTTTTCGGAATTCTACAACCACTTAAAAATAAAGAAATTGCAATTAATAATATTGAAAAAAACAACTTTTGTTTCAGTAAAAACTCCCCCTAGATTTTTTAAGTTCAACGAATTAAGTTTAATTAAACTATTAGAATAAACCTAAATTTTAATTAATTATACCTTAATAATTATAAGTTGTTCTTGAGGAAATTTGCCTTTTTTCTATAAAATTTTAGACAGTTCTTATTCAACTATTCTGCCATTATGTTGAATAAGAAAAAGCGATCTTCAATTGAAGTATCTCATGCTTTAGTTGCATAAGAATTTAAAAACTTATTGTCTTTTTGGGTAAAAATTTTGGGTTCTTTATCTGAACTGCAACTTTCTTCCCTTTGTTAAACCTTACATTATTAAGCCAATAAATAAACGCATCTTCATCATAACTCAGTCCAAATTCCTCATTGCCGTCCTCATCAACACCAAAAGATACCCAGAATGGATGGTCATTATTTCTATCATATAACCATCTAAAAAAATCTTGTTGCAGTTGACGGATATTTCTTCCCACTTTTGCAGGACATCTAATATAAACTGTATCCTTTTCGTATTCAAATTCAATTTTTACAAACAACTTTAACTTCCCCCATCCGATTGATATATCAAGTAATTATAGCATTTCTTATGCAACTAAACTGCCATATAGCTTAATAAAAAAATCGGCTAAAAAGCCGATCATGTTGTTCAACTAAAGCAAGTTGCATAAGTTAATCACTAAAATCTCTAAACAAAATCTCTAATTCTTTCTGGTCGTAATAATCTCCATCACTAATGAATTTTTCAATCTCGACTGTACCATCATCCATAAATTCTACTTCCCACCGTTCACCTGGCACTCGAATTGCTACCATAATGGCTTCATCTCGAATTTTTTTTAAGCTATACGCAATATTACTTTCTTCCAACTTGTTTAAAAAGGTATTTAAATCCAAACTCACTAGACCCAACTCCTTATTTCTCTTTAACAAATCAAATACCATTCTTAATTACAGTCCATGTTCTAAATCAACAAACGCATCAGTTAGTTGTACAATAAATTGATTTTATTAATCTGAAGGCTTAACTAAGGTTGTCAATTACCAAAAAAACGATTGCAATAATCACAATTAGAACCTTCAGGACATTTAGTAAATATTTGTTTTGGCGTTCCCAAAAATCAGTTAATATTGCAATCACACACAAAAACACAATAATTAAAATATCAAACAACCAGTGCATTTCAAATCCTCCATATTTATAATTCCTTAATTAATTATACACTTCATACGAATTAGATAAATTGGGGGAATTCCGCCATTTTTACATAGATTTTCGGATCATCCTTATGTAACTAAACTGCCATTTCGTATTATATGGTTAGCCAGAATTTTCTGGTTGACCTATTTTTTATAGGTTATATGATTACAGTAGCCAGGGTAGAACGTAACTGCCAGTGGGACCATGATCCCGTCCGCTAAACTGTTCTCCCTCTACTTATAGAAACATGTTTGAGGTTGGTTGGGACTTGATCCCGAATAACAAGCGAAGCTATGAAACTATAAGAAGAGCTAGAGGTTACTGGTAAAAAGAAGAGTTAAGGAGAGATGTAAATGAATCCAGTAGTTGGTCTGGATGTTTCAAAAGGAGAAAGTGAAGTACAAGCCTTTTTAAATAAGAGTATTCCTTACGGAAAAAGCTTCAAAATTTATC
>Ga0055532_1000084_pt1 | contig 114507 bp, 52 predicted proteins | sample AraplaCol_mLB_r2_FD_54990 | JGI IMG/M metagenome (GOLD analysis project Ga0055532, IMG submission 54990) | Arabidopsis root microbial communities from North Carolina, USA - plate scrape CL_Col_mLB_r2 | ecosystem: Host-associated > Plants > Roots > Endosphere | place: USA: North Carolina...
TAGCAGTGTCGCGTTGGGCCGCCTCAAGCCGCGCGATTTGATTCTGGCGCTCGATTTCGGCGAGAACATCGGCCTTGATGCCACCAAGCCATTGTCGATCCGCAAGTTCGGCTTTTTCGGCGAGCAAAGCGGCGCGAGCTGGAGAGCCTGCCTCCGCGGCAAGTGCGTTCGCCCGAGTCTCGATGCCCGCTGCTTGATCGACCAGCGCCTGACGTGGATATTCCGCAACGGGCACATCAATGGCGGCTCTTGGATTTGCGTGGCGTCGCCTGATCTGGCGATGACGCCACAGGGCACGCAGGGTCACGCCCCTGATCTCCAGCGCCAAGGCATCCTGACGCAGTTCGTCGCGGACGGTTGCCACAATGTTCGCAAGCTCGGCCAACGAAATAGCCTCCCCCTTGAACGTTGCCAGTGCCCGGTCGTATGCGAGGCGCGCAGCCTCGGCACGTTGCTGGCTGTCGTCGCGCACAAAAGCCTCGAAGCGATTGAGGCGATCAGCAGCGACGGGCGTCAATTCCTGCTGGCAAAGCACGCATACGCTGCCGGGATCTGTGACGGGGAAGCGCTGTTCGGGATAGGCTTCAGCGTCCGAGAATGCTCGGGCACTGGCCCATAGCGCCTGCCAAACCTCCGACCCGATCTGCGGCAACGGTTCGTCACGGAAAAGCGCACTGGAAGCAGCTTCTGCTGCCCGGCGCGCGGCATCGCTATCAACGGCATGGCGGCGCAGGTTATTGGCGGTCTCGTCGCCGATCGAAGCAAACAGCCGATCCAGACGCGCGATGTGCCCCTCAACCTTGGTCTTCAACCCAGCAAGCTGGCGCGCCGCGCGAGCTGGATCACCAGCCAGGTCTGCCGTGAGCTGAGCCAATCGGTCTTGCTCTGGTTGCGTGAGCGTGGCCAATGCTTCGACCGTCGCCGGCGCAGTGTTGGCGGTGAGCCGGGCCATGAGCTTGCCGACCGCTGTGTCCCTGCCGCATGCCGGCGTCCTGATCGCTACAGGCGTTTGTGCCTTTATCTGCGCAATCTCGGCTGCCAGCTTATCCTTGACCGACTTGCAGAGTTGCGCCAGCGCACCTAGCAGCTTGAGCGGAAACGGCGTGTAAGCCAGGTCATTCGTATCGTCAACGTGGACGTTCGCGGTGCGGGAATCGAACACGCTGACGCCTGAAAGCGCTGTGTCGGCAGCCTGTCCAAGCTGCCAAGCGTAAGTGCGGTTCTGGCCGCTGATCGCGTATTCAATCGCGGCGCTCGGCGTGCCTGGCGCAGCGTCGTAGATGTCGGGGGCGATTTCCTCGGCCTGACCGGGCATACGGGCGCGACATACTTTCTTGAGAATCCGCGCGTAGCCAGATTTTCCCGATCCGTTGTCGCCATAGATGATCGTCAAACCGACCCGGTGGAACGTCAGCCGTTGGTCGGGAGCCAGGGCGTTGACATGCCGGACCCCATGCACCTGCCGCAGATAGACTTCCCCCTGATCGCGGTTCGGGCCGCGAAGGTGCCCCGCTTCCAGCGGGACCGCCGGGCTGTCGCCCTTGCAGATGGAAGCCAGCTCATCGATCTCGGCCGGCTCCAGAGTCGCTTGCGTTGCACGTCGGCGCAGTGCGTCGCGCTGCCAGCTGGGACTATCAGCAGACCACGCAAGGATGTTGGCGAGCGCTTCAGCTTCCGTTGTCATAGACTTTTGCTTCTCCTCGGTTCGCACTTGCTACTGGCAGATATCGTCGAGGATGCTGCCATCCTTGATGCAAGCAACAACCTCGTCAATTACGAACAGCCGCGTTACTGGACCAGCAGTCTCGGCTTAGCGTACGATTTTTTCCGTTTTCTGAGACGACCCCTAGTTTCTAGATTCATTTTCCGCGCGAACGGGTCAGCGATTTCCTACGCGCTAGCCCCGACGATCTGCGGCACCTAGTGATCCGCGTCGAATCGCCCAATGAGTTGTTGCGCGATGACGCGGAGTCCTTCGGGCGATACGTCCGACAGTTCGACGGCTGGCGCGTCAGCCAGTGCGGCATACGCTCGCTGCGTCGAGCGAGCGTATGCCGGGTCATAGTGCGCCACCATGACTCGCTCGAACAGCTCGGGGATTTGGCGGAGCTTCGCCATTTCCTGCCACAACTCAAACTCTTTGCCGCCTACATGGCTTCGCAGGAAGGCAAGCCGTGATACGAAAGCATCCGGGTCCTGTTCGAAATGGCGATAGTCTTCTCGCCAAAGAACGACTCTTTGGGCCATCGGCGCATTCACGCGAATCAGTGTGCCCTTCGCATGCATGGTTTCGAGTAGCGCTGGCGGTAGCTGAACATTGCCGATCTTCTTGCTCTCCGCTTCTACCCAAACCGGCCGATTTCGAGAAAACGTCCGAAGCTTCTGTTGCAACAGGCTATCGAAAAATTTTTGTGTTGGCTGTGGAACATCGGGGATCGCACCGATGACCGAGCCACGATGAGATGCGATTTCCTCCAAATCCAATACTTGTGCCCCGGCAGCCTCAAGTTGGTATAGCAGCCGCGTCTTGCCGCATCCAGTTGGACCGGAGAGCACGAGATACTGAAAATCACATGGCAGCGTCGCTAGTTGCTCGTTGACCCAACGTCGATAGCCTTTCCAGCCGGACGGAAGGCGGTCAACCTTGAATCCGATCGTATCGAGAGCGTCAAACCATAGACGGCTACGTTTGCCGCCGCGAAAGCAATACACAAGGATCTTGCCTTGGCGTGGTCGACTGGCAATCACAGTATCAAGGTAATGCGAAATGTTTTTCAGCGAGTATGAGACGCCGATTAGGTAGGCCCGCATCTTGTCGGTGCGATGCAACGTGCCGACTTCGGCGTATTCGTCGTTGTTGACGACCGGCAGGTTGATTGCCCCCGGAATATGATCCTCGGCGTACTCGCGTTCGCTGCGCGCGTCGATGATAAGGTCGTAGTCTTCGAAGTGGTACATGGACAACTTGTCCTCTGATTGTTACCTGTGTGGGTCGAGAAGTGTGCCAGTCGGATGGCACGTGCGGAAAATTAGCCGACTGCCTTCATGTATTCCGCGTGCTTGGAAATCTCCCTGCGACAGCTCTATCGCCTCTGTGGCGGGCTTTTCGGAGCGATGGAGTAGGGTGGTGTCCGGCTGCATGTTGGCGAGCTGGAAAACGCGGCCGTCGCCGTCCAGAAACGCGACCGTTAACGCCATGTGGGTGTCGCGCATCCAGAATGCGCGCTCGGCGCTGTCGCCCCACGAAAACAGCATGCCGGGCGCGGCCGCTGCTCGGCCGGATAGTCCCTTGCGGCGCTGCGGGTCGGTGATGGCGGCCGGCAGCGCCTCGATGCGCTGGCCGCCGTCGAACATGAGCGTGCAGACGGTCGCCGGCGCGTCGTCGGCCTGATAGATCGTCCAGGCGGCCAAGATCGCGGCGCCGGCCAGCGCAAGCCAACCGCCTCGATGCCGAGTATTCACGCTCAATACCCGAGCCAGTCGAGCACTTCCTTTCCGATGTATTCCTCGCGGTCGCCTACTTCGGCTATGAACGCGGCGAAACCGCCGTCGCAGTCGTGCTTGTCGATCTCGGCCTTCGCTTCGGCTCGCGTCACGACCCATTCGCACGCATCGTAGTAATTCATGAAAGCTCCTTGGGTGAGGCGATTTAGTCGAAGCGGCCGTAGCCCGATGGCTTGCGGCCGCTGGCCGGCTGCTTGCGCTGGCGTTCGAGCTGCTGACGCTGCAATGCCTGCTTGCCATCCGCCGCGCCCTTGGGCTGCATACCGGCGCTGCGGCGCTGCAATTCGCGTTCGCGCTGGATCGCTAGGGCCGTCGTCTTGTCGAACCGGCGCGCGATGGCGGCCGGCAGCTCTTTGACCGAGTTCGTGTAGACACGTGCCTCGTACCGCGCCCGGCTGATGGCGACGTAGTACAGATTCATCGACGTGGTGCGGCTCTTGGTATCGAGCGCGATTAGCGCACGGTCGTTGGTCAAGCCCTGCGAGCTGTGGACGGTGGACGCATAGGCGTGCTCGAGGTGGAGCGGTCGATTCGTCGGCAGCTCGAGCGCGCGTGCCGGCCGGCCGTCGCGTTGCTCGACCGATTCGAGCTTGACGACGCCGCCGATCACGCCGGCGACGCGCATGCGGTCGCCGTTTGTGAGGTCGCGGCCGGGATCGTTGCGGTTGATCCGCACGGTATCTCCGACCGACAGCTCGGCGCGCTCAAGGTGGTAGACGCTGAGCTGTGTAGCCTTGCGCGGGTTGATCGTGGCAGCGGTGCCGTCCTGCCGCTCCAAGACCAGCGTATTGCCCGGCAACGCTTCCTTGACGCGGTACGTCTCGCCTCGCGTCAGTCCAGCTTTCTGATAGTCCTTCTCGGGCTGGATCACCATGCCCGGTTGATAGCTCGGCGCAAAACGGCGCTGTGCCTGTGTCATGTCCACGCGGGTCAGCGTCTCAAACTCGCGCCCGTTGCCAGCCAACTCCAACGACTCGCGCACCATTCGGTTGATCTCGCGGCGAGCCTCGTTGGTGCCGGCGACGATCAGTGTGTCGCGGCGGTCGGCTTCGGTGAGGGCGATGTAGTCGTTCACGATGGCGCGGTGCCGCTCGGTCGGCTCTTTCAGTTCCTCAACGTGTTTGAGGTGTGCGAGCGATTGCGTGACGCGGCCCTCGGCCGCATGCTCGACGGCCGTTTTCAGCTCGTGGTCTTTCTGACGCTGGATTTCACTGATGCGCGCGGTCTGCATGCCGTCGTGTTGAAGCTGCGCGAACGGCTTGCCTGCCTCGATGGCCTCGGTCTGCTTCGTGTCGCCGATCATGACCATGCGCGCGCCGGCCTTCTCGACAGTCCGCATGAGTTGTTCCATCTGGCGAGCGCCGACGACACCAGACTCGTCCAGAACGATGATCGTCTTGCCGTCGATGGGCTTGTCCTTGGTGCGAAGAAAGCTCGCCAGCGTGTGAGCTTCTAGCCCCTCGTTCTTGAGCGCCTTGACCTGATTCCCATAGGGCGCGAGGGCGACGGTGCGGTAGCCCTCGCTCACGGCCGACGCCTGCTTGATGAGGGCGACGGCCTGATTGACGGTATAGGTTTTCCCGGTGCCGGCGTCGCCCTGAATGCCGACGAATCGGTTACTCGTCGCGACGATGGTTTCCACGGCCGTACGCTGACCAGCGTTGAGCGCGGAGCTTTCGAGAGCCGTCTTGACGGCCGCCGCCGTCAAGATCGGCGCGACGGCTCCGCGTCCGGTGCGCTCGATGGCGAGAATCGCCTTCTCGCGCGCGAGCGCCTTTTGCGTCGTGTAGCGCTTCTCGGCCGGCACGAGAGAACCTTGCTTGATCGCGTTGTTGACGTACTGCTGCGCCTGTTTGCCCGACCAGCCTTTCAGCTCTTGCAGATAGCTTTTCCAGCCCGCCGACGAGAGGGCGGGGCCGTCCTTCCGGTCGGCCATGCGATACGCCGGCACCGCCTCGATCAGCGCCCCTTGTCCGACCAGGCGCTTGATCTCGGCGCGCACGTCGTCCGGCCCGGCCAACCCGACCGCGCGGCGCAGTGCCGTCGCCGTGAGCGCGCTTTCGCGGACGACGGCCTCACGTTCAGTCAAGTGGTTGATGGCGTACTGCACGACCGCCTGCGCCGGCGTAAGACCGGCCGGCAAGCTCGTTGCCGCGACGCGATCACGGTCGGCGGCGTCAGCGCGACTACCGCCACGGCCGCCGATGCTGTCGCCCGTCTCTTGCCCTCGACGTTCCCGCCCGCCGCTCGCGTCGTAGCTGCGCCCGTCGAGCTGCGAATGCGGGCCGTAGTCAATGCCAAGCTCGCGGCTTTTCTCGACCCAGTATTGCTTGACGATCTCGCGGTCGGATTCGTCTTTGCGCGGCCGCGTAGCAAGCGCGATCACCTGCTTTTCGAGCGTAGTCGCTGTCGCCCGCGTCTTGCCTTCGTTCGCAAGGGCTTCCTCGATGACGCGGCTACGTGCTGAGAACGCTTCGATCTGATCGCGGCTGATGTGGGCCAGCTCGAAATTACCCTTGTCGTCTACGAGCCGGATCGAGTAGCCAAGCTCCTGCAAGCTCTTCGCCAGCTCGGCCTTGTAGATCGCGTCTACCTCGTGCTGCACACGAAATATGTCCTCGTTCGACAGCGCGCGCCACGCACCATCGGAGCGCCGCGTCATGTTCAGCACGACAGAATGCGTGTGGAGCTGCGGGTCTTTCGCCCGGCTCATCTCGTGCCGAAACTTGCCGATGACCATGTTCCCGGTGCGCTCCCGGTAGCTCTTGCCCTTGACCTTCTTTCGAGCCTCGGCCAGCCGCTCGACCTGTTCGAGTGCGCGGGTAACGGCGCGGTCATGCGCTGCCGTCACCTCGCGGTCGCCGGCGACGAGCGCCTGCATCGAAACCGACTTCGGGGCCGAAAACGTGAGGTCTAGCCCCATACGCTTCTTGTTGTCGGTCGGATCGAATGTCGTCTGGATGCGCTCGCCGTTGGGAAGCTGGCCGTCCAACAGGCGCGAGAGCTGCGCCTGTTCAATCGGCCCGGTGAGGCCAAGGTGCTGCGCACCTTCGCCCTGCCACTCGCCGGGGTTTTCCTTGGCGTAGTAGTCATCGGCCGATGAGAAGTAGTGCGCGGCCGCGTACTGGTTGTTGCCGCGAATTGGCGTCACGTTGAGCATGGCCGGGCCTCCATCACTTGATCTCGATTGCCGTGGCTCGATGCGGGTACTTGACGTAGGGCAGCTTGATCTTGGCGATAGGAAAATCCTCGGCAAACATGACGTACCCTTCGAGGTCCTTCAAGAAGGAGATTTCCGAATCCATCACCACGGGTTCCGGCGGACTGGTGACGATGTTGCGGCTGCGCCCGCCGCCACTGCTGCCCGCGTTCATCGTGATTTGCATGCGCTCGACCTGATGCTTGCCAAGGATCTCGCTCGCCTTGTCAGTATTGAGCGCGTTCGAGCCGCCGAAGATGAGGTAGTTACGGAAGCAGCCGAGCAGCGTGCGAGCGGCATCTTTGCCGTAGGTCTCATCGAGCTGTGCCCAATCCTGAATCGAGGCCGCCATGCGCAGACCGTGCTTCCGACCTTTCGTCGCAGCCGGCACGAACGATTCGAGCTTGCCGAGCGATTCCAGCTCATCGAGAAACAACCAAAGCCGCCGTGTCAGCGGGGCCGAGGTGTCCGGGATGCTCATGATCGTGGCGCAAATCGTGTCGATCCACGTTGCGACGAGCGGACGCTGCGCCTTCCGCATGTCCTCGCGCCACGTGATGAATAGATTGCCGGCGTTCGGGTCATGCACCCATTTGTACAGCGAGAATTCGCCCTTGGTCATGAATCGCAGCGGTCGCACGTACTTGTTCATCATGAATTGAACCGACGCCACCGCTTTTTCCGCGTTCTCGCGGAAATACCCCTGTGAATCGGTGTTCGCGAGAAACGCCCGGATCACCTCGCCGTCCTCCCGTACGAGAAGATTGACCAACGTGTCTTGATCCGGGTTGTTCGTCTCGACCAGCTTGCGCATGGTGTCAGCCAGCACGTCCCGGGTATACGAGCACCACTGCTCGTCACCGGGATCAACCTGCGGCGGGATGATGCTCGAAGCCATCCGGTCGAAATCGTGAACGCCCCTGATCTCGTTGAAGATCGTCCACCCGACCGAGCGGCGATCAAACGGGTTGAGAATCGTGTCGCCGGGAAAGCTGAACTTCGAGTAGAACGTGCCGTTCGGATCGACCACGGCCATCTTGTCGCGGCGCTTCACGGCTGACGCGATCATGCTTTCCATCGCGACGGATTTACCTGCACCGATGGTCGCGCAAATCAGCGTGTTTCGGTTCTCAAGGTGCAGCGGCATCGGCATCCGACCGATCATGATGGGCGGCAAGTCCTTCGCGCCCTTGATCTCGGAGCGGAGCCGGCGATTCTCACGGCGGTTCGCCGCTTTGACCTGGTGCTTGACGCTGTGCCAGTTCGCCATGCGCGCGCCCCGGAGCCAGCGGTGATACCGCGCGCCGCGGAACCCGTCGTCGCCGTACTCGTGGAACAGATACCCGGTGGTCGCAGCGAGTCCAAGACCGAGCACAACCCCGCCGGCAATGAGAGGATTGTGCGGCGTCATATGCAGCGCAGCGGTGAGAGCTTCCGGGAGCGGCCGAAGCGGGACATTCGCGGCATACGTGCCGGCGAGCCAGCCGGCAATCGGTAAGCTGACGCCAAAGAGCATCGTGGCGTTCTCGGCTTCATGTTTCTGCATCGCTCATTCCCTCCCGATGGTTGCATCGCATCGTCGGCCGAGCAGCGCGGCCAACGTCTCCGCGTCGCGGGCCGCATCGAGGCAATCGCGCCGCAACGCGCTCGCAAGCGCGTCGCGGAGCCAATAGCTTGTGCTGGCCGCGTCGATGACGGCCTGAATCTCGGCCTCGATTTGGTCGGTCGGTTTTGGCATCACGAATCCTCCGTAAAACGGACTATCAGGGAAGCGAGTTCGGGAAACGATGCGGCGAGCAATTCGGCCGGTACGCCGGCTTTCTCGCATGCGAGAACCAGCTCGTTGAATTCGCCAGTCGTCGCCTTCTTCCGCGCCAGAAAGAGAAGCATCGCAAGAAGCGCATGCGCGGTTTTCTGGCTCCGCTCGATTTCTGCCAGCCGGCCAATAAGCTCTTGGCGCTCGGCCCATGCCTCCATGCTGTCGCGCGTCGCTTCGCGCTGGCCGCCGCGATCAAGTGCCTTGTCGCGAATGTATTTCGACAGGTGCTTGTAGCCGGCCAATGCGGCGGCTTCCTCGACCCTGCGGCGATCCTCGTCCGTGAACCAGACCGGGATGGATTTGCCCGTGCTCATGCGCCGTTACCCCGCTGCAAGACCATGAAATTGATCATTCGTCGTACCTATAGAGTTTTCTATAGATTAAAACCTAGCATACATGCGGCTTATACGCAAATTCCTATAGAAAATCTATAGAGTCTGTATAGCGGCGAATGCCGCGCAAAGCCCGATGAAATCGGGCTTTGCATCCCCCGGAGGGGGTGCGTGTTGTGTATTGAGATTTCTGGCCTGTTAAGGACAGGAATCTCTAGGGGTTAAGGGCGTTCAGGCTGCATAGGCCGAAGGCCGTAGGCAGACAGCACCAAAAATGCACCAGAATCATATTCAAAGCGTAGAACGTGCGTACTATGATGTTTGCACAGTCGAAGCAACGTAGTAGACTGATGATAGTGATTTGATAGTAAATGAGACCGCTAATGAGCGAACCAGACCTGAAAGCCCAAATCGAGGCGATCAAGCTCACGACGAAAGCAGCCAAGCTGCGAAAGCTGATGCCGTCTATAGAGGCGAAATTGGCGGAAGGCGTGCGTGCGGCCGAGATCGTGGAGACGCTTAGGAAGGGTGGTTTAGACCTGACGATGGGCACGTTCAGAAACTACCTGCACCAATACCGCGTGAAGCAACACGGGAAGGCCGTGGAGCGGCAGGCAACGCCTGTCGGTCCACGGCCGCCTGAATCCGTTGAATCTGTTTCGTACGAAACAGATTCAACGGCCGCGAGTGAATCGGGTGGGCCTGTCTCGATACAGGAGCTTGACCGCCTGATGAAACCCGACCCGGCAAAACAGGCCGAGGATTTGGCGCATTACGAGCGCCTAGCGAAACAGCAACGAAGGAGCCGCGACAAATGAAAGTAGCCGTCATTAACTTCAGTGGGAACCCGGGCAAATCGACGCTCGCCGACAACCTGCTTGCGCCGCGCATGAACGCGCCGAAGTTCGAGATCGAGACGATCAATGCAGGAGCGACCGCGAACGCGGACGCGGAACGCCTCAAGGGCAAAGACTACGGCGGGCTGCAAGAGGATCTGATGACGCTCGCCTCGGCCATCGTGGACGTGGGCGCGTCCAACGTCGAGGAGTTCATCAAGCAGATGGGCCAGTTCGACGGCTCGCACGAGGAATTCGACTATTTCGTCGTTCCGGCCATCAGCGAGAAGAAACAGCAGATCGACACCGTCAACACGATCAAGACGCTGGCCGGCCTCGGCGTGCCAGCCAAGAAAATCCGCGTCGTGTTCAACAAGGTCGAGCTGGAAGATGCGAACGACGTACCGCGCCTGTTCGCGATGATCTTCGGGTTTCACGAGGCGGAGAAGCGGTTCACGCTGCGGCCGGAAGCCGTTGTATTCAAGAACGAGATTTTCGAGCGGCTGCGGGGGCTGAATAAGACCGTCTCCGAAATCGTCGCGGATGAAACGGACTACCGGGCCATGCTGCGCGAAGCGACGGACGAGGCCACCAAGGCGCGCGCGGTCACCATGATCTCGGCGCAACGGCTCGCGAAGTCGGCGCACAAGAACCTCGATGACGTGTACAAGGTTCTGTTCAAGTAACGGGGGAAGTCATGGGCGGCAACGTATCCACCGCGCGCGAAGCGCTTATGGCCGAGCTGCTGCAAGATGCCGACGCCCTCGTGCGTCGCTTCGAGCAGGCCGACGAGGCGCTATCCGGCAAGATCGAGCAGGCGACCACGGACGCGGCCGGCAAGGCGTTCCTGGCCGCGAAACTCAATTTCGAGTCGGTCATCGACCAGAACGCCAACAAGCTGATCGAGGCAGGCCGCGTAGCGGCCGCGCAGATCGGGAATCAGCTCAATGGCGGCGCAGCGCAGCTCGTCGCCGCGAATGCCTCGCTTGAACACAAGGCGCGGCGGTTCGTGGCGCTGCTGGCCGGGTTCGCGTTCGTTGCCGGCGCGGTGGGCGGCTTCGTTGGGGCCAAGCTGGCCGGGATGTAAGGCACGGGCGCTCGCGAGAGCGCCCTTTTTTCCGGCCTGCCTCCTGTATCGTACGAAACACATAGCCAAGAGAACATGATGACGCCAACAGACGAGCTATACGACGAGCTACAACAGGCATACAGCTTCTTCAACGATCACCTGTTCGATAGTGCGCTGCCGGGGTGCTTGTTCACGCTACAGCGCAAGCAAAACACGTTCGGGTTCTATTCGTCCTCCCGGTTCCTGCGCCGCGACGCCAAGGGCAAGACCGATGAAATCGCCCTCAATCCGGCATTCTTCGCGTTTCGGGCGGTCGAGAAAACGCTGTCCACGCTCGTGCATGAGATGGTGCATCAGTGGCAGGCGCATTTCGGGAAGCGCTCGCGCAGCGGCTACCACAACAAGGAATGGGCCGACAAAATGGAGTCGGTGGGCCTCATGCCGTCGAATACAGGGGAACCGGGCGGAAATCGCGTCGGCCAACAGATGACGCACTACATCATCGAGGGCGGGCGGTTCGACCGGGGCTGTGAGTCGCTGATTCGGGGCGGCGGCATGATCTCGTGGGTGGACGTCGCGGCAAAGCGAGTCCCCATGTCGATCACCGCCCTACTCGGCCCGCACGGCGAGCCAGCAGCCGGCCCGGAGGGCGGCGAAGACCCGAGCATAGACGTTGCAGCGCTGACGGCGCTTGGCCTGCAACCGGTCGATCCGGGGCAGAACAAAAAGCTCAAGGTGAAGTACACGTGTCCCGGCTGCGGCGTAAACGTGTGGGGCAAACCGGGGTTGAGCGTTAGTTGCAACGACTGCGAACGAGCCTTTGAGGAACAAGCGGGGCGCGGCAAACAGGCCGTGCCGACCGTCGAGGGGGATTAATCACGATCTGTTCTCGCATGCGAGAAACTTGGGCGCATGCAGACCGACCGGCGCGGCCGCATTCGAGGCGCGCGCAAAAAGGGGGAGCGCCCGGCCCGCAAGAGGCAGGGGCGCGGTGCCGTTATCCACGGGTCGCCAGCGGCGGCCGGTGGATAACGGCATCCCCTTTTCCTCGCCAAGAACGCGGACACCTCCCGCCTCGAATGCGGCCGCGCCGGGGCCGTTCTTTGCGGGTGCGCCTGCATACCTCCCCGGCCGGATTCGCGGTGCGCGAAAAATGGGGAAGCGCCCGGCCCGTAAGAGGCAGGGGCGCGGTGCCGTTATCCACGGGTCGCCAACGGCGGCCGGTGGGTAACGGCATCCCCATTTCCCCGGCAAGAACGCCGGCGCTGATACACCGCGAATCCGGCCCGCGCTTGCTTGCAAGCGCGTCGCCATGAAAAAGCCCGACCGAAGCCGGGCAAGTGCTCCCTCAATCCTCAACGATCAGCCGATCAGCCGATCAGCTCGGGCCGCCACTCGCGCACGATGGCGTTAAATTCGGCCTCGTAGCCGAGCGTGTCCGGGTAGTTGTTCACCCGAACGATCAAGCCGAAAACCGTAACCATGTCGGCCGCAATGGCATCGTCAACGCCCCATGCTGTCGTAAAGTCGAATCCACCACACTGGCCGGCGTTCCACCACGCCAGCAGAAAATCAGCGACGCGCCGGCTTTGCCCGGTATCACGTCGGGCGATTTCGATAAGGCGCTCAAGCGCCGCTTTCTCGTTCGGGTTCATGTAACCGGCTCTCCTTTAAAGCAAAATTGCACGAACAAAGGTCGGGCGCGCACGAGCGCCCGACAGGACATACGGCCGGCCGTCGAGCGCATCGCGTTGATCGGCCGGAAGCCGATACCAGTCACGCCGGGGAATCTTTACCGGCTGCCGCTCGTCGTCGTGCTCGATCTCGCTGTTGTCTGCGGTGAATTCTTGCATCGCCATTTGCGCCTGCTCCGTGATTCTAAGCGGCCGCCCAGGCGGGCGGCCAATGCGGGTTAGTGCATCTTGAAAGACTTCATGCCAACGCATGACACGCGTTCGGCCGGCTTCAGGTCTAGATAGTCGTACAGGCTATGCAGGGCATTGACGGCGCTTCGCGTGTCGCGGCCGTGCTTCGTCGCCGAGTAGATCCACAACGGACGGTCGGCCGAGTCGGGGACGACGCCAATGTCCATCGCTTGCGGCGCAATGGCTGTCACGCTCGATACGAGCTGGCAAATCTCAGTCGCCGTCTGGCTGTCTCGCTCTGCCAACAGCACGCCATTGCAGAGCCGGATTTCCACGGTATAGGTAGTCATTTCGTTACCCTCTGGTGTCGGTTTCTCGCATGCGGGAAACCCGGCCCGGCCGGGCTTCCTCTCGGCTATCAGGCTTTGAGCTTGCGCATTTCTTCGGCAAGAACCCAAAGGGCGCGGTTGAGCTTGACGTTCTGGTCGATGCCCGTCACCTCGCGCGTGGTAGAGGTGCGGCCGGCCCGATTGCGGCCGCGGAGGCCGCCCTTAAGCATGTTTTCCTGCACGCGGTTAAACGTCGTCCACATGTCGTCGGCGCGATCCTCGAAGCGACGCGGGGCCAACACTTGGATTTCCGTAACCGGCGCCGGCGTCTCCGGGTCGTCGTACTTGAGCGTCAGCGCCGCGCGTGCGAATGCCTGTTGCTCGCCGGTGTTGAGCGTCAGCCCCTTCATGCTGTCGCGCTGCTCGTTCACCAGCTCGAACCCGTCGAGAACCGTGAACGCGCCCTCGATGACGCGGCCGACCACATCGCCCTTGTGGGGCACGCGAATATCGCTCAGCGTCTCGCCGCACACCATGCCGTTATGGCAAACGAAGCGAAACATCCCGGCGAGCATCTGGTACGACGACGTGCCGTTGTGCGAATTGAGCAGAATGATTTCGTTCGCTTCCTTGCTCTCGATCTGGCTGCCGTGACGCAACCGGATCATGTGCTTTGTGTGGTCGCGCTGGCCCTCGTCGCGCACGCGGGTCTGACACACCATGAACGGCTGAAAGCCTTCCTTGCGCAAGCCGTTCAGCACGTCGATGGTCGGAATGTAGGTGTAGCGTTCCGAGCGGCTTTCGTGCTTGCCATCAGCGAAGATCGACGGGGCCACGCGCATGATTTCGTCGTCGGACAGCGGGCGGTCGGAACGGGTCGCAGCGATATTGCGGAACTTGGATGCAAGAGCCATTTTTGGCACTCCTATTTGATTGAGGTTGAACACTGGAACTAGGTACTTCGTTTGTTCTTGTTATGATTCTAGTATAGTGTACCGTCAACACTACGTCAATAGTAAAATAGGTTTATTGTGCCTATTGGATGCGGCGCGCGATTGAATTGTCTAATGGGTGGATCGGCAAGCACGGGACGGGCGCACCCCCTCTTCTGTAGACCAAGGGGGCCTCGGCAAACCTGCAACGGATCAAGGCAGGCCCGCACGCGGGCCGGGTTGAGCGGGCGCGGCGGCCGCGTAGCGGACACCGTGGGCGCGATTTATCCCGGTCTTAGTGCCCGCTTGCGGGTGGCCGCAACGCGGCCAGGTCAGGCCGCTCGCGGCCTGAGCCACTTAGACCTGCCGCTACGCTAGTTCTCGCATGCGAGAAAGATTGGGAATTAGTAGACGCGCCAATAGGCCAGCTTGCGCCGCAATCGCGCTGAGTGGATCTGGTCAATGACTTGCCGGGTCGGGAGCCGCTACAGTTTTCGCGGGAGAGCCCGACCTGCTCTGGCTGCATTGTTCACTTTCGGCTAGGATCCGGCGATCCCAGCCTAGAGTGCGCGGCATGTTCGAACCGTTAAAAGAAAAAGGCTTCGAGATTGTTTTTGTCTCGCATGCTGAAGCTATCCTCGAAAAGGACTTTCCTGACGCAGTTGCCGAGCTTGAAGCAAGCCTCGTTGAGGTCGAAATTCCGATCACGGAAATCATCGGCTCGGGCGGGGGCGAAGCGAAGGGAACGCAGCGTCTGCGACGCTCGTTAGCAGCTCGGCATTGGGTGAAGGTGAACTTCGAGATCAAGAAGACCATCAACGGCATCGAGCGCGAGTCGATCTCTCATGAGGTCGATCACGTCCGAACTTTTGAGGGTAATCAGCTCATCGCACTCGAAATTGAATGGAACAATAAGGATCCGTTCTTCGACCGGGATCTTGAGAACTTCAAACGTCTGCACGCTGAAGGCGCGATCAGCGTTGGCATCATCGTCACGCGTGGCTCAACGTTGCAGGACCGGATGCGTGAGTTGGTACTGCGTTTTACCGACGAGCGCAAGATTGGGGCGTTTGATGATTTAGCCAAAGTTGGACTGGAACCCACCCGCCGGCAACGCACGGAAGTGATGAAGCGCGTCGAACGTGAAAAGGACCCGTTACCCTTCCCGGTAGCGTGGACGGATCATTTCGTCGGGGACAAGTTTGGCGCGGCAACAACGCATTGGCGAAAACTGATGGACCGGATTCACCGGGGCGTCGGCAATCCGTGTCCTTTGGTGCTTATCGGACTACCCGCCTCGATCGTAACGTTCAACCCCGATGCCGTCATCGAGGATGACGCTGATGAATGAGGCGGCCCTTCGTTAATCGACGCTCGCGAGATCTGCCGCCGTTGCAGGCAGGTGGGCACGTGAATGATGAGCGTACGTGTCCCAGGTGGGGTGGTAGGCATCGTCTGCCTGGTTGCCCCAGCACGACCAGCCAGGCCGGTCGCCTCGCGCGAAAAGCTCGAGGAACGGACCAGGACTACAGCTTTCGATGATCGGATACTGTTCGTCTGGCTTGCGTGAGTGCTCCCGCTTGCGGCTTGACAGATAGTTGACCTGACGGCGACCCGGCGCAAGCGTCCTAGCGTTTTTGCCTCGCACCCCGAACAGCAGGATCTCAGTTACGTTGCGGAAATAGAAGCCCACTCCCCGGCCGTCTGAGCCGCCGTCCTTACGGATCTTGTGCCAAACGAGATTGCTCTTGTATTGAAAGCCCCATGCCTGCATGACAGCCAGTCCTTCCGGAAGCAAGGCATTGGGGACCCAGAGGTACAGGTGACATACGTCGGCGGCGGCTCGCTGAACCGGCAATGCCTTAATCTCGTCTAAGGTAAGGGTGCCGTAGCGTTGTAAGCGCTTATGCTCCGGGGCAACCTTTCCTGTGCGGTTCTGGAATTGCCACGGTGGGTCGGCCATGATCGTGCCGAACCTCTTTCCCTTCAGGAATTTTGCCAAGTCCTCAGCCGCGCTGAGCGGAGGTGCTGGTTTCTTCTTCATGAGATCGGTCGCTAGATGAGTTTGGGTTGTTGCATCTTGGTTCTCGTACGCTTGAGTGCTTCCGCCCGATCCGGGCGCGGCTTGCGCAAGCGTGCAGGCTCGTATTGCGTCAAATCGACCTCGAATCGTGGAAGTCCAAGCCCACAAACAAAAGCGCCGGCTGTGTCGAGTGTCGCGAACCGCCGGATACCGCCGCGCGTGGTGGCGAGCGTCCTGTCACCGGCGCCGTAGTTGACCGTGACAACAAAGCCGCCGTGCTGTCCGACAATCGTCGCAGAACGGACAGCCGAGGCCGCAACCAACTCGCGAAGCGCTGGCTCTTTGATTGTCGGCACGGTATAGGCAGGTTCGGTCACGGTACGGGCGTGCTTGAAATGCCTGAAATGTACGTGCAAACAACGTTAATTGCTAGACGTTTTTGTGTAACTCGCGAGAGTTTGCATCATACGATTCGCTCTTTCCTCTCGGCGGTAGCGGAGACGGCCGCGAACTCCCCCGATACGGGGTGAGGTGCGCCCTAATTAGCCTTTTTGCGAGAAGTATTTCATGCGCTCTTGCTCGACCTCGGCCAAGAAGCGGTCAAGCATGTCTTGCGGCGCACACACGGACGCCTTAACCCAATCGGGCGGCACAAGAAGGCTCTCCATATACCCGGCGTAGAACCTCTTTTTGATCTCAAGCGCTTGTTGCTTGCTCATGCCCGACTGTTCGGCAGCCTCGGTCACGCCCCGCCCTTCGACCACGATCTCACGCGCAACTTGCAGACTGCGTTCCATCATTTTTTTCTTGCTGGCGATTTGCTCGAACTCGCTCTCGGTGAGGCGAAAGTTGGCAAGTGTCTGGAACTGCATAAATAACCTCGATCAGTACACGGCGGCCTTCCTAGACCGCCGTGGAGTTGTTCACTCGGGCTTCGCCAGTTCGGCTAGTGCATGGCGAGTGCGGAACAGCTCTGTCTGTGCATGCACGACGCTTTGCAAAGCATCGCCTAGCGCGCTGACCACATCCGGGCGCTGTTGCAGCATCTTGGAAAGAGCGCTGACCTCTGCACAAAGCGTTTCTGCTTGCTTTGCCGCGAACGCGACGAGTTGCGCCGCCTCGGGGTCGAGCTGTGCCTGCGCGTACCTGACCGGCTTCTCATGGTCGAACATGCCCTGTTGGCGCGGATCTACTTCCGTCGTGGCGGGTTCGGGTTCTCGCACGCGAGAACCGGCTTTACCGCCCGTCTCCTTGGTGGCCGGCTTCGCGTCTTGCAGCTTCTCGCGCACTGCTTTGCGCACGTTGGTGCTCGGGTCGGCCTTCGCCTGCTCGATCACCGCCTTGGCTGCGGCGGGGTTGGCTTTCTCAAGTCGATGCAGGTCATTGACGGCTGTAATGTCGGCTGTCACACCTGCCGCTACGGCTTGGCTCGCGTGGCCGTCCGCCTCCACTACCTCAAGAAACTTGATGCGCTCGGATACCCAATTGATGCCCTTGTTCCACTCGGCCGCGACCTTTTCCAAGGTGCCAAGGCGTTGCTTGTCATCGCGCAGCGCAACCGCGATTTCGAGCTGCGTCAGGTTCTCGCGCTGGATGTTCTCGGCGCGCTGCACTCGACGCGCCTGCTCGTCGTCCATGTCGCGCACCACGGCTTTAAGCTTGATGCCAGCGATCTTGCAACCGCGCCAACGGCGCTCGCCTGCAACCATCAGATAACGGCCGGCCTTCTTCGGGTTCTTGCGTAGCACGGCCGGCTCGTGCTGGCCGTCGCGCTTCATGTCGTTGCCGAGTTCTGTCAACGACTCAACCGTGAAGCCGGGGTTATCCTTGCTCCGAATCTGCTTCTCGCAATCGACCAACTCCGGGTCGATCTCTTCGATGCGCTCGCCCGGCAAGGCGGCTGCCGCGCCCTGCTTCTGGATTTGCGACAGCTTGCTGATTTTGTTTCCGAATGCGCTCATGGTCGGGACTCCCTTAGTTCAGGCCAAGACGTGCCAAGACTGCATCGCACGCCTGCCGCATTTCCTTCGCTGCTGCTCGCTGGTTGCCGCTGCGCGCGTGGTGCCACACTGCGCGCCCTTGGGCCAGCGCAGTCGCCACGCAAGCGCGGGCAATGATCGCCTCATCAAAGATCAGCTCGCCGTAGGCTTCGCGCAGCTCGGGCAGCGCTTCGACCTCGTTCACCGACTTGCTGTTGACCATGTTCGGCAGAAAGCCAAGATGGCGCAGCTCCGGGTTGTATTGCGATTTCACGCCGGCAATCGTGGCCTGCAACTTCGGCATGCGCGCAAACGAGAACGGCGAGATATTGAACGGCGACACGACGGCATCCGACGCGGCGAGCGCGCCAAGCATGCGGCGCTGCAAATTCGGTGGGGTGTCGATGATGCAAAGATCGTAATCACCGGCCAGCTCGGCAAGGGAGACTCGCGGCTGCTCGATGACTTCGAGCGGCATATCGTCTACGTCGAGCACATCGACGTCAGCCTCGATTAGTGCGATGCGCTCATGCACTTGTCGCGGCCGGCGACCGTTGACCTCTCCTGTGAACAGGTGGCTCGCTTTCAGATAGTCAGTGTCGTCGCCTTCCTCGATTTCTGCGAACACCTCGGAAATGTCGCCCTCGTCAATGTCTGCCAGCAGAACACGGTAGCCGCGTTCGGCCGCGCGAAACGCAAGATGCACGCTGAACGTGCTTTTGCCGACACCGCCTTTCTGATTGCCAACCGTCAGGGTCAGCATGAGAGCTTCCACCAGCTTGTTAAGTGCGTGATTTGCTTGCATGGATAATCAGCCTCACAAAATCGGGTTGAACATTGGAAGTAGTGTTTTGATATTGTGTTGATAGTATAGTGTACCGTCAACACTTCGTCAACACTATATTTTCTCGCATGCGAGAACGCTTGGATGTGCCGCATTCGAGGCGGGAGGCGTCCGCGTTCTTGGCGGGGAAAAGGGGATACCGTTATCCACCGGCCGCCGCTGGCGACCCGTGGATAACGGCACCGCGCCCCTGCCTCTTGCGGGCCGGGCGCTTCCCCTTTTTGTGCGCGCCTCGAATATGCCAGGGCGTCGCGGAGTTTGGGTTCGGGGAATCTCTATCAACGTCGTAGAAAAAGCGCAGTGTGGGCAAAAGCGTGCTTTTGTCCACACGAAGCGGAGGGCGGTGGAGCTTGTGGGCAAAGGCGCTCGACGGTGGGCAACCGCTTGCGGTTGTCCACGGGCGGGGGCCGGTGCGCGTAGCGCATTGTCCACAAATCCACGGCCCCAACTATCGGGAAAAACATATAGGTAAACCTAAAGGCAAATACCTATCGGTTTAGGGGGGGTCTAATTAGGCATGGCGAAGGGGTCGGATTAGGCATGAGTTTGCCGGGTAGGGGGGGCCGATTAGGCACGGTCCGGGGGGTCTGATTAGGCGTGGATAACTGCCGGTATCCACCGGCTTGTTCACAACGGGGGAGGGGGGTCTGATTAGGCATGGCGACAGATGCGCGGGTCGCTCGATCTGCCGCCATGCGCTGACTGCTAGGAACCCTTGTATGGGATCGGCGGGGGCGACGCCATCATCATGATGCCCCCCGTTACCTGCTTGACCTTCGCATCGGGGTAGACGGTCAGCACGCGGCGCAGTGACGGGAGGAATTTCTTCTTAAAGTCCTTGTCGGCCTCTTTGCCCTGATATTCCTGTCCGAACTGATCGCGTAGATTCGCCCAGTACAGCACTAGCGGCCGGCCCTCGATACGGTGCAGGCGTTGTGCGAGCCACGCGTATACGTCGAGGTCGAGCGCTGATCCTTTGAGCGACATGAACGCGCGTAGATCGATCGGCACGGCGTGTTCTTTGAGTGTCTGGTAGTAGTCTTGCGAGAACGTCACCGTGCCGGGCCAAAGCGGGCGTTGCTTTTCGTCGGTAGGCGCGAGCCACGCATCAAAGTGCTTGATGGGCTTCCCTTCGTAGGTATGAGCGCGACCGTTTGCGTTGAAACCCAGCGTCATGCGGCAGGCCGACAAGGCTTGTACCTGCTTGCGGAACGTCGTGTAGGAGCCGTTGCGGCCGCCGTTGATGTTCTTGTGGCCGAGCATGCGTAGGAATTCGCTCGCACTGTCGCCTACTGGAATTTCCGGCGAATTGAACCGGACGGCGTAGGTGTTCATCCATGCCAGCATCAGGCGGGGCATGGCTCCGTAGGGGATGGTCTGCTGCACGAACTGCCTGCCGTCCCATAGCTTGCCGGCCTCTACCAGCAATGCAGCTCCGCCCGAGTGCCGTTCGAATGATGTGCCGTCCACCTTTGAGCGCGGCAGGCCAACTTGGCACATGATCGAATGCATGTACGCGCGGTCGTCGTCGTCCGGGCGCTCGCCGGCGATCTCGGCGGCCGTCTTTATCAACCGTTCCTCGCGCACGGTTGTAGGCGTGTCTTTCGGCTTGCGCGCGATGACGGCCGGCTCCGCTACCTTGCTTTTCGCTCGGCCCTTCGTCCGAACAGCAGCCGTTTGTGTGTCTGTCGCGCTCTGCGGTTCGAGCTGAAACGCGGGATTCGCCGCGGCCGACTCGGTAGGGTACAGGTCCGGTCGGTAGGCAACCTTGCTTGCGAGGTCTGACGCCGACTCGGGCGGGATGCCTCGTGATTCGAGGTGCTGCCTGTATCCCTCGCGCCATTGGCGCATTTCGCCCGGCGCGAGCTGTTCGACGTGTTCACTGGCTTTCTTCATCTCAAACGTCCCTTCTCTGTTCTTGTTCCCGCTGCGCTGCTACAATTCCCACCGTTACGCCTCTCTTGATGAGAGGTTGAACATTGGAACTTAATCCCGGCTTTGGCCGGGATTTTTTCTTTGTGCGCTCGCGTTCGCCGTTGCGTTTCGGAGACGTGGCAACACCGTTTGCTAGAATGCGTACAGCCCAACGGATATGCCACATGGTCTGTTTCCTTGTACAAATTCGCACGGGTTAGGCGGGGTTGTCGGGCGGCTCCTTCAACCCTGCCGCACTGATTCACTTCCTGCCGAAGTCTTTAGGCTCAAGCCCCTTCGACGCTGGCCCCTGAAGCTCCTTGCTTCCCCATTCCTTCACGATGCCAACCCGGTCGTATGGGTAGCGGATCTCCACCTTTGCGCCGGCGTTCAGCAGCTCGTTACGGGTGCTATTCAGGGCAAGGCGTTCGTGCTGGATATGCAGCTCGCGGCCGTGCTCCCTGACCGATTGAATGACATGCTTCTCGTCGGCCGACACAATCGGGCCTTGGTAGGTTTTGCCGGTCTCGGGTGCGCGCAGCTCGGGCCGCTCGTCAGCAGGACGCCGGGCGTAGTCCTGGCGCTCGTACTCGGCCGGCTTAAGCTCCGGGTGTTGGGCTACTCCGTACTGGCGAGCCACTTCCTGCACACGCTCGATCTCGCGCTCATCGGCGCGGCGAGCGGCCATCATGGCGAGAATCGTTGTCCATTCGGCTTCGTGCTGCCGGCGTTCTTCGGGCGTCGGTGGCCGATTGCGCTCGGCCTCGACGGTGGTTCTTGCTGCCGGCTGCTGTTTCCATTCGTTGCCCTGCAGCTCGTTGTCGTACAGCACGTTTCCCTTGCGGTCGTAGACCTGTACGCGGTCGGCCAGCTTGTGACGTTCGATGTATTCGAGCGTCGCCGGCATGCCCTTGTATGCGTCGTTGTGGGCCTGCACGTTCGACCAGCGACCGAAGCCCTTGGCCGCTTTCTGTTCCTCGTAGCGACGATGGATGCCGGCCATGCTATCGCGCTCGTTGGCCGCGATCACTCGGGCGACGACGTAGTAGCCGGTCGCTTTGAGGCGGCGCATCGTCTCGGTAATCGGGCCGGACTCTCGCATCGTGCCTTCGAACACGACGTTGCGCCGAGTCTCGATGGTGCGGTCGAATAGCTGTTTCGTCCACGGCCGCGCATGCGAGTCGGTCAGCTCGGCAAAACGGCGCTCGTCGGCCTTCTGGATGGCAAGGTATTGCGGATGGTAGTAGCGCAGCTCGTCGCCGTTGATCGTGACGACGTTGCGATCTGCAAAGCCTTGCTTGCTGGCTTCGAGCAGGCCGCTTTTGCCTGCGCCGGGCTGGCCGCCCAAGATGATTGCCTGCGGTTGGTCGGCCGGCGCGGTGTCCTTGAAGTGGTGCCGCTCGATTTTCTCGTAAATGGTCGCGTGCTTGCGCGAACTCAGTTGGAAGCGATTGTCATCCATTACGCATCACCCATGCATCGGCTTAAGCAGGGGGCCGTAGACGTACAGCGCACGGTTGATTAGGGAGAGGTTGTCGGGGGTAATTGCCCGGCGTTCGCTGACGACGATATCCAGTTCGTGTTCCAGCGCTTCGATGCGGCCGACATTCGGCTCAGCCTTGTCCTGCTCTGCGTCGATCTCGCTATTGAGGTAACCGATGTACTCAGCCAGCGTTTCGGTCGCGGCTTCCAGACGGGCCGTTTCAGCAATGGGGGACAAATTGTCGTTCATGGTTACGCTTCCCATGTCCAGGGGTTGATGACTGCGACGCCAGCCGCCTCAAACGGGCTGGTGTCGCGCGTAGCGACGATGAAGCCATGAGCCGCCGCAATCGAAGCGATATATCCGTCCGGTGTGGGAAACCCCTTGCCGGCTGCTCGTGCCTTCACAGCCAGATCGGCATAGTGCCGCGCAGCTTCTGTATCGAAGCTCAAGACACGTTCTCCGAAAAGCTCCAGCAAGCCATCCAGTGTTTCGCCCAAGGCGTTCTTGCGTTTGCCAGCCGGCAACGAGCCTATGCCGAACAACAGCTCGGCCAGCGTGACGCTGGATAGGTACAAAGTCTCTGCGGCTTGTTCGTCGAGCCACGCTTTCACTGACGGATGGGGAGCCGGCTTCATCGCCTCAGAAACAACGTTGGTATCCAAGACGATCATTCAAACCTCATCGGTTCTGCCGGCGTCTTGTCGCGCACCTGTTCCAGAACGGCGACTTCCTCATTGGTAAGCCCAACACGGCGGCCGAGCTCCGCTAGGGCGGTGCCTAAGCGGATGCGTTGCTGCGGACGGACCACGTTTTCAAGAATCGCCCGGATTTCGGCCTCGGTGCTGCGCCCATGCGTAGCAGCTCGCACGCGCAACGCGCGGTGCGTTTCCTCCGGTAGATTGCGGACAGTGACGGTTGCCATTGCTTTCACTCCTTAAAGAAACGATGCATTGCTTTCATATAAATATAAATGATAGCACTTCGTCCGTTGTACGCCAAACGTTCGTTTTACGGACGCGGAGCGAGGATGCTTGGAATTCGAGGCTGGACGGGGCGCTGGCGTCTTTTTTCCCATCTGTAAAACAGCGTCCGTATAATCCGACGATTGCCGAGAAAACGGACGGAGACAATGAAAATAGGCTATGCGCGGGTATCAACGGATGACCAAAACTTGGATTTGCAGCGCGACGCCCTGACGGCAGCGGGATGCGATCGACTATTCACGGACACGGCGAGCGGTGCCAAGGTGGACCGGCCGGGCCTCGCGGAAGCGTTGCGCTTTGTTCGATCTGGGGACGTGCTGATCGTATGGAGACTGGATCGGCTCGGGCGGTCGTTGCCAGAGCTGGTGCGGATCGTGGGAGAGTTGGAGGCCGCCGGCGTTGGCTTCGAAAGCTTGACCGAGCGGATTGATACGAGTTCTGCGGCCGGTGAATTGGTCTTCCATATTTTCGGATCGATGGCGCAATTCGAACGGCGCTTGGTGATGGAACGCACGCGCGCAGGCTTGGCTGCGGCCCGTGCCAGAGGGCGGAAGGGCGGTCGCCGAAGCGTCGCGGCCGAAACGATCAATGCGATTCGATCATTGGCGTCAAGTGGTCGTTCGCCGGCAGAGATATGCAAGGTTCTTAAAGTGAGTCGGAGTACGTTTTATAAGTACTCTAGTGATAAACAGGCGTCAGCAAACTGAGTTGATGAGAAATGGAAGACGAAGACGGTTTAATTATCACCTGTCCGGCCTGTAAGGTCCCTAGTCGGGACGAATGGGAGGTTATTGGCGAAAACGAAGTTCACGAAATGACGTGTCAATTTTGTAAGGCGAAGTTTTTCGTATTCGTGTTCGAATGCGAAAAGTGTGCGGCTGACAATGTGATGACTTCATTATCAGACCAAGCTTTCTCTAGCCGAGTGTGCAGCGAATGCGGGCATCATGGAGAGAGTGGGGGCGACGACGATGAAGCGCCTGATCTATGAGAGGACGGTTCCGGCCGGGCTTGAGCAGGTAGGCTTGCGGCTCTATCAGACTCGCGCGCGGGGTTTTGTGTTAGAGCGGTTTTTGGTGCAAGGGGATGAGCTGACGCTGGTGCAGCTCTTTCCGATCTCATCAAGTGCTGAGCTTGAAAAATTTGCACGAGCGGACCCACATTATGTGGCGATGAGGTCGCTGTATAGTGAGGTTACAAGAATATTCAATTCGGGGAATGGTGATGTCGATATTTTATAAAGGCAATAAAAATGGAAGATTATTTCGAGGGCATCATAAGCGCCGCAGACGAATTTGAATTAACGCCGCTTGTAAAAGAAGCGGTCAATTCGCGAGGGGCGGAATGGTACGTTTTCGTTTCTCTGCATCCCTCCGATCACTCTGCGAATCGCTCTACGCATCGGTTCTTGATCGGTTGTAGGCCGGAGTGGTGCCAGTTGTACAACGCTAACCGATGGTATTTGACGGACCCGTGCCTTGAATACGCCCGGTCGAATACGGTTCCGGTGCTTGGAAGCGACCTGCCGGTGCATACATCCGGCCAAAGAACGATGCTAGAGACGGCCGCCGAAAATGGTTTTCGCAGCATCTTCATCGTGCCTGCTCACGCTAGCGAGAAGGGACGGATTGGGGTTCTGTACTTGGGTTCAAGTGATGAGCCAAGTGTAGGCGAGCCGAAGCTGCGCGAGGATAGATCGTTTTTCCGGTTGTTGGCGTTGGAGCTTTTGGACTGGTCCTCGCGTGCTGTACGGCAGGACGTCATTGGGAAGTGCGGTCTGACGGAGCAGGACGTTCGCGTCGTGTCATATGTCAAGTCCGGGTTCAACGCAGAGCAAATCGCGGATGAATTGAAGGTGTCGGCAACGACGGTCTACAGGCAGTTTAGAAATATCAACCGAAAGGTTGGGGCTTCAAATATCTTTGCCGCCGTCAAGTTCGCTGAAGAAAATGACTTGTTTGCGTGAGGTGCGAGGTGGTTACTGGCTTGCCTTGCTCGTGCCAGCCTGCGGCATCGCAGCATTTGTAGTCCACTTCCCTTGGGCGTTCGTACTGGGCGTGGTCGCGGTCATTCCGCTGCTTGATGCGTTGATCGGCAGGGAGAAAAGCCCGGACAACCATGCCGGGCGACTCATGGGCGCCGAGATACCCGGTTTGTACATATGCGAGTGGGCCATCGCGTTGCTTGTGGCTTTATCGCACGCAAGAACCGCATCATTTGCTGAGTGGGGCGGGTTAGTCGTTGGTGCTGGTGCGCTTAGCGCGTTCACGATGGCGCATATCCATGAAGTAATGCATCGGCGTGGAAAGCTCACCGCGACGCTCTCGGACATCGCTTTTGTTTTTGCTGGATACCCTCACTATCGAATCGCGCATCGTCTTCACCATGCGCATGTCGGAGATCCGCGTTTCGGGTCTACGGCGGAGATTGATACGTCAGTTTGGGGGCACGTGGGGCGATCGTTCGCTTCCGCACTACGTTCATCGATTGAGTCCGAGACGCAGCTCGGTCGTCGAGCACTTCGGAACAAAGTCTGGCGGCTCTATGGTGTAAGCGCGACGGTGCTTGCGATCTGCTGGTTGTGGGGCGGATGGCGTGCCGGCGCGTTTTTTATCGCACAGGGCGCTATCTCCGCATTCGTGGTGGAGGTGATCGGCTACATGCAGCACTACGGCCTAAGCAAAGGCGTGCCGGCTGCGTCCATCGCATGGGACGTCGACTATTGGTTATCGAACCGGTTGTTCGTTAACAATGGCCTGCATACGCACCATCATCTCGAACAAACGAAAACCTACGACATGCTCGAACACGCCGGGCCGGCACTTCCTGGCGGTTACTTACACATGTTCGGATTGGCGTTGATTCCCTCAATGTGGTTCGCGACCATGAATCCTAAGCTCGTTGCGCGACGAGCTAACACAGAAATACAAGACCCGCAAGACTAAGTGGCCCCGTTGAGTTGGTCACCCCGTTTACTGGAAAGTGGCGATGTGGTGGCTAAGTGGTGTCACGCCCGCGTGAAGCAAGCTCCAGCATGCGCTCTGCAAACATCGTTATCTCTGCCGGGGTCATGACCTCGGCCAGAGTCATCTTCGAGATGGCTTCGCAAAGCTGTCCGATTTCCATGGACTCCCGAACACTGAGCTGCGGAAACGTCGTTTCCAGACGAGCGACAAGCTCCGTGTTGAGGGGACGCCGGTTCTTTTCGGCAGCCGCCTTCAGTGCCTCGTAGAGAGGCCCGGGCAAGCGAAATTGAGAGCGAATTGTGTCTTCCATAGTTGTATTTGACACTACCGAGACACTATCGTATAGTGCCTACGAGACACTACATAGTGCCTTGATCGTACCCAAGGAGGGGGAATGAGTGAGTCTGAGTCTGTTCGTTCGCAGTATCGGATCCCCAAGGATCTGAATGACTGGTTGCTCGCGCGAGCCAAGGAGCAGGAACGGTCGAAAAACGCCCAACTAATCATTGAGCTACGTGCGCGGATGCAGGCCGAAGGCCAGTCGCTTGACCTGTCAACTCGGGACGGCACGAACAACGAGTAAGTAGAGCATTTGTATCGTCGCGCGATTCAATGCGTATCGCATAGGACTGCATATCGAATCAATGGAGGCTAATCGAGCGAAACCTTTCTTAGACATTCTTGGAGCAAATCAACTCACATTGGGGTTATAAGCATGGAAAAGTACAAAACTGATGAGGGCACTGTCAGCTCGCGCAAGGGCGACAAACTGGATATGGCGCTCAACGTCACGGTGAATATCATCGTGGCGGCCTTTGTCCTCCTGCCGGAACTGGCCCACGCGCAAGACGCCTCGGGTACGTTCGGCGGCATCACGTCCTTCCTGAAATCGATCACGCAACTGCTGATCTACGAATGGGGCTACTACATCGGCATCGTCACCTTGGCGATCCAAGGTTACCGCTGGAAAACAGGCCGCATTGATCTGATGCAGCTCGGCGGTTGGGGCCTCGGTATCGGTCTGGTGTTCTTCGCGCCGAACATCGTCTCCGATCTCAAAGCGCGCTCGGCCGGAACGATCCAATGAGCGCGGACGAGCAATTCCACGATGATGAAGGGGAATCGCTCGTCGCTGCGATGACCCGTCCCACGATGGTGGGCGGGTTGACGCTTGCAAGCCTCGCGATGAGCTTCTACTTCCCCGGCATGGCCGCGATGATCGCGCGCTCCGTGTTGCCTGCTTTCGCCATACCTCTCCTGCTGCTCGGTAGCTATCTGGTGTGTCTGAAGGACGTATATCTGTTCGACATTCTGGCGGCTACAACGCACCTGAAGGTATGCCCGAATAACCGTTTTTGGGGATGCCGACGCTATGCGCCTCGTTGACGTTCTGAAAGAGAAGTTCGACATGTCGCTGTCGATGCCGCTGCCGGATGGTGCGGCCATTGACGACAAGGAAATGGCCGCAAGCGACATGATCCCGTACACCGTGCATTACGACGACGAAACCGTCATCACGAAGGATGACGGTTTGGTACAGGTCATCGAGATTGATGGCCTGTACTTCGAGTCGTTCAGCGCCGAGCAAATCAAGCAGTTCGAGCGCCGGCGTAACACGGTGCTGCGCTCCATCGCGAACAGCGACCGCGCGGTGTACGTCCACATGATTCGCCGCAAGGTAAATCAGTACCCGGAGGGTGAGGGCGGTACGTGGTTCTCACGTCGCTTCAATGCAGCGTGGCGCGAGCGCTATAACAAGCGCTCGTTCTACGTGAACAAGATTTACATCAGCATCGTTCGTAACCGCTTCCGGCAAGGTGCGCCCGGCCTCTTGGATCGCGTTTTCTCGCTGGTATCAGGCGCGAAGGCATCGACCGAAGATTTGGAGTCGTTCGAGGAACAGGCAAAGGATCTGAACGAAGCGGCCAACCTTGTTGTGCAAACGCTGTCTGGCTACGGTGCTCGCAAGCTGCGCATCCAGCGCCGGTCGGAGTTCGTTATCGACAAGGTGGCTGCGGCCGATGCGCAGGTGGCAATCGAGCGTTTCAAGCTGAGCTGGCGAGAGTTCGTGTCGCAGTATGGCGCTTGCGACGTGTACGACCGTGACGACGTGTACGACTATCTCGGCGGGGACTACTCCGAGATCGCCGGCTTCTTCCACTACCTCATCAATCTGGAAGATGAGCGCGTGCCTGTGTCGGACATGCAGCTCGACCGCACGCTCGCCGTGTCGTGGCTCGACTTTAAGACGGTCGGCAACATGATGGCGGTTCAGAACCTGACGGGTACGCGGGCCGGTGCCGTGCTGAGCATGGCCGAGTGGCCGGGGCGCACGCCGTCTCGGATGCTCAACGAGTTCCTGAAACAGCCGGTCGAGTACATCGTCACGCAATCGTTCTTCTTCACTGATCGGATTACTGCCGAACACGACATGAAGCAGGAGCGGCGGCGTCTGACGGTCAATGACCGTGAGGGCGGGGCGGAGGAAGATCAGAAGGAAATTACGGCTGGCTTGCGCGATCTGACGAGCGGCCGTGCGGTGAATGGCCTTCACCACTTGACGATTCTCGCCCATGTGCCGGCTACGACGACGCACTTCGATCCTGCCGAGAACAAACGGCAAACGATTGCCGATCTCGATAAGGCGGTTGCGCTGCTCAAGAAATCGTTCGTGAACCTCGGCGTCAAGGCGGTGCGCGAGTGGTTCGCCGTCGAGACGTTTTTCTGGTCGCAGCTTCCCGGCCAGGCGCAGCACTTCATCGGCCGGCGCGGCAAGATCAAGTCCAGCAACTTCGCGGGGTTCGCGTCGCTGCATAACTACGCGGTTGGGAAGATCGACGGCAACCTGTGGGGGCCGGCGATCATGGCGTTTGAGACGGAAAGCGGCACGCAATATGCGTTCAATTTCCACCGCGAAATGGAAGGGATGGTGGCCGGCCATACGGCCCTGACTGCGGACACCGGCGCGGGTAAGACGACGTTGCTGTCGGCGTTGATGGCAATGGCGGACAAGGCCCGACCGCGCGTGTTCTGGTTCGATAACCGGGAGGGCGCGAAAGTATTCATGCGCGCGATGGGCGGCCAGCACACCACGTTGTCAGTACAGGGCAACACCGGCTGGAACCCGTTCAAGTTGCCGGATGCACCGGAAAACCGCTTGTACTTGGTCGAGCTGATGACGCTGATGCGGACGTGCTACGGCGGCAAGCTCGTTCCTGACGACATTGACCGATTCAAGAAGGCCGTCCACGAGAACTATCTGTTGCCGTTCGCAGATCGGCGCATGCGCAACGTTGCATGGTGCTTCGGGCAGGGCGAGCTGGCGAAGGACATGCGGATTTGGCACGGTGCTAACGGTGCGGAGGGCGCGAACTGGGGCGTATTCGACAACGAGCACGACAGCATCGACCTGACGCAGTGCCGGCACTACTGCTTCGAAATGCGGCAGCTCATCAAGGATGCTGTGGCTCGGCCCGAGCTGCCCGTCGTGTTGAGCTATCCGTTCCACCGCATCGAGCAGTCGATGAACGGCGATCCGTTCATTCTCGTGCTGGAAGAAGGTCAGAACCTCGTCAAGCACGCGTATTGGCGCGAGAAGATCGACGCCTACATCATGCAAATCCGTCGTAAGAACGGCCTGCTCATCTTCGTTACGCCTGACGCGAAATATCTCTACTGCGAAACCGATTCGATCCAGAAACAGACGGCGACCAAGATCTATTTGCCGAATGGCGAGGCCAGCAAGGTCGATCTCGTGGATCACTTGGGCCTTACGGTCGGCGAGTTCGATTTCATTCACGACACCCCGCCCGAGAGCTTCAAGTTCCTGATTCGGCGCGGCAGTGAGTCGATCCGCGTCGTGTTCGATCTGTCCGATATGCCCGAGTTTATTCCGGTGCTGTCCTCGAACGACAAGGGCGTAGCGCTAATGGAGCGAATCATCAGCGAGTTAGGAACCGACGATCCCGAACAGTGGGTGCCGGTGTTTATGGAGCGTGCGATTGCCGAGAACACGCACAACCTCAAGAAGAAAGGAGCATGACCATGAAAAAGACCCTCGTAACTCTCGCAATGGCCGCCTCGCTCGGTGCTTCGGTGCCGGCCTTCGCGACTGGTATTCCGACGTTCGATGCTGCGACCGTGATTCAACTGCAACAGCAGTTCCAGCAATTGCAGGCTCAGTACAAAACACTCAAGGACCAGTACGCGGCGGTCACAGGAAGCTATGGCCGTGGTGCTATCGGCCTGAATCAATCGATCAGCTCGGCATCGGTGGTGCCGGGTTCGTGGCAAGAGGTTGTCGCGCAGCAGCAGAGTGGGGCGTTCGGCTCGAAACAGAACTTCTACGAGAAGCTCATCAACACGATGCCGCAAGACCTGTTCGCGAATCCGCAGGGGCAAACCGCGACGAACTACAAGATGAGCACGGATTCGGTGCGGGCTGCGATGGCCGGTGGCGACTCGTTGTACTCGGAGGTTCAGACGCACCTCAACAACCTGTCGGTGCTGAGCCAGCAGGTTGATACGACGGCGAACGTCAAGGACGCGCAGGACTTGCAAAACCGCATCTCGACCGAGAACGGCATGCTGTCGAGCGCGATGGCGAAGCTCAACGCGATGAACATGAACCTGCAAGCGAACCTGCTGAACCAGCAGAACCAAGCGACGGCCGCAACGCAGAAGTATTTCCGCCGCACGGGCCAATAACCGGTTCTCGCATGCGAGAACACCAAATTCACTGAGAGAAACGTCATGAAAATTTTCGCACTCCTGCCAGCCTTCATTCTGCTGTGGCCGATGGCCAAGCTCGCGAAGAAGGGGTGGCGCTTCCTTGCCGTTCTGTTCTTTGCGGCGCTCGTGACGGGCTGCGCGAGCTCGTCCAACAAGTTCGACAAGTCGCCATGCGCCTGCGACTTCAAGCCGATCAACACGGGCAGCTACGGGAGCAAGACCGATGCGTAACCTCTACTGGATGCTCGTTTCAGGTGCCGCCGTGGTTATCGCAATCGGCGGGTCCGTCTACTACCTGTTCCCGAAGCAGCCGGCGACCAACCCGATGCCGAACATGCCTCAAGCGCCCACGACCGAGAGCCGCGTGCTTGTCGTGCCGAACGGCAACCCGTTGCTGACGGCCGACAAGTCGCAGTTTCGGCAATGGCTGCCGGCGTATTGCGGAGCGGACATATTCATGCAGGCCAGTCCGGAGCCGCACAAGGTCGATGTGTGCGTGAACGGCACGATCTCTCGGGTTGCTGGCGCAACTGGCGTGAAGCTGACGCGCGCCGATGTGCTCGATCCGCGTGTCAAGGCGCACTGGCGTGAAGTGATGGGGGCTAGATAGCTATGGCAACCATGACCCTACAGGGCTTGGTCGGTGCGGCGGATGGAGTGACCGAGGCTTTCCTGTCGCAAACGTACCCGGCCATTTCGTCGGCAGTCTCGACGCCGATCTACCTTGCCGCCGTGCTGTATTGGGCGCTCTTTGGCTACAAGGTTTATGCGGGGTATGCCGGCATGCAGTGGAAAGACCTGCTGGCGAAATGCGTCATGACAGTGGCGGTGTTTGGCACGCTCAATTGGGGTGGTTTCGCCCAAATGATCTACCACGCCTTCACGTCCTCGATGGAAAGCGCTGCGGGGACGATCATGGCTGGCAAGCCCACGGCGCAAATGCTCGACTCGCTGTTTTCCAACGTCCAAAAGGTATCGGACACGCTGCGTTCGGCCGACTTCTACCAGATCGCGATGATTCTCGACGGTCTGGTGCTGTTCATCCTGAACTGCATCTTGTTCGTGCTGGCGCTCGTGTACATGACCATTGCCAAGTTTGGCCTGGCTATCACGATGGTTCTCCTACCGCTGTTCATCGGTTTCGCGATGTTCCCCGAAACCCGGCAGTGGTTCATGAACTGGCTGAGCAAGATGATGACGTTCACCTTCATCTACATCCTCGTGATTGCCATCGTCCGCTTCGGCTTTTTGGCCTTCGGTGATGCCATCGACACGGCCGGTCAAGCCGCACAAGCGACCTCGCCGGACTTGGTGACGTCGGAACAGACAACGCAGCTCGTCATTGTGGAGGGCGTGTTGATTCTGTTCATGTTGGGCGTGCGTGGTTGGGCGGCGGCGCTATCCGGCGCGGCCTCGTCGTCTACTGGAACGTTGGTGATGATCGCCCGCATGGCGCTCACGAAAGGAGCAGGCAAATGAAATTCTTCGGTAAAGGCACGTTTTTGGGCGACGCATCGACGCGTTCAACGCAGTTGGGAGGCTCGAACAAGCTCAAGCAGGAACGCAATCGGGCGTACCTGTTCATCGCCCTTCTGTTGTTCGTCATCGGCGGCTTGGCGAGCGCTGTAACCGTGCTGGCGAACATTCACACGGTCGTTCCGGTGGTGTCGGTCATCGATGCGAACGGGCATGTGACGAAACAGCAGGTCGTGAACAAGGAGACGATCACGGGGCAGGAGAGCTTCGTCCAGAGTCAGGTGTACGACTTCATCATGTACTGCAACACGTTCGATCCGAACTGGCGGCAGCGCTTCGCCGATCTGTGCCGGCTGCACTCAACGCAGGCGGTCGCAGCTCAGTACGACGCGGAAACCAGCCCGGACAATCCGAACAACCCGTATTACCAGCTCGGGCAGGGCGGCCGCCGCTATCCGAAGGTCACGGGTATCACCTCGCTCGGTAAAGACGCGTATCAGGTGTCGTTCCAGTCGATCACCGAGAAGCCGGGTAGCCCGTCGCAAACGGAGTACTACACCGCGCTCGTCCGCTACACGTTCACGTTCAAGCCGCTTGCACTTGGCGACCGTTGGGAAAACTCCCTCGGCTACGCCACAACCGCATATCGCAAAGATCAAGAGCTGAGCCGCCAGTAACTCGATTTGTACAAGGAAACAGACCATGAACTTCAAAGCCATTCCGCTCGCTATCGCCGTCATCGCCGGCACGACGATTTCGTTGGCCTCCGCACCGGCACTCGCGGCCAAGTTGCCTCACTCGCTCGTTACCGATGATCGGGTCAAGCAGGTGCCGTATGACCCGAATCAGGTCTACGAGGTTGTCGGCACGTATGGCTACCAGACTTCCATCGAGTTTGCCAGCGACGAGACGGTCAAGGTCGTGACGTTGGGCGATTCGATTGCTTGGCAGACAGTGCCTTACCAGAATCGGCTGTTCATCAAGCCGGTGGAACCGAATGCGGTCACGAACCTGACGGTGATTACCGACAAGCGCACCTACTATTTCAAGCTCACCAGCTCGAAGGCCCGCACGACGCAGACGTTTCTCGTGCGCTTCATCTATCCGAACTCGAACGTGAATGGTTTCGCCGGCGCGGGCCGCTCGGGCGCAAGCACGAGCAACGGGATTGATCCGGCGAATCTGAACATCGACTACGGTATTTCGGGCGACAAGACCTCGATTCCGCTGAACCGTGCATTTGACGACGGGCAGTTCACCTACTTCCTGTTCGACCGTGATGCGGAAATTCCGTCGTTCTACACGGTGGGCGCGGACGGTACGGAGTCCGCGGTGAGTCCGCGCCGGGAAGGCCCGTACATGGTCGTCAAGCGCACGGCAGCCCTCTTCACGCTGCGCAACGGCAATGCCTACCTGTGCGTGCAGAACAACGCGAGCCCGTATCGCCGTGGTGACGTGAACGGCAGCACGGCGCGCAACGTCGGGGGTCACTGATATGGTCGATCAGAACAACAAGGCTCCTGACGACCGCGAGGCGGCCGTTCGCGAGTGGGAAAAACAGGCGAATGCGTCGATGGTGTCCGACGACCGCAAGAAGCGGATCGGCGGTATCGCCATCGCTGCGATTGCGGCGGCAGCCATCGCGGCTGTGTGGGTGGTCAAGCATAGCGGCAGCGACCCGGCGAAGCCGGCAGCCAGCAGCGATATTTCGATCCCGGATCGCAAGCCTGTGCCGAAGCTCAAGGATCAGCAGCCGGCAGCCGTTCCGGCCGTCACGTCCGCGCCGGCCGCGACGCCGGCAAGCGCCGTGCAAGCTGATGACCCGATGAAGGCGCAGCGCGAGCAGATGGAAATGCAGCGTCGCGAGCAAGCGCGGCGCATGCTGGAAGCTCGCATGAAGTCGGCCATCATCCCGCCGAACAGCACGAATCAAGCGCCGGCGAGCGATCAGGCGCAAGCCGCGCCCGATGCGAACGGGCAGCCGTCGCAGAATGCCGGGATGCTCGGCGGTGGCTCTGGCGACCGTGGCCCGCAAGACGCCAACTCGCGCTTTGCGCGCGCGGTGAGCGGCAACGGCGTGCCTGTAAGCATGGCGAGCCGGATCGACAACCTGCCGTACAAGGTTTTGCAAGGCGAGTTTATCGAGGCCGTGCTGGAACCTCGGGCGATCTCCGATCTGCCGGGCCAGTTGTGCGCGCTGATTCAACGCGACGTATACGGCGCGCAAGGCCGGAACAAGCTGATTCCGTGGGGTTCGCGCGTGTGCGGCACGTACAACGCCGAGCTGCGCAAGGGTCAAGATCGGCTGTTCGTCGTGTGGAACACGTTGCGCCGGCCGGACGGTGTACAGGTGGCAATCGACAGCGCCGGCGCCGACCAGCTCGGCACGGCTGGCATGGGCGGCATCGTTGACACGCACTTTGCCGAGATTTTCGGCACGTCGGCGCTGCTGTCGATCATCGGCGCCGGCGCGTCGAATGTCGGCGTGAGTTCGGGCGATCAGTACAACTCTGCCTCCCAATACCGACAGTCGGTGCAGCAGGCCGCCGCTCAATCCTCGCAACAGGTGCTTTCACCGTACATCAACATGCAGCCGACCGTCACGGTGCCGGCTGGCTCGCGCGTGCGTATCTACGTGAACAAGGATTTGGATTTCACCTCGATCTACAAGGATGAGATCGACGCGGCGAAGCACGGCGAAGGCGTGACGTTCATTCAATAAGGGGGAGGCCCATGTCGCAGATTGCATCTTTCCGAGCCAAGCTCGCGCCGATTGTTAGCTACCTCGATGACGCGAAAGTCACCGAGCTGGCCGTCAACCGACCGCGCGAGCTGTGGCTCGGGCGGCAGGGTCAGCGGTACATGGAACGGGTGGAAGTACCTGAGCTGACCTTTCCCTTGCTCGAATCGCTGGCCGAAGTCACGGCGTCCTACACCAGTCAGGAAACCGACCGGGAGCGGCCGCTGTTGGCCGCGACGATCCCGATTGATCTTTCCGATGGCATCCCGGACGCGGAGCGCGGTGGCTACCGCGTTCAAGTCGTGCGGCCGCCTGCGGTGGAAGAGCAAACCATCGCTCTCTGTATCCGTAAGCCTACGCTGCTCGATATGGGTCTGCCGCAATACACCAAGCAAGGCGCGTTCGAAACCGTCAACCAGAAGGTCGAGGACGAGAAGTATTCGGATGACCATCTGCTTGAACTGTACAAGGAGCGTCGGTGGGAGGAGTTCTTGCGCGGGACGGTTCGAGCGCACAAGAACATCGTGATTTCGGCCGGCACGAACGCCGGCAAGACGACGTTGCTGAACGCGCTGCTCAAGGAAATTCCCGAGCATGAGCGCGTGGTCACGATTGAGGACTCGCGTGAAATCCGGCCGCCGCAACGCAACTGCCTGCACATGCTGTATTCGCGGGGCGGGCAGGGTGTCGCCAAGGTTACGGCGGTGGATCTGCTGGAAGCCATGCTGCGACTCACGCCGGATCGCCCAATCATGGGCGAACTGCGCGGCGCGGAAGCGTACTCGTACCTCGAACTGCTCAACTCCGGGCATACCGGCTCGATCACGACGATTCACGCTGACAGTCCGAGCCTGATGTACGACCGACTCGCTCAGATGGTGATGCGGTTCGGCTCGCCGATGGCGAAAGACCAGATTATCGACTACGCGCGGTCGCTTATTCAGGTGGTGATTCAGTTCAAGCGCGGCCCTGACGGCCGCCGCTACGTTTCGGAGATTCTGTATGAAGGCGCTTAACGTGATGACAGTCGCGGCCGGCGTGCTTGCCGTTGCGCCGGTGCTCGCCGGCGCGCAAGCGGTGACGCAGCCGCAACCGCTGCCGTTCGAGAAGCTGGCCGCCGAGTGTGCGCCGGGCGTTCATCCGACGACGCTCAAGGGCGTTGTGAGTACCGAATCGGCGGGGAATCCCTACGCGATTGGCGTCGTCGGTGGCCGGCTGGAACGTCAGCCGCGCAGCTTGACGGAAGCGGTCGCGACAGCCCGCGAGCTGGAACGGCAGGGCTTCAATTTCTCGATGGGACTCGGCCAGGTCAACCGCTACAACCTCGCGAAGTACGGCGAGAGCTACGAGACAGTATTCGAGCCGTGCCGCAACCTAAAGGCCGGTAGCGCGATCCTGAAAGACTGCTACCAGCGTGCAAGGGCGCAAATTCCCGACGACCAGCAAGCCTTGCGAGCCGCGTTCAGTTGCTACTACTCGGGCAACTTCACGCGCGGTTTCCGGCCGGATCGCGCCGGCCAACCGAGCTACGTGCAGAAGGTTGTTGCGAACGCGACCGATATAGCTCAGTCGATTCCCGTCGTGCCGGCAGTGAAACCGGATAGCTCCGATGCCGCCGTTGCTGTTCGACCGGCCGGCCGGGGTTCCGCGCCGGCAAAGCGGCCGGCAATGCCAGCGCAATGGGTGATTTTCGCGGATGGCCGGCAGCAGGGCGGCCAGTCTGCCGAGTCGCCGGCCGTCAAGGTGCAGCTCGCAACGCCGGCCGATGGCGCAGCGCCGGCAACTGCATCCGCTCGACCTGTCGCCGCGCCGGCGCAGCGCGAGACGCGGGCTGTATCCGTTCAGCGGGCGTCGTCATCGAGCAATCAACAAGATGCGCCGTTCGTCCAGTTTGTGAAGTGACCGGTTTTTCTCGCGTGCGAGAAAAGCGTTTTCAGGAGAAGAAGCCATGAAGAAACTGCTCGTTGCCCTGTTCGTTGTCGGCGCGTCCATGTCTGCACACGCGTCGGAATACGGCTGCAAGGTACTGCTTTGTCTTGCTAACCCCGCGTCGAATGGCGGCCCTAAAGGCGTCAACGAATGCGTTCCCCCAATCGACCAGCTCTATCACGATCTAAGCAAGGGTCGGCCGTTTCCAACGTGCGATCAATCGGATGGGAATGACGGATCGAGCTATGCGCGACAGGTGTATGACCCCTACGACCCTTGCCCGGCTCCGCTGCAACCGGCTGCGAGCGGTTCGTACGTCGTGCAAGGCGCGAAGAAAACCGGCAACACTAAGCCGCAATGGGGATGGTGGGGCGGCAGCACCTACGATCTGGTCGGCCAGCCGCAAGTGTCGGAGAACCGGGGCATGGGGATGATGCTCGGTGCGCGGGCTTGCGTCGGGAAGTCGGTCGGCTCGTATGTCGTCGGCCAGCGCGACGATAGCAGCTACACCGTGTATGTGTTCGACAAGATCACGTGGCAGCAGCCGCAGAATCCGCAAGCCATTGACGTGTACGTCAACGGCCAGTGGTATCAGCGCGTGCGCTGGTAATCAGGAGGTGGCGATGCGTCGATTGATCGTCTGCGCCGCCCTGTTGGCCCTCGCTCCGGTAGCGGGGGCCAACAGCTTTGCGGCTGGCCTGTTGGACACCATGCGTAGCGTGGTGGCCGCCGAGCCGACGAATGCCCCGGATAGTCAGGCCGTCGAGATTGCTTTCTCGCCGGATGGACGTGCGGAAGCCTTGGTGCTCAAAGTAATTCGCTCCGCGAAGTCATCTATCCGGCTGGCCGGCTACACCTTCACGTCGCCGGCCATCGTGCGCGCGCTGGCTGACGCAAAGCGCCGTGGTGTCGATGTGGCCGTGGTGGTGGACTACAAGAACAATCTCGTAGAAAACCGCTCGAACACGTCGCGGCAGGCGCTCAACCTGCTGGTCAACGCGGGCATCCCGACTCGCACGATCAGCGTGTACCCGATCCACCACGATAAATACATGGTGGTCGACGGGCTGCACGTCGAAACCGGGAGCTTCAATTTCACGACGGCCGCCGCTCGTCGCAACAGCGAGAATGTCGTCGTGCTGTGGAACAACCCGGATGCCGCTCGCCAGTACATCGCGCACTGGCAAAGCCGATGGGAACAAGGTCAGCAATACCAATCGAGTTATTGATCGGCGCTCCGACGCGGCCCTCGGATATAGTCGGAGCGTTTTGACCGGCTGCTCGCGCAGTCGGTTTTTTTTAGGAGACGAACGAATGGAAGTGACGATCTATTGCGATGCGAAGGTGCTGGAAATGGTTGTTTGGAAGATGGAGAAACGCTCGAAGGAGATGGCACCATCTCACCCGCTCTACAACAAGAGCTATGACGAACTGGTGCCGGTTTTCTGGAAGAAGATCGCGGACGCGGTTACGGCGCACTGCGCGACCAAACATAGCGACCCGATCATCGAATACGCTTTCGTGCTCGGTGCGCCGCTGGACGACACGGTATTCATGTTCACCCCTGGTATTTGCGGACGGGAAACGTCGCAGACGGTGAACGTGGAGTACATCGATACAAAGGAGCTGGTTGTCGATTTCTACACACACACAAGCCCGTGACATGGAAATTCGCGTGTCGAGATCGCGTTTCGTGATGGAATTCCCCTGTTTTTTGGAGACGAACAAATGACGAAGATTAAGAGCTTTACCCCTTGCAACGGTTGGTACTACACGGCGAAAGGCTCACGAGACGAGGACATCGTTTTCAAACTGGCCGGGTGGGCGGTCCTCGAAGAAACCGGTGCGGTTGTCGGCATGGTTTCAGTGTCTGATGCTGCGACGGACGATAACGTGGCGCGGCTGGTAACTCCGCCGCCGATCAAGGGCAGGTATTTGCCGGAGGAGTTGTTGACCGAGCAACAGAAGGCCGCCGCCAAGCGCGGGTAATGACATGAGGGCTGCGAGGCTAACAACTGTTCACTGAGAGAACGATATGCATCCGATCCTGCAAAAGACCTTCGGCGGACTGTCCCGCGAATACTATTTCCGACAGTTCGTGTTCGGCCTCATCTTCCCTGCGATGATCGTGTTCGTCTTTACACACGGTACGCGCCATGTCCCAATGCCTGCGCCGCTCATGTTTACGTTGATTGTGAATACGTTGCTCTACCCGTACTCCCGGTTCGTCTATGAACGTGTCGTCGGCTTCATCGTGGGCGAGAACGTGTTCTTCGTGAACGCCATTTTTATGCTGTTCGTCAAGACAATGACGATGGCGATCTGCTGGTCCTTCTCAATCTTCATCGCGCCGATTGGCTTGCTGTATCTCTATATCCACCACAGCCGGCGTGCAACGACGTGACGGGCACGAAGAAAAAGGCCGGGGCAAGCCCGGCCTTTTTTCGTTCGCTCGCCACGTCGCGCAGCAACCATGCCTTGTCGGCCGCCCCGGCTGTTCCGTTGCTCCCCGAACCCCATCAATCTCCGTTTTGTTCCTCGACCGCACTAAGAAAATCGCGAGGACCGGTTATGACCATGCGCGATTTGCTTGCGCGGCTGAGAAAAGCGATGCTTTGATCGGCGTGGCAGTAGTAGGGCATAACCTCAACGACTTCTTCATCATCTGGCCGAGCGTCGCCCTCCACTGACTTAGCTTCGTCTTCCCAAGCCTCGCTCGCTTGTGAGGTTTCGCGGTACAAGCGCGGGCGGGCAACGTCCACCGTTCCATCGTAGACGAAGTACATCACTGATTTATCACCGAATCGCACCGCACCTGTATATCTCGCCATGATGAATTGCGGCTCCTAGTTGGGGTCGTCTGAGAAAACGGAAAAAATCGTACGCTAAGCCGAGACCGCTGGTCCAGTAGACGCTACGGATTCAGGGCAACCTCACAGCGCTCTGACGCTGCCGAAGGCTGTCCGCCCAGGCCGCCAAGGCATCGATCTCGGCCGTCAGTGCTTCTGGCTTCGGTAGAGGACGGTTCAACGCAGCGGCGGCACTATGCAGCAGTTCAGAACAGCGACCAAATCCGTCCCGCATGGCTTCGCAGTCGGGAACCGTAATCGCGGTCAGCTTGACCAGGCCTGGCGTCTTCACTTCGTTGGACAGTCGCCGGATGACGTGCCCGACAGCTTCTTCAACCGCGATCTCCCACGTATCGCGCAACGTCGCGGCGATGGATTTGACGGACTTGCGCCACTCGTCGAGATTGCCTTGCTCGAAATGGTAGCATTCACCCGCAAGCTGATTGCTCAGACTTGTGGTGATGTCACTGACCCTACGCGCTTTGAATGGCGGCTCGCTGCGGCAGAAGCCTGCCTTGTCAGCCCCCCGGCTGATGGAGCTAATCGCCACCAGCGGCTTGGGCTGAGCATCATCCGCCGCGCGATTCAGCTCGAACAGGAACGCAAGATCATGCGTGAAGACGATGACCTGGCGAAGCGCGGCCTCAGCTACCAGGCGCTTGGCCACGGCCTCCCGGTGCATGTGGTCGAGCGAGGAAACGGGATCGTCAAAGACGATGCCGGACTTGTTTTCGGTGGTGGCGAGTTCGGCCATGAACGCAGCCAAGGCAACGCAGCGATGCTCGCCTTCACTCAAAACCTGTCCCACCGCAGCCGTGGGCTTCCGTGTAAGTGAGACCTTGAAGCGGGGAATGCCCTGAACGCTGTTTTGCTGGCGAAGCTCCACAGCGAGACCAGCAATCTCAAAGCTCGCCACCTCGCGAGCAAACTGCGCGCGTAGCGCGTCCGTCACCAAAGCTTGAGCGATCTCGGTGGCCTTTGTGGTGACGCGGTTGGTAGCAGTGTCGCGTTGGGCCGCCTCAAGCCGCGCGATTTGATTCTGGCGCTCGATTTCGGCGAGAACATCGGCCTTGATGCCACCAAGCCATTGTCGATCCGCAAGTTCGGCTTTTTCGGCGAGCAAAGCGGCGCGAGCTGGAGAGCCTGCCTCCGCGGCAAGTGCGTTCGCCCGAGTCTCGATGCCCGCTGCTTGATCGACCAGCGCCTGACGTGGATATTCCGCAACGGGCACATCAATGGCGGCTCTTGGATTTGCGTGGCGTCGCCTGATCTGGCGATGACGCCACAGGGCACGCAGGGTCACGCCCCTGATCTCCAGCGCCAAGGCATCCTGACGCAGTTCGTCGCGGACGGTTGCCACAATGTTCGCAAGCTCGGCCAACGAAATAGCCTCCCCCTTGAACGTTGCCAGTGCCCGGTCGTATGCGAGGCGCGCAGCCTCGGCACGTTGCTGGCTGTCGTCGCGCACAAAAGCCTCGAAGCGATTGAGGCGATCAGCAGCGACGGGCGTCAATTCCTGCTGGCAAAGCACGCATACGCTGCCGGGATCTGTGACGGGGAAGCGCTGTTCGGGATAGGCTTCAGCGTCCGAGAATGCTCGGGCACTGGCCCATAGCGCCTGCCAAACCTCCGACCCGATCTGCGGCAACGGTTCGTCACGGAAAAGCGCACTGGAAGCAGCTTCTGCTGCCCGGCGCGCGGCATCGCTATCAACGGCATGGCGGCGCAGGTTATTGGCGGTCTCGTCGCCGATCGAAGCAAACAGCCGATCCAGACGCGCGATGTGCCCCTCAACCTTGGTCTTCAACCCAGCAAGCTGGCGCGCCGCGCGAGCTGGATCACCAGCCAGGTCTGCCGTGAGCTGAGCCAATCGGTCTTGCTCTGGTTGCGTGAGCGTGGCCAATGCTTCGACCGTCGCCGGCGCAGTGTTGGCGGTGAGCCGGGCCATGAGCTTGCCGACCGCTGTGTCCCTGCCGCATGCCGGCGTCCTGATCGCTACAGGCGTTTGTGCCTTTATCTGCGCAATCTCGGCTGCCAGCTTATCCTTGACCGACTTGCAGAGTTGCGCCAGCGCACCTAGCAGCTTGAGCGGAAACGGCGTGTAAGCCAGGTCATTCGTATCGTCAACGTGGACGTTCGCGGTGCGGGAATCGAACACGCTGACGCCTGAAAGCGCTGTGTCGGCAGCCTGTCCAAGCTGCCAAGCGTAAGTGCGGTTCTGGCCGCTGATCGCGTATTCAATCGCGGCGCTCGGCGTGCCTGGCGCAGCGTCGTAGATGTCGGGGGCGATTTCCTCGGCCTGACCGGGCATACGGGCGCGACATACTTTCTTGAGAATCCGCGCGTAGCCAGATTTTCCCGATCCGTTGTCGCCATAGATGATCGTCAAACCGACCCGGTGGAACGTCAGCCGTTGGTCGGGAGCCAGGGCGTTGACATGCCGGACCCCATGCACCTGCCGCAGATAGACTTCCCCCTGATCGCGGTTCGGGCCGCGAAGGTGCCCCGCTTCCAGCGGGACCGCCGGGCTGTCGCCCTTGCAGATGGAAGCCAGCTCATCGATCTCGGCCGGCTCCAGAGTCGCTTGCGTTGCACGTCGGCGCAGTGCGTCGCGCTGCCAGCTGGGACTATCAGCAGACCACGCAAGGATGTTGGCGAGCGCTTCAGCTTCCGTTGTCATAGACTTTTGCTTCTCCTCGGTTCGCACTTGCTACTGGCAGATATCGTCGAGGATGCTGCCATCCTTGATGCAAGCAACAACCTCGTCAATTACGAACAGCCGCGTTACTGGACCAGCAGTCTCGGCTTAGCGTACGATTTTTTCCGTTTTCTGAGACGACCCCTAGTTTCTAGATTCATTTTCCGCGCGAACGGGTCAGCGATTTCCTACGCGCTAGCCCCGACGATCTGCGGCACCTAGTGATCCGCGTCGAATCGCCCAATGAGTTGTTGCGCGATGACGCGGAGTCCTTCGGGCGATACGTCCGACAGTTCGACGGCTGGCGCGTCAGCCAGTGCGGCATACGCTCGCTGCGTCGAGCGAGCGTATGCCGGGTCATAGTGCGCCACCATGACTCGCTCGAACAGCTCGGGGATTTGGCGGAGCTTCGCCATTTCCTGCCACAACTCAAACTCTTTGCCGCCTACATGGCTTCGCAGGAAGGCAAGCCGTGATACGAAAGCATCCGGGTCCTGTTCGAAATGGCGATAGTCTTCTCGCCAAAGAACGACTCTTTGGGCCATCGGCGCATTCACGCGAATCAGTGTGCCCTTCGCATGCATGGTTTCGAGTAGCGCTGGCGGTAGCTGAACATTGCCGATCTTCTTGCTCTCCGCTTCTACCCAAACCGGCCGATTTCGAGAAAACGTCCGAAGCTTCTGTTGCAACAGGCTATCGAAAAATTTTTGTGTTGGCTGTGGAACATCGGGGATCGCACCGATGACCGAGCCACGATGAGATGCGATTTCCTCCAAATCCAATACTTGTGCCCCGGCAGCCTCAAGTTGGTATAGCAGCCGCGTCTTGCCGCATCCAGTTGGACCGGAGAGCACGAGATACTGAAAATCACATGGCAGCGTCGCTAGTTGCTCGTTGACCCAACGTCGATAGCCTTTCCAGCCGGACGGAAGGCGGTCAACCTTGAATCCGATCGTATCGAGAGCGTCAAACCATAGACGGCTACGTTTGCCGCCGCGAAAGCAATACACAAGGATCTTGCCTTGGCGTGGTCGACTGGCAATCACAGTATCAAGGTAATGCGAAATGTTTTTCAGCGAGTATGAGACGCCGATTAGGTAGGCCCGCATCTTGTCGGTGCGATGCAACGTGCCGACTTCGGCGTATTCGTCGTTGTTGACGACCGGCAGGTTGATTGCCCCCGGAATATGATCCTCGGCGTACTCGCGTTCGCTGCGCGCGTCGATGATAAGGTCGTAGTCTTCGAAGTGGTACATGGACAACTTGTCCTCTGATTGTTACCTGTGTGGGTCGAGAAGTGTGCCAGTCGGATGGCACGTGCGGAAAATTAGCCGACTGCCTTCATGTATTCCGCGTGCTTGGAAATCTCCCTGCGACAGCTCTATCGCCTCTGTGGCGGGCTTTTCGGAGCGATGGAGTAGGGTGGTGTCCGGCTGCATGTTGGCGAGCTGGAAAACGCGGCCGTCGCCGTCCAGAAACGCGACCGTTAACGCCATGTGGGTGTCGCGCATCCAGAATGCGCGCTCGGCGCTGTCGCCCCACGAAAACAGCATGCCGGGCGCGGCCGCTGCTCGGCCGGATAGTCCCTTGCGGCGCTGCGGGTCGGTGATGGCGGCCGGCAGCGCCTCGATGCGCTGGCCGCCGTCGAACATGAGCGTGCAGACGGTCGCCGGCGCGTCGTCGGCCTGATAGATCGTCCAGGCGGCCAAGATCGCGGCGCCGGCCAGCGCAAGCCAACCGCCTCGATGCCGAGTATTCACGCTCAATACCCGAGCCAGTCGAGCACTTCCTTTCCGATGTATTCCTCGCGGTCGCCTACTTCGGCTATGAACGCGGCGAAACCGCCGTCGCAGTCGTGCTTGTCGATCTCGGCCTTCGCTTCGGCTCGCGTCACGACCCATTCGCACGCATCGTAGTAATTCATGAAAGCTCCTTGGGTGAGGCGATTTAGTCGAAGCGGCCGTAGCCCGATGGCTTGCGGCCGCTGGCCGGCTGCTTGCGCTGGCGTTCGAGCTGCTGACGCTGCAATGCCTGCTTGCCATCCGCCGCGCCCTTGGGCTGCATACCGGCGCTGCGGCGCTGCAATTCGCGTTCGCGCTGGATCGCTAGGGCCGTCGTCTTGTCGAACCGGCGCGCGATGGCGGCCGGCAGCTCTTTGACCGAGTTCGTGTAGACACGTGCCTCGTACCGCGCCCGGCTGATGGCGACGTAGTACAGATTCATCGACGTGGTGCGGCTCTTGGTATCGAGCGCGATTAGCGCACGGTCGTTGGTCAAGCCCTGCGAGCTGTGGACGGTGGACGCATAGGCGTGCTCGAGGTGGAGCGGTCGATTCGTCGGCAGCTCGAGCGCGCGTGCCGGCCGGCCGTCGCGTTGCTCGACCGATTCGAGCTTGACGACGCCGCCGATCACGCCGGCGACGCGCATGCGGTCGCCGTTTGTGAGGTCGCGGCCGGGATCGTTGCGGTTGATCCGCACGGTATCTCCGACCGACAGCTCGGCGCGCTCAAGGTGGTAGACGCTGAGCTGTGTAGCCTTGCGCGGGTTGATCGTGGCAGCGGTGCCGTCCTGCCGCTCCAAGACCAGCGTATTGCCCGGCAACGCTTCCTTGACGCGGTACGTCTCGCCTCGCGTCAGTCCAGCTTTCTGATAGTCCTTCTCGGGCTGGATCACCATGCCCGGTTGATAGCTCGGCGCAAAACGGCGCTGTGCCTGTGTCATGTCCACGCGGGTCAGCGTCTCAAACTCGCGCCCGTTGCCAGCCAACTCCAACGACTCGCGCACCATTCGGTTGATCTCGCGGCGAGCCTCGTTGGTGCCGGCGACGATCAGTGTGTCGCGGCGGTCGGCTTCGGTGAGGGCGATGTAGTCGTTCACGATGGCGCGGTGCCGCTCGGTCGGCTCTTTCAGTTCCTCAACGTGTTTGAGGTGTGCGAGCGATTGCGTGACGCGGCCCTCGGCCGCATGCTCGACGGCCGTTTTCAGCTCGTGGTCTTTCTGACGCTGGATTTCACTGATGCGCGCGGTCTGCATGCCGTCGTGTTGAAGCTGCGCGAACGGCTTGCCTGCCTCGATGGCCTCGGTCTGCTTCGTGTCGCCGATCATGACCATGCGCGCGCCGGCCTTCTCGACAGTCCGCATGAGTTGTTCCATCTGGCGAGCGCCGACGACACCAGACTCGTCCAGAACGATGATCGTCTTGCCGTCGATGGGCTTGTCCTTGGTGCGAAGAAAGCTCGCCAGCGTGTGAGCTTCTAGCCCCTCGTTCTTGAGCGCCTTGACCTGATTCCCATAGGGCGCGAGGGCGACGGTGCGGTAGCCCTCGCTCACGGCCGACGCCTGCTTGATGAGGGCGACGGCCTGATTGACGGTATAGGTTTTCCCGGTGCCGGCGTCGCCCTGAATGCCGACGAATCGGTTACTCGTCGCGACGATGGTTTCCACGGCCGTACGCTGACCAGCGTTGAGCGCGGAGCTTTCGAGAGCCGTCTTGACGGCCGCCGCCGTCAAGATCGGCGCGACGGCTCCGCGTCCGGTGCGCTCGATGGCGAGAATCGCCTTCTCGCGCGCGAGCGCCTTTTGCGTCGTGTAGCGCTTCTCGGCCGGCACGAGAGAACCTTGCTTGATCGCGTTGTTGACGTACTGCTGCGCCTGTTTGCCCGACCAGCCTTTCAGCTCTTGCAGATAGCTTTTCCAGCCCGCCGACGAGAGGGCGGGGCCGTCCTTCCGGTCGGCCATGCGATACGCCGGCACCGCCTCGATCAGCGCCCCTTGTCCGACCAGGCGCTTGATCTCGGCGCGCACGTCGTCCGGCCCGGCCAACCCGACCGCGCGGCGCAGTGCCGTCGCCGTGAGCGCGCTTTCGCGGACGACGGCCTCACGTTCAGTCAAGTGGTTGATGGCGTACTGCACGACCGCCTGCGCCGGCGTAAGACCGGCCGGCAAGCTCGTTGCCGCGACGCGATCACGGTCGGCGGCGTCAGCGCGACTACCGCCACGGCCGCCGATGCTGTCGCCCGTCTCTTGCCCTCGACGTTCCCGCCCGCCGCTCGCGTCGTAGCTGCGCCCGTCGAGCTGCGAATGCGGGCCGTAGTCAATGCCAAGCTCGCGGCTTTTCTCGACCCAGTATTGCTTGACGATCTCGCGGTCGGATTCGTCTTTGCGCGGCCGCGTAGCAAGCGCGATCACCTGCTTTTCGAGCGTAGTCGCTGTCGCCCGCGTCTTGCCTTCGTTCGCAAGGGCTTCCTCGATGACGCGGCTACGTGCTGAGAACGCTTCGATCTGATCGCGGCTGATGTGGGCCAGCTCGAAATTACCCTTGTCGTCTACGAGCCGGATCGAGTAGCCAAGCTCCTGCAAGCTCTTCGCCAGCTCGGCCTTGTAGATCGCGTCTACCTCGTGCTGCACACGAAATATGTCCTCGTTCGACAGCGCGCGCCACGCACCATCGGAGCGCCGCGTCATGTTCAGCACGACAGAATGCGTGTGGAGCTGCGGGTCTTTCGCCCGGCTCATCTCGTGCCGAAACTTGCCGATGACCATGTTCCCGGTGCGCTCCCGGTAGCTCTTGCCCTTGACCTTCTTTCGAGCCTCGGCCAGCCGCTCGACCTGTTCGAGTGCGCGGGTAACGGCGCGGTCATGCGCTGCCGTCACCTCGCGGTCGCCGGCGACGAGCGCCTGCATCGAAACCGACTTCGGGGCCGAAAACGTGAGGTCTAGCCCCATACGCTTCTTGTTGTCGGTCGGATCGAATGTCGTCTGGATGCGCTCGCCGTTGGGAAGCTGGCCGTCCAACAGGCGCGAGAGCTGCGCCTGTTCAATCGGCCCGGTGAGGCCAAGGTGCTGCGCACCTTCGCCCTGCCACTCGCCGGGGTTTTCCTTGGCGTAGTAGTCATCGGCCGATGAGAAGTAGTGCGCGGCCGCGTACTGGTTGTTGCCGCGAATTGGCGTCACGTTGAGCATGGCCGGGCCTCCATCACTTGATCTCGATTGCCGTGGCTCGATGCGGGTACTTGACGTAGGGCAGCTTGATCTTGGCGATAGGAAAATCCTCGGCAAACATGACGTACCCTTCGAGGTCCTTCAAGAAGGAGATTTCCGAATCCATCACCACGGGTTCCGGCGGACTGGTGACGATGTTGCGGCTGCGCCCGCCGCCACTGCTGCCCGCGTTCATCGTGATTTGCATGCGCTCGACCTGATGCTTGCCAAGGATCTCGCTCGCCTTGTCAGTATTGAGCGCGTTCGAGCCGCCGAAGATGAGGTAGTTACGGAAGCAGCCGAGCAGCGTGCGAGCGGCATCTTTGCCGTAGGTCTCATCGAGCTGTGCCCAATCCTGAATCGAGGCCGCCATGCGCAGACCGTGCTTCCGACCTTTCGTCGCAGCCGGCACGAACGATTCGAGCTTGCCGAGCGATTCCAGCTCATCGAGAAACAACCAAAGCCGCCGTGTCAGCGGGGCCGAGGTGTCCGGGATGCTCATGATCGTGGCGCAAATCGTGTCGATCCACGTTGCGACGAGCGGACGCTGCGCCTTCCGCATGTCCTCGCGCCACGTGATGAATAGATTGCCGGCGTTCGGGTCATGCACCCATTTGTACAGCGAGAATTCGCCCTTGGTCATGAATCGCAGCGGTCGCACGTACTTGTTCATCATGAATTGAACCGACGCCACCGCTTTTTCCGCGTTCTCGCGGAAATACCCCTGTGAATCGGTGTTCGCGAGAAACGCCCGGATCACCTCGCCGTCCTCCCGTACGAGAAGATTGACCAACGTGTCTTGATCCGGGTTGTTCGTCTCGACCAGCTTGCGCATGGTGTCAGCCAGCACGTCCCGGGTATACGAGCACCACTGCTCGTCACCGGGATCAACCTGCGGCGGGATGATGCTCGAAGCCATCCGGTCGAAATCGTGAACGCCCCTGATCTCGTTGAAGATCGTCCACCCGACCGAGCGGCGATCAAACGGGTTGAGAATCGTGTCGCCGGGAAAGCTGAACTTCGAGTAGAACGTGCCGTTCGGATCGACCACGGCCATCTTGTCGCGGCGCTTCACGGCTGACGCGATCATGCTTTCCATCGCGACGGATTTACCTGCACCGATGGTCGCGCAAATCAGCGTGTTTCGGTTCTCAAGGTGCAGCGGCATCGGCATCCGACCGATCATGATGGGCGGCAAGTCCTTCGCGCCCTTGATCTCGGAGCGGAGCCGGCGATTCTCACGGCGGTTCGCCGCTTTGACCTGGTGCTTGACGCTGTGCCAGTTCGCCATGCGCGCGCCCCGGAGCCAGCGGTGATACCGCGCGCCGCGGAACCCGTCGTCGCCGTACTCGTGGAACAGATACCCGGTGGTCGCAGCGAGTCCAAGACCGAGCACAACCCCGCCGGCAATGAGAGGATTGTGCGGCGTCATATGCAGCGCAGCGGTGAGAGCTTCCGGGAGCGGCCGAAGCGGGACATTCGCGGCATACGTGCCGGCGAGCCAGCCGGCAATCGGTAAGCTGACGCCAAAGAGCATCGTGGCGTTCTCGGCTTCATGTTTCTGCATCGCTCATTCCCTCCCGATGGTTGCATCGCATCGTCGGCCGAGCAGCGCGGCCAACGTCTCCGCGTCGCGGGCCGCATCGAGGCAATCGCGCCGCAACGCGCTCGCAAGCGCGTCGCGGAGCCAATAGCTTGTGCTGGCCGCGTCGATGACGGCCTGAATCTCGGCCTCGATTTGGTCGGTCGGTTTTGGCATCACGAATCCTCCGTAAAACGGACTATCAGGGAAGCGAGTTCGGGAAACGATGCGGCGAGCAATTCGGCCGGTACGCCGGCTTTCTCGCATGCGAGAACCAGCTCGTTGAATTCGCCAGTCGTCGCCTTCTTCCGCGCCAGAAAGAGAAGCATCGCAAGAAGCGCATGCGCGGTTTTCTGGCTCCGCTCGATTTCTGCCAGCCGGCCAATAAGCTCTTGGCGCTCGGCCCATGCCTCCATGCTGTCGCGCGTCGCTTCGCGCTGGCCGCCGCGATCAAGTGCCTTGTCGCGAATGTATTTCGACAGGTGCTTGTAGCCGGCCAATGCGGCGGCTTCCTCGACCCTGCGGCGATCCTCGTCCGTGAACCAGACCGGGATGGATTTGCCCGTGCTCATGCGCCGTTACCCCGCTGCAAGACCATGAAATTGATCATTCGTCGTACCTATAGAGTTTTCTATAGATTAAAACCTAGCATACATGCGGCTTATACGCAAATTCCTATAGAAAATCTATAGAGTCTGTATAGCGGCGAATGCCGCGCAAAGCCCGATGAAATCGGGCTTTGCATCCCCCGGAGGGGGTGCGTGTTGTGTATTGAGATTTCTGGCCTGTTAAGGACAGGAATCTCTAGGGGTTAAGGGCGTTCAGGCTGCATAGGCCGAAGGCCGTAGGCAGACAGCACCAAAAATGCACCAGAATCATATTCAAAGCGTAGAACGTGCGTACTATGATGTTTGCACAGTCGAAGCAACGTAGTAGACTGATGATAGTGATTTGATAGTAAATGAGACCGCTAATGAGCGAACCAGACCTGAAAGCCCAAATCGAGGCGATCAAGCTCACGACGAAAGCAGCCAAGCTGCGAAAGCTGATGCCGTCTATAGAGGCGAAATTGGCGGAAGGCGTGCGTGCGGCCGAGATCGTGGAGACGCTTAGGAAGGGTGGTTTAGACCTGACGATGGGCACGTTCAGAAACTACCTGCACCAATACCGCGTGAAGCAACACGGGAAGGCCGTGGAGCGGCAGGCAACGCCTGTCGGTCCACGGCCGCCTGAATCCGTTGAATCTGTTTCGTACGAAACAGATTCAACGGCCGCGAGTGAATCGGGTGGGCCTGTCTCGATACAGGAGCTTGACCGCCTGATGAAACCCGACCCGGCAAAACAGGCCGAGGATTTGGCGCATTACGAGCGCCTAGCGAAACAGCAACGAAGGAGCCGCGACAAATGAAAGTAGCCGTCATTAACTTCAGTGGGAACCCGGGCAAATCGACGCTCGCCGACAACCTGCTTGCGCCGCGCATGAACGCGCCGAAGTTCGAGATCGAGACGATCAATGCAGGAGCGACCGCGAACGCGGACGCGGAACGCCTCAAGGGCAAAGACTACGGCGGGCTGCAAGAGGATCTGATGACGCTCGCCTCGGCCATCGTGGACGTGGGCGCGTCCAACGTCGAGGAGTTCATCAAGCAGATGGGCCAGTTCGACGGCTCGCACGAGGAATTCGACTATTTCGTCGTTCCGGCCATCAGCGAGAAGAAACAGCAGATCGACACCGTCAACACGATCAAGACGCTGGCCGGCCTCGGCGTGCCAGCCAAGAAAATCCGCGTCGTGTTCAACAAGGTCGAGCTGGAAGATGCGAACGACGTACCGCGCCTGTTCGCGATGATCTTCGGGTTTCACGAGGCGGAGAAGCGGTTCACGCTGCGGCCGGAAGCCGTTGTATTCAAGAACGAGATTTTCGAGCGGCTGCGGGGGCTGAATAAGACCGTCTCCGAAATCGTCGCGGATGAAACGGACTACCGGGCCATGCTGCGCGAAGCGACGGACGAGGCCACCAAGGCGCGCGCGGTCACCATGATCTCGGCGCAACGGCTCGCGAAGTCGGCGCACAAGAACCTCGATGACGTGTACAAGGTTCTGTTCAAGTAACGGGGGAAGTCATGGGCGGCAACGTATCCACCGCGCGCGAAGCGCTTATGGCCGAGCTGCTGCAAGATGCCGACGCCCTCGTGCGTCGCTTCGAGCAGGCCGACGAGGCGCTATCCGGCAAGATCGAGCAGGCGACCACGGACGCGGCCGGCAAGGCGTTCCTGGCCGCGAAACTCAATTTCGAGTCGGTCATCGACCAGAACGCCAACAAGCTGATCGAGGCAGGCCGCGTAGCGGCCGCGCAGATCGGGAATCAGCTCAATGGCGGCGCAGCGCAGCTCGTCGCCGCGAATGCCTCGCTTGAACACAAGGCGCGGCGGTTCGTGGCGCTGCTGGCCGGGTTCGCGTTCGTTGCCGGCGCGGTGGGCGGCTTCGTTGGGGCCAAGCTGGCCGGGATGTAAGGCACGGGCGCTCGCGAGAGCGCCCTTTTTTCCGGCCTGCCTCCTGTATCGTACGAAACACATAGCCAAGAGAACATGATGACGCCAACAGACGAGCTATACGACGAGCTACAACAGGCATACAGCTTCTTCAACGATCACCTGTTCGATAGTGCGCTGCCGGGGTGCTTGTTCACGCTACAGCGCAAGCAAAACACGTTCGGGTTCTATTCGTCCTCCCGGTTCCTGCGCCGCGACGCCAAGGGCAAGACCGATGAAATCGCCCTCAATCCGGCATTCTTCGCGTTTCGGGCGGTCGAGAAAACGCTGTCCACGCTCGTGCATGAGATGGTGCATCAGTGGCAGGCGCATTTCGGGAAGCGCTCGCGCAGCGGCTACCACAACAAGGAATGGGCCGACAAAATGGAGTCGGTGGGCCTCATGCCGTCGAATACAGGGGAACCGGGCGGAAATCGCGTCGGCCAACAGATGACGCACTACATCATCGAGGGCGGGCGGTTCGACCGGGGCTGTGAGTCGCTGATTCGGGGCGGCGGCATGATCTCGTGGGTGGACGTCGCGGCAAAGCGAGTCCCCATGTCGATCACCGCCCTACTCGGCCCGCACGGCGAGCCAGCAGCCGGCCCGGAGGGCGGCGAAGACCCGAGCATAGACGTTGCAGCGCTGACGGCGCTTGGCCTGCAACCGGTCGATCCGGGGCAGAACAAAAAGCTCAAGGTGAAGTACACGTGTCCCGGCTGCGGCGTAAACGTGTGGGGCAAACCGGGGTTGAGCGTTAGTTGCAACGACTGCGAACGAGCCTTTGAGGAACAAGCGGGGCGCGGCAAACAGGCCGTGCCGACCGTCGAGGGGGATTAATCACGATCTGTTCTCGCATGCGAGAAACTTGGGCGCATGCAGACCGACCGGCGCGGCCGCATTCGAGGCGCGCGCAAAAAGGGGGAGCGCCCGGCCCGCAAGAGGCAGGGGCGCGGTGCCGTTATCCACGGGTCGCCAGCGGCGGCCGGTGGATAACGGCATCCCCTTTTCCTCGCCAAGAACGCGGACACCTCCCGCCTCGAATGCGGCCGCGCCGGGGCCGTTCTTTGCGGGTGCGCCTGCATACCTCCCCGGCCGGATTCGCGGTGCGCGAAAAATGGGGAAGCGCCCGGCCCGTAAGAGGCAGGGGCGCGGTGCCGTTATCCACGGGTCGCCAACGGCGGCCGGTGGGTAACGGCATCCCCATTTCCCCGGCAAGAACGCCGGCGCTGATACACCGCGAATCCGGCCCGCGCTTGCTTGCAAGCGCGTCGCCATGAAAAAGCCCGACCGAAGCCGGGCAAGTGCTCCCTCAATCCTCAACGATCAGCCGATCAGCCGATCAGCTCGGGCCGCCACTCGCGCACGATGGCGTTAAATTCGGCCTCGTAGCCGAGCGTGTCCGGGTAGTTGTTCACCCGAACGATCAAGCCGAAAACCGTAACCATGTCGGCCGCAATGGCATCGTCAACGCCCCATGCTGTCGTAAAGTCGAATCCACCACACTGGCCGGCGTTCCACCACGCCAGCAGAAAATCAGCGACGCGCCGGCTTTGCCCGGTATCACGTCGGGCGATTTCGATAAGGCGCTCAAGCGCCGCTTTCTCGTTCGGGTTCATGTAACCGGCTCTCCTTTAAAGCAAAATTGCACGAACAAAGGTCGGGCGCGCACGAGCGCCCGACAGGACATACGGCCGGCCGTCGAGCGCATCGCGTTGATCGGCCGGAAGCCGATACCAGTCACGCCGGGGAATCTTTACCGGCTGCCGCTCGTCGTCGTGCTCGATCTCGCTGTTGTCTGCGGTGAATTCTTGCATCGCCATTTGCGCCTGCTCCGTGATTCTAAGCGGCCGCCCAGGCGGGCGGCCAATGCGGGTTAGTGCATCTTGAAAGACTTCATGCCAACGCATGACACGCGTTCGGCCGGCTTCAGGTCTAGATAGTCGTACAGGCTATGCAGGGCATTGACGGCGCTTCGCGTGTCGCGGCCGTGCTTCGTCGCCGAGTAGATCCACAACGGACGGTCGGCCGAGTCGGGGACGACGCCAATGTCCATCGCTTGCGGCGCAATGGCTGTCACGCTCGATACGAGCTGGCAAATCTCAGTCGCCGTCTGGCTGTCTCGCTCTGCCAACAGCACGCCATTGCAGAGCCGGATTTCCACGGTATAGGTAGTCATTTCGTTACCCTCTGGTGTCGGTTTCTCGCATGCGGGAAACCCGGCCCGGCCGGGCTTCCTCTCGGCTATCAGGCTTTGAGCTTGCGCATTTCTTCGGCAAGAACCCAAAGGGCGCGGTTGAGCTTGACGTTCTGGTCGATGCCCGTCACCTCGCGCGTGGTAGAGGTGCGGCCGGCCCGATTGCGGCCGCGGAGGCCGCCCTTAAGCATGTTTTCCTGCACGCGGTTAAACGTCGTCCACATGTCGTCGGCGCGATCCTCGAAGCGACGCGGGGCCAACACTTGGATTTCCGTAACCGGCGCCGGCGTCTCCGGGTCGTCGTACTTGAGCGTCAGCGCCGCGCGTGCGAATGCCTGTTGCTCGCCGGTGTTGAGCGTCAGCCCCTTCATGCTGTCGCGCTGCTCGTTCACCAGCTCGAACCCGTCGAGAACCGTGAACGCGCCCTCGATGACGCGGCCGACCACATCGCCCTTGTGGGGCACGCGAATATCGCTCAGCGTCTCGCCGCACACCATGCCGTTATGGCAAACGAAGCGAAACATCCCGGCGAGCATCTGGTACGACGACGTGCCGTTGTGCGAATTGAGCAGAATGATTTCGTTCGCTTCCTTGCTCTCGATCTGGCTGCCGTGACGCAACCGGATCATGTGCTTTGTGTGGTCGCGCTGGCCCTCGTCGCGCACGCGGGTCTGACACACCATGAACGGCTGAAAGCCTTCCTTGCGCAAGCCGTTCAGCACGTCGATGGTCGGAATGTAGGTGTAGCGTTCCGAGCGGCTTTCGTGCTTGCCATCAGCGAAGATCGACGGGGCCACGCGCATGATTTCGTCGTCGGACAGCGGGCGGTCGGAACGGGTCGCAGCGATATTGCGGAACTTGGATGCAAGAGCCATTTTTGGCACTCCTATTTGATTGAGGTTGAACACTGGAACTAGGTACTTCGTTTGTTCTTGTTATGATTCTAGTATAGTGTACCGTCAACACTACGTCAATAGTAAAATAGGTTTATTGTGCCTATTGGATGCGGCGCGCGATTGAATTGTCTAATGGGTGGATCGGCAAGCACGGGACGGGCGCACCCCCTCTTCTGTAGACCAAGGGGGCCTCGGCAAACCTGCAACGGATCAAGGCAGGCCCGCACGCGGGCCGGGTTGAGCGGGCGCGGCGGCCGCGTAGCGGACACCGTGGGCGCGATTTATCCCGGTCTTAGTGCCCGCTTGCGGGTGGCCGCAACGCGGCCAGGTCAGGCCGCTCGCGGCCTGAGCCACTTAGACCTGCCGCTACGCTAGTTCTCGCATGCGAGAAAGATTGGGAATTAGTAGACGCGCCAATAGGCCAGCTTGCGCCGCAATCGCGCTGAGTGGATCTGGTCAATGACTTGCCGGGTCGGGAGCCGCTACAGTTTTCGCGGGAGAGCCCGACCTGCTCTGGCTGCATTGTTCACTTTCGGCTAGGATCCGGCGATCCCAGCCTAGAGTGCGCGGCATGTTCGAACCGTTAAAAGAAAAAGGCTTCGAGATTGTTTTTGTCTCGCATGCTGAAGCTATCCTCGAAAAGGACTTTCCTGACGCAGTTGCCGAGCTTGAAGCAAGCCTCGTTGAGGTCGAAATTCCGATCACGGAAATCATCGGCTCGGGCGGGGGCGAAGCGAAGGGAACGCAGCGTCTGCGACGCTCGTTAGCAGCTCGGCATTGGGTGAAGGTGAACTTCGAGATCAAGAAGACCATCAACGGCATCGAGCGCGAGTCGATCTCTCATGAGGTCGATCACGTCCGAACTTTTGAGGGTAATCAGCTCATCGCACTCGAAATTGAATGGAACAATAAGGATCCGTTCTTCGACCGGGATCTTGAGAACTTCAAACGTCTGCACGCTGAAGGCGCGATCAGCGTTGGCATCATCGTCACGCGTGGCTCAACGTTGCAGGACCGGATGCGTGAGTTGGTACTGCGTTTTACCGACGAGCGCAAGATTGGGGCGTTTGATGATTTAGCCAAAGTTGGACTGGAACCCACCCGCCGGCAACGCACGGAAGTGATGAAGCGCGTCGAACGTGAAAAGGACCCGTTACCCTTCCCGGTAGCGTGGACGGATCATTTCGTCGGGGACAAGTTTGGCGCGGCAACAACGCATTGGCGAAAACTGATGGACCGGATTCACCGGGGCGTCGGCAATCCGTGTCCTTTGGTGCTTATCGGACTACCCGCCTCGATCGTAACGTTCAACCCCGATGCCGTCATCGAGGATGACGCTGATGAATGAGGCGGCCCTTCGTTAATCGACGCTCGCGAGATCTGCCGCCGTTGCAGGCAGGTGGGCACGTGAATGATGAGCGTACGTGTCCCAGGTGGGGTGGTAGGCATCGTCTGCCTGGTTGCCCCAGCACGACCAGCCAGGCCGGTCGCCTCGCGCGAAAAGCTCGAGGAACGGACCAGGACTACAGCTTTCGATGATCGGATACTGTTCGTCTGGCTTGCGTGAGTGCTCCCGCTTGCGGCTTGACAGATAGTTGACCTGACGGCGACCCGGCGCAAGCGTCCTAGCGTTTTTGCCTCGCACCCCGAACAGCAGGATCTCAGTTACGTTGCGGAAATAGAAGCCCACTCCCCGGCCGTCTGAGCCGCCGTCCTTACGGATCTTGTGCCAAACGAGATTGCTCTTGTATTGAAAGCCCCATGCCTGCATGACAGCCAGTCCTTCCGGAAGCAAGGCATTGGGGACCCAGAGGTACAGGTGACATACGTCGGCGGCGGCTCGCTGAACCGGCAATGCCTTAATCTCGTCTAAGGTAAGGGTGCCGTAGCGTTGTAAGCGCTTATGCTCCGGGGCAACCTTTCCTGTGCGGTTCTGGAATTGCCACGGTGGGTCGGCCATGATCGTGCCGAACCTCTTTCCCTTCAGGAATTTTGCCAAGTCCTCAGCCGCGCTGAGCGGAGGTGCTGGTTTCTTCTTCATGAGATCGGTCGCTAGATGAGTTTGGGTTGTTGCATCTTGGTTCTCGTACGCTTGAGTGCTTCCGCCCGATCCGGGCGCGGCTTGCGCAAGCGTGCAGGCTCGTATTGCGTCAAATCGACCTCGAATCGTGGAAGTCCAAGCCCACAAACAAAAGCGCCGGCTGTGTCGAGTGTCGCGAACCGCCGGATACCGCCGCGCGTGGTGGCGAGCGTCCTGTCACCGGCGCCGTAGTTGACCGTGACAACAAAGCCGCCGTGCTGTCCGACAATCGTCGCAGAACGGACAGCCGAGGCCGCAACCAACTCGCGAAGCGCTGGCTCTTTGATTGTCGGCACGGTATAGGCAGGTTCGGTCACGGTACGGGCGTGCTTGAAATGCCTGAAATGTACGTGCAAACAACGTTAATTGCTAGACGTTTTTGTGTAACTCGCGAGAGTTTGCATCATACGATTCGCTCTTTCCTCTCGGCGGTAGCGGAGACGGCCGCGAACTCCCCCGATACGGGGTGAGGTGCGCCCTAATTAGCCTTTTTGCGAGAAGTATTTCATGCGCTCTTGCTCGACCTCGGCCAAGAAGCGGTCAAGCATGTCTTGCGGCGCACACACGGACGCCTTAACCCAATCGGGCGGCACAAGAAGGCTCTCCATATACCCGGCGTAGAACCTCTTTTTGATCTCAAGCGCTTGTTGCTTGCTCATGCCCGACTGTTCGGCAGCCTCGGTCACGCCCCGCCCTTCGACCACGATCTCACGCGCAACTTGCAGACTGCGTTCCATCATTTTTTTCTTGCTGGCGATTTGCTCGAACTCGCTCTCGGTGAGGCGAAAGTTGGCAAGTGTCTGGAACTGCATAAATAACCTCGATCAGTACACGGCGGCCTTCCTAGACCGCCGTGGAGTTGTTCACTCGGGCTTCGCCAGTTCGGCTAGTGCATGGCGAGTGCGGAACAGCTCTGTCTGTGCATGCACGACGCTTTGCAAAGCATCGCCTAGCGCGCTGACCACATCCGGGCGCTGTTGCAGCATCTTGGAAAGAGCGCTGACCTCTGCACAAAGCGTTTCTGCTTGCTTTGCCGCGAACGCGACGAGTTGCGCCGCCTCGGGGTCGAGCTGTGCCTGCGCGTACCTGACCGGCTTCTCATGGTCGAACATGCCCTGTTGGCGCGGATCTACTTCCGTCGTGGCGGGTTCGGGTTCTCGCACGCGAGAACCGGCTTTACCGCCCGTCTCCTTGGTGGCCGGCTTCGCGTCTTGCAGCTTCTCGCGCACTGCTTTGCGCACGTTGGTGCTCGGGTCGGCCTTCGCCTGCTCGATCACCGCCTTGGCTGCGGCGGGGTTGGCTTTCTCAAGTCGATGCAGGTCATTGACGGCTGTAATGTCGGCTGTCACACCTGCCGCTACGGCTTGGCTCGCGTGGCCGTCCGCCTCCACTACCTCAAGAAACTTGATGCGCTCGGATACCCAATTGATGCCCTTGTTCCACTCGGCCGCGACCTTTTCCAAGGTGCCAAGGCGTTGCTTGTCATCGCGCAGCGCAACCGCGATTTCGAGCTGCGTCAGGTTCTCGCGCTGGATGTTCTCGGCGCGCTGCACTCGACGCGCCTGCTCGTCGTCCATGTCGCGCACCACGGCTTTAAGCTTGATGCCAGCGATCTTGCAACCGCGCCAACGGCGCTCGCCTGCAACCATCAGATAACGGCCGGCCTTCTTCGGGTTCTTGCGTAGCACGGCCGGCTCGTGCTGGCCGTCGCGCTTCATGTCGTTGCCGAGTTCTGTCAACGACTCAACCGTGAAGCCGGGGTTATCCTTGCTCCGAATCTGCTTCTCGCAATCGACCAACTCCGGGTCGATCTCTTCGATGCGCTCGCCCGGCAAGGCGGCTGCCGCGCCCTGCTTCTGGATTTGCGACAGCTTGCTGATTTTGTTTCCGAATGCGCTCATGGTCGGGACTCCCTTAGTTCAGGCCAAGACGTGCCAAGACTGCATCGCACGCCTGCCGCATTTCCTTCGCTGCTGCTCGCTGGTTGCCGCTGCGCGCGTGGTGCCACACTGCGCGCCCTTGGGCCAGCGCAGTCGCCACGCAAGCGCGGGCAATGATCGCCTCATCAAAGATCAGCTCGCCGTAGGCTTCGCGCAGCTCGGGCAGCGCTTCGACCTCGTTCACCGACTTGCTGTTGACCATGTTCGGCAGAAAGCCAAGATGGCGCAGCTCCGGGTTGTATTGCGATTTCACGCCGGCAATCGTGGCCTGCAACTTCGGCATGCGCGCAAACGAGAACGGCGAGATATTGAACGGCGACACGACGGCATCCGACGCGGCGAGCGCGCCAAGCATGCGGCGCTGCAAATTCGGTGGGGTGTCGATGATGCAAAGATCGTAATCACCGGCCAGCTCGGCAAGGGAGACTCGCGGCTGCTCGATGACTTCGAGCGGCATATCGTCTACGTCGAGCACATCGACGTCAGCCTCGATTAGTGCGATGCGCTCATGCACTTGTCGCGGCCGGCGACCGTTGACCTCTCCTGTGAACAGGTGGCTCGCTTTCAGATAGTCAGTGTCGTCGCCTTCCTCGATTTCTGCGAACACCTCGGAAATGTCGCCCTCGTCAATGTCTGCCAGCAGAACACGGTAGCCGCGTTCGGCCGCGCGAAACGCAAGATGCACGCTGAACGTGCTTTTGCCGACACCGCCTTTCTGATTGCCAACCGTCAGGGTCAGCATGAGAGCTTCCACCAGCTTGTTAAGTGCGTGATTTGCTTGCATGGATAATCAGCCTCACAAAATCGGGTTGAACATTGGAAGTAGTGTTTTGATATTGTGTTGATAGTATAGTGTACCGTCAACACTTCGTCAACACTATATTTTCTCGCATGCGAGAACGCTTGGATGTGCCGCATTCGAGGCGGGAGGCGTCCGCGTTCTTGGCGGGGAAAAGGGGATACCGTTATCCACCGGCCGCCGCTGGCGACCCGTGGATAACGGCACCGCGCCCCTGCCTCTTGCGGGCCGGGCGCTTCCCCTTTTTGTGCGCGCCTCGAATATGCCAGGGCGTCGCGGAGTTTGGGTTCGGGGAATCTCTATCAACGTCGTAGAAAAAGCGCAGTGTGGGCAAAAGCGTGCTTTTGTCCACACGAAGCGGAGGGCGGTGGAGCTTGTGGGCAAAGGCGCTCGACGGTGGGCAACCGCTTGCGGTTGTCCACGGGCGGGGGCCGGTGCGCGTAGCGCATTGTCCACAAATCCACGGCCCCAACTATCGGGAAAAACATATAGGTAAACCTAAAGGCAAATACCTATCGGTTTAGGGGGGGTCTAATTAGGCATGGCGAAGGGGTCGGATTAGGCATGAGTTTGCCGGGTAGGGGGGGCCGATTAGGCACGGTCCGGGGGGTCTGATTAGGCGTGGATAACTGCCGGTATCCACCGGCTTGTTCACAACGGGGGAGGGGGGTCTGATTAGGCATGGCGACAGATGCGCGGGTCGCTCGATCTGCCGCCATGCGCTGACTGCTAGGAACCCTTGTATGGGATCGGCGGGGGCGACGCCATCATCATGATGCCCCCCGTTACCTGCTTGACCTTCGCATCGGGGTAGACGGTCAGCACGCGGCGCAGTGACGGGAGGAATTTCTTCTTAAAGTCCTTGTCGGCCTCTTTGCCCTGATATTCCTGTCCGAACTGATCGCGTAGATTCGCCCAGTACAGCACTAGCGGCCGGCCCTCGATACGGTGCAGGCGTTGTGCGAGCCACGCGTATACGTCGAGGTCGAGCGCTGATCCTTTGAGCGACATGAACGCGCGTAGATCGATCGGCACGGCGTGTTCTTTGAGTGTCTGGTAGTAGTCTTGCGAGAACGTCACCGTGCCGGGCCAAAGCGGGCGTTGCTTTTCGTCGGTAGGCGCGAGCCACGCATCAAAGTGCTTGATGGGCTTCCCTTCGTAGGTATGAGCGCGACCGTTTGCGTTGAAACCCAGCGTCATGCGGCAGGCCGACAAGGCTTGTACCTGCTTGCGGAACGTCGTGTAGGAGCCGTTGCGGCCGCCGTTGATGTTCTTGTGGCCGAGCATGCGTAGGAATTCGCTCGCACTGTCGCCTACTGGAATTTCCGGCGAATTGAACCGGACGGCGTAGGTGTTCATCCATGCCAGCATCAGGCGGGGCATGGCTCCGTAGGGGATGGTCTGCTGCACGAACTGCCTGCCGTCCCATAGCTTGCCGGCCTCTACCAGCAATGCAGCTCCGCCCGAGTGCCGTTCGAATGATGTGCCGTCCACCTTTGAGCGCGGCAGGCCAACTTGGCACATGATCGAATGCATGTACGCGCGGTCGTCGTCGTCCGGGCGCTCGCCGGCGATCTCGGCGGCCGTCTTTATCAACCGTTCCTCGCGCACGGTTGTAGGCGTGTCTTTCGGCTTGCGCGCGATGACGGCCGGCTCCGCTACCTTGCTTTTCGCTCGGCCCTTCGTCCGAACAGCAGCCGTTTGTGTGTCTGTCGCGCTCTGCGGTTCGAGCTGAAACGCGGGATTCGCCGCGGCCGACTCGGTAGGGTACAGGTCCGGTCGGTAGGCAACCTTGCTTGCGAGGTCTGACGCCGACTCGGGCGGGATGCCTCGTGATTCGAGGTGCTGCCTGTATCCCTCGCGCCATTGGCGCATTTCGCCCGGCGCGAGCTGTTCGACGTGTTCACTGGCTTTCTTCATCTCAAACGTCCCTTCTCTGTTCTTGTTCCCGCTGCGCTGCTACAATTCCCACCGTTACGCCTCTCTTGATGAGAGGTTGAACATTGGAACTTAATCCCGGCTTTGGCCGGGATTTTTTCTTTGTGCGCTCGCGTTCGCCGTTGCGTTTCGGAGACGTGGCAACACCGTTTGCTAGAATGCGTACAGCCCAACGGATATGCCACATGGTCTGTTTCCTTGTACAAATTCGCACGGGTTAGGCGGGGTTGTCGGGCGGCTCCTTCAACCCTGCCGCACTGATTCACTTCCTGCCGAAGTCTTTAGGCTCAAGCCCCTTCGACGCTGGCCCCTGAAGCTCCTTGCTTCCCCATTCCTTCACGATGCCAACCCGGTCGTATGGGTAGCGGATCTCCACCTTTGCGCCGGCGTTCAGCAGCTCGTTACGGGTGCTATTCAGGGCAAGGCGTTCGTGCTGGATATGCAGCTCGCGGCCGTGCTCCCTGACCGATTGAATGACATGCTTCTCGTCGGCCGACACAATCGGGCCTTGGTAGGTTTTGCCGGTCTCGGGTGCGCGCAGCTCGGGCCGCTCGTCAGCAGGACGCCGGGCGTAGTCCTGGCGCTCGTACTCGGCCGGCTTAAGCTCCGGGTGTTGGGCTACTCCGTACTGGCGAGCCACTTCCTGCACACGCTCGATCTCGCGCTCATCGGCGCGGCGAGCGGCCATCATGGCGAGAATCGTTGTCCATTCGGCTTCGTGCTGCCGGCGTTCTTCGGGCGTCGGTGGCCGATTGCGCTCGGCCTCGACGGTGGTTCTTGCTGCCGGCTGCTGTTTCCATTCGTTGCCCTGCAGCTCGTTGTCGTACAGCACGTTTCCCTTGCGGTCGTAGACCTGTACGCGGTCGGCCAGCTTGTGACGTTCGATGTATTCGAGCGTCGCCGGCATGCCCTTGTATGCGTCGTTGTGGGCCTGCACGTTCGACCAGCGACCGAAGCCCTTGGCCGCTTTCTGTTCCTCGTAGCGACGATGGATGCCGGCCATGCTATCGCGCTCGTTGGCCGCGATCACTCGGGCGACGACGTAGTAGCCGGTCGCTTTGAGGCGGCGCATCGTCTCGGTAATCGGGCCGGACTCTCGCATCGTGCCTTCGAACACGACGTTGCGCCGAGTCTCGATGGTGCGGTCGAATAGCTGTTTCGTCCACGGCCGCGCATGCGAGTCGGTCAGCTCGGCAAAACGGCGCTCGTCGGCCTTCTGGATGGCAAGGTATTGCGGATGGTAGTAGCGCAGCTCGTCGCCGTTGATCGTGACGACGTTGCGATCTGCAAAGCCTTGCTTGCTGGCTTCGAGCAGGCCGCTTTTGCCTGCGCCGGGCTGGCCGCCCAAGATGATTGCCTGCGGTTGGTCGGCCGGCGCGGTGTCCTTGAAGTGGTGCCGCTCGATTTTCTCGTAAATGGTCGCGTGCTTGCGCGAACTCAGTTGGAAGCGATTGTCATCCATTACGCATCACCCATGCATCGGCTTAAGCAGGGGGCCGTAGACGTACAGCGCACGGTTGATTAGGGAGAGGTTGTCGGGGGTAATTGCCCGGCGTTCGCTGACGACGATATCCAGTTCGTGTTCCAGCGCTTCGATGCGGCCGACATTCGGCTCAGCCTTGTCCTGCTCTGCGTCGATCTCGCTATTGAGGTAACCGATGTACTCAGCCAGCGTTTCGGTCGCGGCTTCCAGACGGGCCGTTTCAGCAATGGGGGACAAATTGTCGTTCATGGTTACGCTTCCCATGTCCAGGGGTTGATGACTGCGACGCCAGCCGCCTCAAACGGGCTGGTGTCGCGCGTAGCGACGATGAAGCCATGAGCCGCCGCAATCGAAGCGATATATCCGTCCGGTGTGGGAAACCCCTTGCCGGCTGCTCGTGCCTTCACAGCCAGATCGGCATAGTGCCGCGCAGCTTCTGTATCGAAGCTCAAGACACGTTCTCCGAAAAGCTCCAGCAAGCCATCCAGTGTTTCGCCCAAGGCGTTCTTGCGTTTGCCAGCCGGCAACGAGCCTATGCCGAACAACAGCTCGGCCAGCGTGACGCTGGATAGGTACAAAGTCTCTGCGGCTTGTTCGTCGAGCCACGCTTTCACTGACGGATGGGGAGCCGGCTTCATCGCCTCAGAAACAACGTTGGTATCCAAGACGATCATTCAAACCTCATCGGTTCTGCCGGCGTCTTGTCGCGCACCTGTTCCAGAACGGCGACTTCCTCATTGGTAAGCCCAACACGGCGGCCGAGCTCCGCTAGGGCGGTGCCTAAGCGGATGCGTTGCTGCGGACGGACCACGTTTTCAAGAATCGCCCGGATTTCGGCCTCGGTGCTGCGCCCATGCGTAGCAGCTCGCACGCGCAACGCGCGGTGCGTTTCCTCCGGTAGATTGCGGACAGTGACGGTTGCCATTGCTTTCACTCCTTAAAGAAACGATGCATTGCTTTCATATAAATATAAATGATAGCACTTCGTCCGTTGTACGCCAAACGTTCGTTTTACGGACGCGGAGCGAGGATGCTTGGAATTCGAGGCTGGACGGGGCGCTGGCGTCTTTTTTCCCATCTGTAAAACAGCGTCCGTATAATCCGACGATTGCCGAGAAAACGGACGGAGACAATGAAAATAGGCTATGCGCGGGTATCAACGGATGACCAAAACTTGGATTTGCAGCGCGACGCCCTGACGGCAGCGGGATGCGATCGACTATTCACGGACACGGCGAGCGGTGCCAAGGTGGACCGGCCGGGCCTCGCGGAAGCGTTGCGCTTTGTTCGATCTGGGGACGTGCTGATCGTATGGAGACTGGATCGGCTCGGGCGGTCGTTGCCAGAGCTGGTGCGGATCGTGGGAGAGTTGGAGGCCGCCGGCGTTGGCTTCGAAAGCTTGACCGAGCGGATTGATACGAGTTCTGCGGCCGGTGAATTGGTCTTCCATATTTTCGGATCGATGGCGCAATTCGAACGGCGCTTGGTGATGGAACGCACGCGCGCAGGCTTGGCTGCGGCCCGTGCCAGAGGGCGGAAGGGCGGTCGCCGAAGCGTCGCGGCCGAAACGATCAATGCGATTCGATCATTGGCGTCAAGTGGTCGTTCGCCGGCAGAGATATGCAAGGTTCTTAAAGTGAGTCGGAGTACGTTTTATAAGTACTCTAGTGATAAACAGGCGTCAGCAAACTGAGTTGATGAGAAATGGAAGACGAAGACGGTTTAATTATCACCTGTCCGGCCTGTAAGGTCCCTAGTCGGGACGAATGGGAGGTTATTGGCGAAAACGAAGTTCACGAAATGACGTGTCAATTTTGTAAGGCGAAGTTTTTCGTATTCGTGTTCGAATGCGAAAAGTGTGCGGCTGACAATGTGATGACTTCATTATCAGACCAAGCTTTCTCTAGCCGAGTGTGCAGCGAATGCGGGCATCATGGAGAGAGTGGGGGCGACGACGATGAAGCGCCTGATCTATGAGAGGACGGTTCCGGCCGGGCTTGAGCAGGTAGGCTTGCGGCTCTATCAGACTCGCGCGCGGGGTTTTGTGTTAGAGCGGTTTTTGGTGCAAGGGGATGAGCTGACGCTGGTGCAGCTCTTTCCGATCTCATCAAGTGCTGAGCTTGAAAAATTTGCACGAGCGGACCCACATTATGTGGCGATGAGGTCGCTGTATAGTGAGGTTACAAGAATATTCAATTCGGGGAATGGTGATGTCGATATTTTATAAAGGCAATAAAAATGGAAGATTATTTCGAGGGCATCATAAGCGCCGCAGACGAATTTGAATTAACGCCGCTTGTAAAAGAAGCGGTCAATTCGCGAGGGGCGGAATGGTACGTTTTCGTTTCTCTGCATCCCTCCGATCACTCTGCGAATCGCTCTACGCATCGGTTCTTGATCGGTTGTAGGCCGGAGTGGTGCCAGTTGTACAACGCTAACCGATGGTATTTGACGGACCCGTGCCTTGAATACGCCCGGTCGAATACGGTTCCGGTGCTTGGAAGCGACCTGCCGGTGCATACATCCGGCCAAAGAACGATGCTAGAGACGGCCGCCGAAAATGGTTTTCGCAGCATCTTCATCGTGCCTGCTCACGCTAGCGAGAAGGGACGGATTGGGGTTCTGTACTTGGGTTCAAGTGATGAGCCAAGTGTAGGCGAGCCGAAGCTGCGCGAGGATAGATCGTTTTTCCGGTTGTTGGCGTTGGAGCTTTTGGACTGGTCCTCGCGTGCTGTACGGCAGGACGTCATTGGGAAGTGCGGTCTGACGGAGCAGGACGTTCGCGTCGTGTCATATGTCAAGTCCGGGTTCAACGCAGAGCAAATCGCGGATGAATTGAAGGTGTCGGCAACGACGGTCTACAGGCAGTTTAGAAATATCAACCGAAAGGTTGGGGCTTCAAATATCTTTGCCGCCGTCAAGTTCGCTGAAGAAAATGACTTGTTTGCGTGAGGTGCGAGGTGGTTACTGGCTTGCCTTGCTCGTGCCAGCCTGCGGCATCGCAGCATTTGTAGTCCACTTCCCTTGGGCGTTCGTACTGGGCGTGGTCGCGGTCATTCCGCTGCTTGATGCGTTGATCGGCAGGGAGAAAAGCCCGGACAACCATGCCGGGCGACTCATGGGCGCCGAGATACCCGGTTTGTACATATGCGAGTGGGCCATCGCGTTGCTTGTGGCTTTATCGCACGCAAGAACCGCATCATTTGCTGAGTGGGGCGGGTTAGTCGTTGGTGCTGGTGCGCTTAGCGCGTTCACGATGGCGCATATCCATGAAGTAATGCATCGGCGTGGAAAGCTCACCGCGACGCTCTCGGACATCGCTTTTGTTTTTGCTGGATACCCTCACTATCGAATCGCGCATCGTCTTCACCATGCGCATGTCGGAGATCCGCGTTTCGGGTCTACGGCGGAGATTGATACGTCAGTTTGGGGGCACGTGGGGCGATCGTTCGCTTCCGCACTACGTTCATCGATTGAGTCCGAGACGCAGCTCGGTCGTCGAGCACTTCGGAACAAAGTCTGGCGGCTCTATGGTGTAAGCGCGACGGTGCTTGCGATCTGCTGGTTGTGGGGCGGATGGCGTGCCGGCGCGTTTTTTATCGCACAGGGCGCTATCTCCGCATTCGTGGTGGAGGTGATCGGCTACATGCAGCACTACGGCCTAAGCAAAGGCGTGCCGGCTGCGTCCATCGCATGGGACGTCGACTATTGGTTATCGAACCGGTTGTTCGTTAACAATGGCCTGCATACGCACCATCATCTCGAACAAACGAAAACCTACGACATGCTCGAACACGCCGGGCCGGCACTTCCTGGCGGTTACTTACACATGTTCGGATTGGCGTTGATTCCCTCAATGTGGTTCGCGACCATGAATCCTAAGCTCGTTGCGCGACGAGCTAACACAGAAATACAAGACCCGCAAGACTAAGTGGCCCCGTTGAGTTGGTCACCCCGTTTACTGGAAAGTGGCGATGTGGTGGCTAAGTGGTGTCACGCCCGCGTGAAGCAAGCTCCAGCATGCGCTCTGCAAACATCGTTATCTCTGCCGGGGTCATGACCTCGGCCAGAGTCATCTTCGAGATGGCTTCGCAAAGCTGTCCGATTTCCATGGACTCCCGAACACTGAGCTGCGGAAACGTCGTTTCCAGACGAGCGACAAGCTCCGTGTTGAGGGGACGCCGGTTCTTTTCGGCAGCCGCCTTCAGTGCCTCGTAGAGAGGCCCGGGCAAGCGAAATTGAGAGCGAATTGTGTCTTCCATAGTTGTATTTGACACTACCGAGACACTATCGTATAGTGCCTACGAGACACTACATAGTGCCTTGATCGTACCCAAGGAGGGGGAATGAGTGAGTCTGAGTCTGTTCGTTCGCAGTATCGGATCCCCAAGGATCTGAATGACTGGTTGCTCGCGCGAGCCAAGGAGCAGGAACGGTCGAAAAACGCCCAACTAATCATTGAGCTACGTGCGCGGATGCAGGCCGAAGGCCAGTCGCTTGACCTGTCAACTCGGGACGGCACGAACAACGAGTAAGTAGAGCATTTGTATCGTCGCGCGATTCAATGCGTATCGCATAGGACTGCATATCGAATCAATGGAGGCTAATCGAGCGAAACCTTTCTTAGACATTCTTGGAGCAAATCAACTCACATTGGGGTTATAAGCATGGAAAAGTACAAAACTGATGAGGGCACTGTCAGCTCGCGCAAGGGCGACAAACTGGATATGGCGCTCAACGTCACGGTGAATATCATCGTGGCGGCCTTTGTCCTCCTGCCGGAACTGGCCCACGCGCAAGACGCCTCGGGTACGTTCGGCGGCATCACGTCCTTCCTGAAATCGATCACGCAACTGCTGATCTACGAATGGGGCTACTACATCGGCATCGTCACCTTGGCGATCCAAGGTTACCGCTGGAAAACAGGCCGCATTGATCTGATGCAGCTCGGCGGTTGGGGCCTCGGTATCGGTCTGGTGTTCTTCGCGCCGAACATCGTCTCCGATCTCAAAGCGCGCTCGGCCGGAACGATCCAATGAGCGCGGACGAGCAATTCCACGATGATGAAGGGGAATCGCTCGTCGCTGCGATGACCCGTCCCACGATGGTGGGCGGGTTGACGCTTGCAAGCCTCGCGATGAGCTTCTACTTCCCCGGCATGGCCGCGATGATCGCGCGCTCCGTGTTGCCTGCTTTCGCCATACCTCTCCTGCTGCTCGGTAGCTATCTGGTGTGTCTGAAGGACGTATATCTGTTCGACATTCTGGCGGCTACAACGCACCTGAAGGTATGCCCGAATAACCGTTTTTGGGGATGCCGACGCTATGCGCCTCGTTGACGTTCTGAAAGAGAAGTTCGACATGTCGCTGTCGATGCCGCTGCCGGATGGTGCGGCCATTGACGACAAGGAAATGGCCGCAAGCGACATGATCCCGTACACCGTGCATTACGACGACGAAACCGTCATCACGAAGGATGACGGTTTGGTACAGGTCATCGAGATTGATGGCCTGTACTTCGAGTCGTTCAGCGCCGAGCAAATCAAGCAGTTCGAGCGCCGGCGTAACACGGTGCTGCGCTCCATCGCGAACAGCGACCGCGCGGTGTACGTCCACATGATTCGCCGCAAGGTAAATCAGTACCCGGAGGGTGAGGGCGGTACGTGGTTCTCACGTCGCTTCAATGCAGCGTGGCGCGAGCGCTATAACAAGCGCTCGTTCTACGTGAACAAGATTTACATCAGCATCGTTCGTAACCGCTTCCGGCAAGGTGCGCCCGGCCTCTTGGATCGCGTTTTCTCGCTGGTATCAGGCGCGAAGGCATCGACCGAAGATTTGGAGTCGTTCGAGGAACAGGCAAAGGATCTGAACGAAGCGGCCAACCTTGTTGTGCAAACGCTGTCTGGCTACGGTGCTCGCAAGCTGCGCATCCAGCGCCGGTCGGAGTTCGTTATCGACAAGGTGGCTGCGGCCGATGCGCAGGTGGCAATCGAGCGTTTCAAGCTGAGCTGGCGAGAGTTCGTGTCGCAGTATGGCGCTTGCGACGTGTACGACCGTGACGACGTGTACGACTATCTCGGCGGGGACTACTCCGAGATCGCCGGCTTCTTCCACTACCTCATCAATCTGGAAGATGAGCGCGTGCCTGTGTCGGACATGCAGCTCGACCGCACGCTCGCCGTGTCGTGGCTCGACTTTAAGACGGTCGGCAACATGATGGCGGTTCAGAACCTGACGGGTACGCGGGCCGGTGCCGTGCTGAGCATGGCCGAGTGGCCGGGGCGCACGCCGTCTCGGATGCTCAACGAGTTCCTGAAACAGCCGGTCGAGTACATCGTCACGCAATCGTTCTTCTTCACTGATCGGATTACTGCCGAACACGACATGAAGCAGGAGCGGCGGCGTCTGACGGTCAATGACCGTGAGGGCGGGGCGGAGGAAGATCAGAAGGAAATTACGGCTGGCTTGCGCGATCTGACGAGCGGCCGTGCGGTGAATGGCCTTCACCACTTGACGATTCTCGCCCATGTGCCGGCTACGACGACGCACTTCGATCCTGCCGAGAACAAACGGCAAACGATTGCCGATCTCGATAAGGCGGTTGCGCTGCTCAAGAAATCGTTCGTGAACCTCGGCGTCAAGGCGGTGCGCGAGTGGTTCGCCGTCGAGACGTTTTTCTGGTCGCAGCTTCCCGGCCAGGCGCAGCACTTCATCGGCCGGCGCGGCAAGATCAAGTCCAGCAACTTCGCGGGGTTCGCGTCGCTGCATAACTACGCGGTTGGGAAGATCGACGGCAACCTGTGGGGGCCGGCGATCATGGCGTTTGAGACGGAAAGCGGCACGCAATATGCGTTCAATTTCCACCGCGAAATGGAAGGGATGGTGGCCGGCCATACGGCCCTGACTGCGGACACCGGCGCGGGTAAGACGACGTTGCTGTCGGCGTTGATGGCAATGGCGGACAAGGCCCGACCGCGCGTGTTCTGGTTCGATAACCGGGAGGGCGCGAAAGTATTCATGCGCGCGATGGGCGGCCAGCACACCACGTTGTCAGTACAGGGCAACACCGGCTGGAACCCGTTCAAGTTGCCGGATGCACCGGAAAACCGCTTGTACTTGGTCGAGCTGATGACGCTGATGCGGACGTGCTACGGCGGCAAGCTCGTTCCTGACGACATTGACCGATTCAAGAAGGCCGTCCACGAGAACTATCTGTTGCCGTTCGCAGATCGGCGCATGCGCAACGTTGCATGGTGCTTCGGGCAGGGCGAGCTGGCGAAGGACATGCGGATTTGGCACGGTGCTAACGGTGCGGAGGGCGCGAACTGGGGCGTATTCGACAACGAGCACGACAGCATCGACCTGACGCAGTGCCGGCACTACTGCTTCGAAATGCGGCAGCTCATCAAGGATGCTGTGGCTCGGCCCGAGCTGCCCGTCGTGTTGAGCTATCCGTTCCACCGCATCGAGCAGTCGATGAACGGCGATCCGTTCATTCTCGTGCTGGAAGAAGGTCAGAACCTCGTCAAGCACGCGTATTGGCGCGAGAAGATCGACGCCTACATCATGCAAATCCGTCGTAAGAACGGCCTGCTCATCTTCGTTACGCCTGACGCGAAATATCTCTACTGCGAAACCGATTCGATCCAGAAACAGACGGCGACCAAGATCTATTTGCCGAATGGCGAGGCCAGCAAGGTCGATCTCGTGGATCACTTGGGCCTTACGGTCGGCGAGTTCGATTTCATTCACGACACCCCGCCCGAGAGCTTCAAGTTCCTGATTCGGCGCGGCAGTGAGTCGATCCGCGTCGTGTTCGATCTGTCCGATATGCCCGAGTTTATTCCGGTGCTGTCCTCGAACGACAAGGGCGTAGCGCTAATGGAGCGAATCATCAGCGAGTTAGGAACCGACGATCCCGAACAGTGGGTGCCGGTGTTTATGGAGCGTGCGATTGCCGAGAACACGCACAACCTCAAGAAGAAAGGAGCATGACCATGAAAAAGACCCTCGTAACTCTCGCAATGGCCGCCTCGCTCGGTGCTTCGGTGCCGGCCTTCGCGACTGGTATTCCGACGTTCGATGCTGCGACCGTGATTCAACTGCAACAGCAGTTCCAGCAATTGCAGGCTCAGTACAAAACACTCAAGGACCAGTACGCGGCGGTCACAGGAAGCTATGGCCGTGGTGCTATCGGCCTGAATCAATCGATCAGCTCGGCATCGGTGGTGCCGGGTTCGTGGCAAGAGGTTGTCGCGCAGCAGCAGAGTGGGGCGTTCGGCTCGAAACAGAACTTCTACGAGAAGCTCATCAACACGATGCCGCAAGACCTGTTCGCGAATCCGCAGGGGCAAACCGCGACGAACTACAAGATGAGCACGGATTCGGTGCGGGCTGCGATGGCCGGTGGCGACTCGTTGTACTCGGAGGTTCAGACGCACCTCAACAACCTGTCGGTGCTGAGCCAGCAGGTTGATACGACGGCGAACGTCAAGGACGCGCAGGACTTGCAAAACCGCATCTCGACCGAGAACGGCATGCTGTCGAGCGCGATGGCGAAGCTCAACGCGATGAACATGAACCTGCAAGCGAACCTGCTGAACCAGCAGAACCAAGCGACGGCCGCAACGCAGAAGTATTTCCGCCGCACGGGCCAATAACCGGTTCTCGCATGCGAGAACACCAAATTCACTGAGAGAAACGTCATGAAAATTTTCGCACTCCTGCCAGCCTTCATTCTGCTGTGGCCGATGGCCAAGCTCGCGAAGAAGGGGTGGCGCTTCCTTGCCGTTCTGTTCTTTGCGGCGCTCGTGACGGGCTGCGCGAGCTCGTCCAACAAGTTCGACAAGTCGCCATGCGCCTGCGACTTCAAGCCGATCAACACGGGCAGCTACGGGAGCAAGACCGATGCGTAACCTCTACTGGATGCTCGTTTCAGGTGCCGCCGTGGTTATCGCAATCGGCGGGTCCGTCTACTACCTGTTCCCGAAGCAGCCGGCGACCAACCCGATGCCGAACATGCCTCAAGCGCCCACGACCGAGAGCCGCGTGCTTGTCGTGCCGAACGGCAACCCGTTGCTGACGGCCGACAAGTCGCAGTTTCGGCAATGGCTGCCGGCGTATTGCGGAGCGGACATATTCATGCAGGCCAGTCCGGAGCCGCACAAGGTCGATGTGTGCGTGAACGGCACGATCTCTCGGGTTGCTGGCGCAACTGGCGTGAAGCTGACGCGCGCCGATGTGCTCGATCCGCGTGTCAAGGCGCACTGGCGTGAAGTGATGGGGGCTAGATAGCTATGGCAACCATGACCCTACAGGGCTTGGTCGGTGCGGCGGATGGAGTGACCGAGGCTTTCCTGTCGCAAACGTACCCGGCCATTTCGTCGGCAGTCTCGACGCCGATCTACCTTGCCGCCGTGCTGTATTGGGCGCTCTTTGGCTACAAGGTTTATGCGGGGTATGCCGGCATGCAGTGGAAAGACCTGCTGGCGAAATGCGTCATGACAGTGGCGGTGTTTGGCACGCTCAATTGGGGTGGTTTCGCCCAAATGATCTACCACGCCTTCACGTCCTCGATGGAAAGCGCTGCGGGGACGATCATGGCTGGCAAGCCCACGGCGCAAATGCTCGACTCGCTGTTTTCCAACGTCCAAAAGGTATCGGACACGCTGCGTTCGGCCGACTTCTACCAGATCGCGATGATTCTCGACGGTCTGGTGCTGTTCATCCTGAACTGCATCTTGTTCGTGCTGGCGCTCGTGTACATGACCATTGCCAAGTTTGGCCTGGCTATCACGATGGTTCTCCTACCGCTGTTCATCGGTTTCGCGATGTTCCCCGAAACCCGGCAGTGGTTCATGAACTGGCTGAGCAAGATGATGACGTTCACCTTCATCTACATCCTCGTGATTGCCATCGTCCGCTTCGGCTTTTTGGCCTTCGGTGATGCCATCGACACGGCCGGTCAAGCCGCACAAGCGACCTCGCCGGACTTGGTGACGTCGGAACAGACAACGCAGCTCGTCATTGTGGAGGGCGTGTTGATTCTGTTCATGTTGGGCGTGCGTGGTTGGGCGGCGGCGCTATCCGGCGCGGCCTCGTCGTCTACTGGAACGTTGGTGATGATCGCCCGCATGGCGCTCACGAAAGGAGCAGGCAAATGAAATTCTTCGGTAAAGGCACGTTTTTGGGCGACGCATCGACGCGTTCAACGCAGTTGGGAGGCTCGAACAAGCTCAAGCAGGAACGCAATCGGGCGTACCTGTTCATCGCCCTTCTGTTGTTCGTCATCGGCGGCTTGGCGAGCGCTGTAACCGTGCTGGCGAACATTCACACGGTCGTTCCGGTGGTGTCGGTCATCGATGCGAACGGGCATGTGACGAAACAGCAGGTCGTGAACAAGGAGACGATCACGGGGCAGGAGAGCTTCGTCCAGAGTCAGGTGTACGACTTCATCATGTACTGCAACACGTTCGATCCGAACTGGCGGCAGCGCTTCGCCGATCTGTGCCGGCTGCACTCAACGCAGGCGGTCGCAGCTCAGTACGACGCGGAAACCAGCCCGGACAATCCGAACAACCCGTATTACCAGCTCGGGCAGGGCGGCCGCCGCTATCCGAAGGTCACGGGTATCACCTCGCTCGGTAAAGACGCGTATCAGGTGTCGTTCCAGTCGATCACCGAGAAGCCGGGTAGCCCGTCGCAAACGGAGTACTACACCGCGCTCGTCCGCTACACGTTCACGTTCAAGCCGCTTGCACTTGGCGACCGTTGGGAAAACTCCCTCGGCTACGCCACAACCGCATATCGCAAAGATCAAGAGCTGAGCCGCCAGTAACTCGATTTGTACAAGGAAACAGACCATGAACTTCAAAGCCATTCCGCTCGCTATCGCCGTCATCGCCGGCACGACGATTTCGTTGGCCTCCGCACCGGCACTCGCGGCCAAGTTGCCTCACTCGCTCGTTACCGATGATCGGGTCAAGCAGGTGCCGTATGACCCGAATCAGGTCTACGAGGTTGTCGGCACGTATGGCTACCAGACTTCCATCGAGTTTGCCAGCGACGAGACGGTCAAGGTCGTGACGTTGGGCGATTCGATTGCTTGGCAGACAGTGCCTTACCAGAATCGGCTGTTCATCAAGCCGGTGGAACCGAATGCGGTCACGAACCTGACGGTGATTACCGACAAGCGCACCTACTATTTCAAGCTCACCAGCTCGAAGGCCCGCACGACGCAGACGTTTCTCGTGCGCTTCATCTATCCGAACTCGAACGTGAATGGTTTCGCCGGCGCGGGCCGCTCGGGCGCAAGCACGAGCAACGGGATTGATCCGGCGAATCTGAACATCGACTACGGTATTTCGGGCGACAAGACCTCGATTCCGCTGAACCGTGCATTTGACGACGGGCAGTTCACCTACTTCCTGTTCGACCGTGATGCGGAAATTCCGTCGTTCTACACGGTGGGCGCGGACGGTACGGAGTCCGCGGTGAGTCCGCGCCGGGAAGGCCCGTACATGGTCGTCAAGCGCACGGCAGCCCTCTTCACGCTGCGCAACGGCAATGCCTACCTGTGCGTGCAGAACAACGCGAGCCCGTATCGCCGTGGTGACGTGAACGGCAGCACGGCGCGCAACGTCGGGGGTCACTGATATGGTCGATCAGAACAACAAGGCTCCTGACGACCGCGAGGCGGCCGTTCGCGAGTGGGAAAAACAGGCGAATGCGTCGATGGTGTCCGACGACCGCAAGAAGCGGATCGGCGGTATCGCCATCGCTGCGATTGCGGCGGCAGCCATCGCGGCTGTGTGGGTGGTCAAGCATAGCGGCAGCGACCCGGCGAAGCCGGCAGCCAGCAGCGATATTTCGATCCCGGATCGCAAGCCTGTGCCGAAGCTCAAGGATCAGCAGCCGGCAGCCGTTCCGGCCGTCACGTCCGCGCCGGCCGCGACGCCGGCAAGCGCCGTGCAAGCTGATGACCCGATGAAGGCGCAGCGCGAGCAGATGGAAATGCAGCGTCGCGAGCAAGCGCGGCGCATGCTGGAAGCTCGCATGAAGTCGGCCATCATCCCGCCGAACAGCACGAATCAAGCGCCGGCGAGCGATCAGGCGCAAGCCGCGCCCGATGCGAACGGGCAGCCGTCGCAGAATGCCGGGATGCTCGGCGGTGGCTCTGGCGACCGTGGCCCGCAAGACGCCAACTCGCGCTTTGCGCGCGCGGTGAGCGGCAACGGCGTGCCTGTAAGCATGGCGAGCCGGATCGACAACCTGCCGTACAAGGTTTTGCAAGGCGAGTTTATCGAGGCCGTGCTGGAACCTCGGGCGATCTCCGATCTGCCGGGCCAGTTGTGCGCGCTGATTCAACGCGACGTATACGGCGCGCAAGGCCGGAACAAGCTGATTCCGTGGGGTTCGCGCGTGTGCGGCACGTACAACGCCGAGCTGCGCAAGGGTCAAGATCGGCTGTTCGTCGTGTGGAACACGTTGCGCCGGCCGGACGGTGTACAGGTGGCAATCGACAGCGCCGGCGCCGACCAGCTCGGCACGGCTGGCATGGGCGGCATCGTTGACACGCACTTTGCCGAGATTTTCGGCACGTCGGCGCTGCTGTCGATCATCGGCGCCGGCGCGTCGAATGTCGGCGTGAGTTCGGGCGATCAGTACAACTCTGCCTCCCAATACCGACAGTCGGTGCAGCAGGCCGCCGCTCAATCCTCGCAACAGGTGCTTTCACCGTACATCAACATGCAGCCGACCGTCACGGTGCCGGCTGGCTCGCGCGTGCGTATCTACGTGAACAAGGATTTGGATTTCACCTCGATCTACAAGGATGAGATCGACGCGGCGAAGCACGGCGAAGGCGTGACGTTCATTCAATAAGGGGGAGGCCCATGTCGCAGATTGCATCTTTCCGAGCCAAGCTCGCGCCGATTGTTAGCTACCTCGATGACGCGAAAGTCACCGAGCTGGCCGTCAACCGACCGCGCGAGCTGTGGCTCGGGCGGCAGGGTCAGCGGTACATGGAACGGGTGGAAGTACCTGAGCTGACCTTTCCCTTGCTCGAATCGCTGGCCGAAGTCACGGCGTCCTACACCAGTCAGGAAACCGACCGGGAGCGGCCGCTGTTGGCCGCGACGATCCCGATTGATCTTTCCGATGGCATCCCGGACGCGGAGCGCGGTGGCTACCGCGTTCAAGTCGTGCGGCCGCCTGCGGTGGAAGAGCAAACCATCGCTCTCTGTATCCGTAAGCCTACGCTGCTCGATATGGGTCTGCCGCAATACACCAAGCAAGGCGCGTTCGAAACCGTCAACCAGAAGGTCGAGGACGAGAAGTATTCGGATGACCATCTGCTTGAACTGTACAAGGAGCGTCGGTGGGAGGAGTTCTTGCGCGGGACGGTTCGAGCGCACAAGAACATCGTGATTTCGGCCGGCACGAACGCCGGCAAGACGACGTTGCTGAACGCGCTGCTCAAGGAAATTCCCGAGCATGAGCGCGTGGTCACGATTGAGGACTCGCGTGAAATCCGGCCGCCGCAACGCAACTGCCTGCACATGCTGTATTCGCGGGGCGGGCAGGGTGTCGCCAAGGTTACGGCGGTGGATCTGCTGGAAGCCATGCTGCGACTCACGCCGGATCGCCCAATCATGGGCGAACTGCGCGGCGCGGAAGCGTACTCGTACCTCGAACTGCTCAACTCCGGGCATACCGGCTCGATCACGACGATTCACGCTGACAGTCCGAGCCTGATGTACGACCGACTCGCTCAGATGGTGATGCGGTTCGGCTCGCCGATGGCGAAAGACCAGATTATCGACTACGCGCGGTCGCTTATTCAGGTGGTGATTCAGTTCAAGCGCGGCCCTGACGGCCGCCGCTACGTTTCGGAGATTCTGTATGAAGGCGCTTAACGTGATGACAGTCGCGGCCGGCGTGCTTGCCGTTGCGCCGGTGCTCGCCGGCGCGCAAGCGGTGACGCAGCCGCAACCGCTGCCGTTCGAGAAGCTGGCCGCCGAGTGTGCGCCGGGCGTTCATCCGACGACGCTCAAGGGCGTTGTGAGTACCGAATCGGCGGGGAATCCCTACGCGATTGGCGTCGTCGGTGGCCGGCTGGAACGTCAGCCGCGCAGCTTGACGGAAGCGGTCGCGACAGCCCGCGAGCTGGAACGGCAGGGCTTCAATTTCTCGATGGGACTCGGCCAGGTCAACCGCTACAACCTCGCGAAGTACGGCGAGAGCTACGAGACAGTATTCGAGCCGTGCCGCAACCTAAAGGCCGGTAGCGCGATCCTGAAAGACTGCTACCAGCGTGCAAGGGCGCAAATTCCCGACGACCAGCAAGCCTTGCGAGCCGCGTTCAGTTGCTACTACTCGGGCAACTTCACGCGCGGTTTCCGGCCGGATCGCGCCGGCCAACCGAGCTACGTGCAGAAGGTTGTTGCGAACGCGACCGATATAGCTCAGTCGATTCCCGTCGTGCCGGCAGTGAAACCGGATAGCTCCGATGCCGCCGTTGCTGTTCGACCGGCCGGCCGGGGTTCCGCGCCGGCAAAGCGGCCGGCAATGCCAGCGCAATGGGTGATTTTCGCGGATGGCCGGCAGCAGGGCGGCCAGTCTGCCGAGTCGCCGGCCGTCAAGGTGCAGCTCGCAACGCCGGCCGATGGCGCAGCGCCGGCAACTGCATCCGCTCGACCTGTCGCCGCGCCGGCGCAGCGCGAGACGCGGGCTGTATCCGTTCAGCGGGCGTCGTCATCGAGCAATCAACAAGATGCGCCGTTCGTCCAGTTTGTGAAGTGACCGGTTTTTCTCGCGTGCGAGAAAAGCGTTTTCAGGAGAAGAAGCCATGAAGAAACTGCTCGTTGCCCTGTTCGTTGTCGGCGCGTCCATGTCTGCACACGCGTCGGAATACGGCTGCAAGGTACTGCTTTGTCTTGCTAACCCCGCGTCGAATGGCGGCCCTAAAGGCGTCAACGAATGCGTTCCCCCAATCGACCAGCTCTATCACGATCTAAGCAAGGGTCGGCCGTTTCCAACGTGCGATCAATCGGATGGGAATGACGGATCGAGCTATGCGCGACAGGTGTATGACCCCTACGACCCTTGCCCGGCTCCGCTGCAACCGGCTGCGAGCGGTTCGTACGTCGTGCAAGGCGCGAAGAAAACCGGCAACACTAAGCCGCAATGGGGATGGTGGGGCGGCAGCACCTACGATCTGGTCGGCCAGCCGCAAGTGTCGGAGAACCGGGGCATGGGGATGATGCTCGGTGCGCGGGCTTGCGTCGGGAAGTCGGTCGGCTCGTATGTCGTCGGCCAGCGCGACGATAGCAGCTACACCGTGTATGTGTTCGACAAGATCACGTGGCAGCAGCCGCAGAATCCGCAAGCCATTGACGTGTACGTCAACGGCCAGTGGTATCAGCGCGTGCGCTGGTAATCAGGAGGTGGCGATGCGTCGATTGATCGTCTGCGCCGCCCTGTTGGCCCTCGCTCCGGTAGCGGGGGCCAACAGCTTTGCGGCTGGCCTGTTGGACACCATGCGTAGCGTGGTGGCCGCCGAGCCGACGAATGCCCCGGATAGTCAGGCCGTCGAGATTGCTTTCTCGCCGGATGGACGTGCGGAAGCCTTGGTGCTCAAAGTAATTCGCTCCGCGAAGTCATCTATCCGGCTGGCCGGCTACACCTTCACGTCGCCGGCCATCGTGCGCGCGCTGGCTGACGCAAAGCGCCGTGGTGTCGATGTGGCCGTGGTGGTGGACTACAAGAACAATCTCGTAGAAAACCGCTCGAACACGTCGCGGCAGGCGCTCAACCTGCTGGTCAACGCGGGCATCCCGACTCGCACGATCAGCGTGTACCCGATCCACCACGATAAATACATGGTGGTCGACGGGCTGCACGTCGAAACCGGGAGCTTCAATTTCACGACGGCCGCCGCTCGTCGCAACAGCGAGAATGTCGTCGTGCTGTGGAACAACCCGGATGCCGCTCGCCAGTACATCGCGCACTGGCAAAGCCGATGGGAACAAGGTCAGCAATACCAATCGAGTTATTGATCGGCGCTCCGACGCGGCCCTCGGATATAGTCGGAGCGTTTTGACCGGCTGCTCGCGCAGTCGGTTTTTTTTAGGAGACGAACGAATGGAAGTGACGATCTATTGCGATGCGAAGGTGCTGGAAATGGTTGTTTGGAAGATGGAGAAACGCTCGAAGGAGATGGCACCATCTCACCCGCTCTACAACAAGAGCTATGACGAACTGGTGCCGGTTTTCTGGAAGAAGATCGCGGACGCGGTTACGGCGCACTGCGCGACCAAACATAGCGACCCGATCATCGAATACGCTTTCGTGCTCGGTGCGCCGCTGGACGACACGGTATTCATGTTCACCCCTGGTATTTGCGGACGGGAAACGTCGCAGACGGTGAACGTGGAGTACATCGATACAAAGGAGCTGGTTGTCGATTTCTACACACACACAAGCCCGTGACATGGAAATTCGCGTGTCGAGATCGCGTTTCGTGATGGAATTCCCCTGTTTTTTGGAGACGAACAAATGACGAAGATTAAGAGCTTTACCCCTTGCAACGGTTGGTACTACACGGCGAAAGGCTCACGAGACGAGGACATCGTTTTCAAACTGGCCGGGTGGGCGGTCCTCGAAGAAACCGGTGCGGTTGTCGGCATGGTTTCAGTGTCTGATGCTGCGACGGACGATAACGTGGCGCGGCTGGTAACTCCGCCGCCGATCAAGGGCAGGTATTTGCCGGAGGAGTTGTTGACCGAGCAACAGAAGGCCGCCGCCAAGCGCGGGTAATGACATGAGGGCTGCGAGGCTAACAACTGTTCACTGAGAGAACGATATGCATCCGATCCTGCAAAAGACCTTCGGCGGACTGTCCCGCGAATACTATTTCCGACAGTTCGTGTTCGGCCTCATCTTCCCTGCGATGATCGTGTTCGTCTTTACACACGGTACGCGCCATGTCCCAATGCCTGCGCCGCTCATGTTTACGTTGATTGTGAATACGTTGCTCTACCCGTACTCCCGGTTCGTCTATGAACGTGTCGTCGGCTTCATCGTGGGCGAGAACGTGTTCTTCGTGAACGCCATTTTTATGCTGTTCGTCAAGACAATGACGATGGCGATCTGCTGGTCCTTCTCAATCTTCATCGCGCCGATTGGCTTGCTGTATCTCTATATCCACCACAGCCGGCGTGCAACGACGTGACGGGCACGAAGAAAAAGGCCGGGGCAAGCCCGGCCTTTTTTCGTTCGCTCGCCACGTCGCGCAGCAACCATGCCTTGTCGGCCGCCCCGGCTGTTCCGTTGCTCCCCGAACCCCATCAATCTCCGTTTTGTTCCTCGACCGCACTAAGAAAATCGCGAGGACCGGTTATGACCATGCGCGATTTGCTTGCGCGGCTGAGAAAAGCGATGCTTTGATCGGCGTGGCAGTAGTAGGGCATAACCTCAACGACTTCTTCATCATCTGGCCGAGCGTCGCCCTCCACTGACTTAGCTTCGTCTTCCCAAGCCTCGCTCGCTTGTGAGGTTTCGCGGTACAAGCGCGGGCGGGCAACGTCCACCGTTCCATCGTAGACGAAGTACATCACTGATTTATCACCGAATCGCACCGCACCTGTATATCTCGCCATGATGAATTGCGGCTCCTAGTTGGGGTCGTCTGAGAAAACGGAAAAAATCGTACGCTAAGCCGAGACCGCTGGTCCAGTAGACGCTACGGATTCAGGGCAACCTCACAGCGCTCTGACGCTGCCGAAGGCTGTCCGCCCAGGCCGCCAAGGCATCGATCTCGGCCGTCAGTGCTTCTGGCTTCGGTAGAGGACGGTTCAACGCAGCGGCGGCACTATGCAGCAGTTCAGAACAGCGACCAAATCCGTCCCGCATGGCTTCGCAGTCGGGAACCGTAATCGCGGTCAGCTTGACCAGGCCTGGCGTCTTCACTTCGTTGGACAGTCGCCGGATGACGTGCCCGACAGCTTCTTCAACCGCGATCTCCCACGTATCGCGCAACGTCGCGGCGATGGATTTGACGGACTTGCGCCACTCGTCGAGATTGCCTTGCTCGAAATGGTAGCATTCACCCGCAAGCTGATTGCTCAGACTTGTGGTGATGTCACTGACCCTACGCGCTTTGAATGGCGGCTCGCTGCGGCAGAAGCCTGCCTTGTCAGCCCCCCGGCTGATGGAGCTAATCGCCACCAGCGGCTTGGGCTGAGCATCATCCGCCGCGCGATTCAGCTCGAACAGGAACGCAAGATCATGCGTGAAGACGATGACCTGGCGAAGCGCGGCCTCAGCTACCAGGCGCTTGGCCACGGCCTCCCGGTGCATGTGGTCGAGCGAGGAAACGGGATCGTCAAAGACGATGCCGGACTTGTTTTCGGTGGTGGCGAGTTCGGCCATGAACGCAGCCAAGGCAACGCAGCGATGCTCGCCTTCACTCAAAACCTGTCCCACCGCAGCCGTGGGCTTCCGTGTAAGTGAGACCTTGAAGCGGGGAATGCCCTGAACGCTGTTTTGCTGGCGAAGCTCCACAGCGAGACCAGCAATCTCAAAGCTCGCCACCTCGCGAGCAAACTGCGCGCGTAGCGCGTCCGTCACCAAAGCTTGAGCGATCTCGGTGGCCTTTGTGGTGACGCGGTTGGTAGCAGTGTCGCGTTGGGCCGCCTCAAGCCGCGCGATTTGATTCTGGCGCTCGATTTCGGCGAGAACATCGGCCTTGATGCCACCAAGCCATTGTCGATCCGCAAGTTCGGCTTTTTCGGCGAGCAAAGCGGCGCGAGCTGGAGAGCCTGCCTCCGCGGCAAGTGCGTTCGCCCGAGTCTCGATGCCCGCTGCTTGATCGACCAGCGCCTGACGTGGATATTCCGCAACGGGCACATCAATGGCGGCTCTTGGATTTGCGTGGCGTCGCCTGATCTGGCGATGACGCCACAGGGCACGCAGGGTCACGCCCCTGATCTCCAGCGCCAAGGCATCCTGACGCAGTTCGTCGCGGACGGTTGCCACAATGTTCGCAAGCTCGGCCAACGAAATAGCCTCCCCCTTGAACGTTGCCAGTGCCCGGTCGTATGCGAGGCGCGCAGCCTCGGCACGTTGCTGGCTGTCGTCGCGCACAAAAGCCTCGAAGCGATTGAGGCGATCAGCAGCGACGGGCGTCAATTCCTGCTGGCAAAGCACGCATACGCTGCCGGGATCTGTGACGGGGAAGCGCTGTTCGGGATAGGCTTCAGCGTCCGAGAATGCTCGGGCACTGGCCCATAGCGCCTGCCAAACCTCCGACCCGATCTGCGGCAACGGTTCGTCACGGAAAAGCGCACTGGAAGCAGCTTCTGCTGCCCGGCGCGCGGCATCGCTATCAACGGCATGGCGGCGCAGGTTATTGGCGGTCTCGTCGCCGATCGAAGCAAACAGCCGATCCAGACGCGCGATGTGCCCCTCAACCTTGGTCTTCAACCCAGCAAGCTGGCGCGCCGCGCGAGCTGGATCACCAGCCAGGTCTGCCGTGAGCTGAGCCAATCGGTCTTGCTCTGGTTGCGTGAGCGTGGCCAATGCTTCGACCGTCGCCGGCGCAGTGTTGGCGGTGAGCCGGGCCATGAGCTTGCCGACCGCTGTGTCCCTGCCGCATGCCGGCGTCCTGATCGCTACAGGCGTTTGTGCCTTTATCTGCGCAATCTCGGCTGCCAGCTTATCCTTGACCGACTTGCAGAGTTGCGCCAGCGCACCTAGCAGCTTGAGCGGAAACGGCGTGTAAGCCAGGTCATTCGTATCGTCAACGTGGACGTTCGCGGTGCGGGAATCGAACACGCTGACGCCTGAAAGCGCTGTGTCGGCAGCCTGTCCAAGCTGCCAAGCGTAAGTGCGGTTCTGGCCGCTGATCGCGTATTCAATCGCGGCGCTCGGCGTGCCTGGCGCAGCGTCGTAGATGTCGGGGGCGATTTCCTCGGCCTGACCGGGCATACGGGCGCGACATACTTTCTTGAGAATCCGCGCGTAGCCAGATTTTCCCGATCCGTTGTCGCCATAGATGATCGTCAAACCGACCCGGTGGAACGTCAGCCGTTGGTCGGGAGCCAGGGCGTTGACATGCCGGACCCCATGCACCTGCCGCAGATAGACTTCCCCCTGATCGCGGTTCGGGCCGCGAAGGTGCCCCGCTTCCAGCGGGACCGCCGGGCTGTCGCCCTTGCAGATGGAAGCCAGCTCATCGATCTCGGCCGGCTCCAGAGTCGCTTGCGTTGCACGTCGGCGCAGTGCGTCGCGCTGCCAGCTGGGACTATCAGCAGACCACGCAAGGATGTTGGCGAGCGCTTCAGCTTCCGTTGTCATAGACTTTTGCTTCTCCTCGGTTCGCACTTGCTACTGGCAGATATCGTCGAGGATGCTGCCATCCTTGATGCAAGCAACAACCTCGTCAATTACGAACAGCCGCGTTACTGGACCAGCAGTCTCGGCTTAGCGTACGATTTTTTCCGTTTTCTGAGACGACCCCTAGTTTCTAGATTCATTTTCCGCGCGAACGGGTCAGCGATTTCCTACGCGCTAGCCCCGACGATCTGCGGCACCTAGTGATCCGCGTCGAATCGCCCAATGAGTTGTTGCGCGATGACGCGGAGTCCTTCGGGCGATACGTCCGACAGTTCGACGGCTGGCGCGTCAGCCAGTGCGGCATACGCTCGCTGCGTCGAGCGAGCGTATGCCGGGTCATAGTGCGCCACCATGACTCGCTCGAACAGCTCGGGGATTTGGCGGAGCTTCGCCATTTCCTGCCACAACTCAAACTCTTTGCCGCCTACATGGCTTCGCAGGAAGGCAAGCCGTGATACGAAAGCATCCGGGTCCTGTTCGAAATGGCGATAGTCTTCTCGCCAAAGAACGACTCTTTGGGCCATCGGCGCATTCACGCGAATCAGTGTGCCCTTCGCATGCATGGTTTCGAGTAGCGCTGGCGGTAGCTGAACATTGCCGATCTTCTTGCTCTCCGCTTCTACCCAAACCGGCCGATTTCGAGAAAACGTCCGAAGCTTCTGTTGCAACAGGCTATCGAAAAATTTTTGTGTTGGCTGTGGAACATCGGGGATCGCACCGATGACCGAGCCACGATGAGATGCGATTTCCTCCAAATCCAATACTTGTGCCCCGGCAGCCTCAAGTTGGTATAGCAGCCGCGTCTTGCCGCATCCAGTTGGACCGGAGAGCACGAGATACTGAAAATCACATGGCAGCGTCGCTAGTTGCTCGTTGACCCAACGTCGATAGCCTTTCCAGCCGGACGGAAGGCGGTCAACCTTGAATCCGATCGTATCGAGAGCGTCAAACCATAGACGGCTACGTTTGCCGCCGCGAAAGCAATACACAAGGATCTTGCCTTGGCGTGGTCGACTGGCAATCACAGTATCAAGGTAATGCGAAATGTTTTTCAGCGAGTATGAGACGCCGATTAGGTAGGCCCGCATCTTGTCGGTGCGATGCAACGTGCCGACTTCGGCGTATTCGTCGTTGTTGACGACCGGCAGGTTGATTGCCCCCGGAATATGATCCTCGGCGTACTCGCGTTCGCTGCGCGCGTCGATGATAAGGTCGTAGTCTTCGAAGTGGTACATGGACAACTTGTCCTCTGATTGTTACCTGTGTGGGTCGAGAAGTGTGCCAGTCGGATGGCACGTGCGGAAAATTAGCCGACTGCCTTCATGTATTCCGCGTGCTTGGAAATCTCCCTGCGACAGCTCTATCGCCTCTGTGGCGGGCTTTTCGGAGCGATGGAGTAGGGTGGTGTCCGGCTGCATGTTGGCGAGCTGGAAAACGCGGCCGTCGCCGTCCAGAAACGCGACCGTTAACGCCATGTGGGTGTCGCGCATCCAGAATGCGCGCTCGGCGCTGTCGCCCCACGAAAACAGCATGCCGGGCGCGGCCGCTGCTCGGCCGGATAGTCCCTTGCGGCGCTGCGGGTCGGTGATGGCGGCCGGCAGCGCCTCGATGCGCTGGCCGCCGTCGAACATGAGCGTGCAGACGGTCGCCGGCGCGTCGTCGGCCTGATAGATCGTCCAGGCGGCCAAGATCGCGGCGCCGGCCAGCGCAAGCCAACCGCCTCGATGCCGAGTATTCACGCTCAATACCCGAGCCAGTCGAGCACTTCCTTTCCGATGTATTCCTCGCGGTCGCCTACTTCGGCTATGAACGCGGCGAAACCGCCGTCGCAGTCGTGCTTGTCGATCTCGGCCTTCGCTTCGGCTCGCGTCACGACCCATTCGCACGCATCGTAGTAATTCATGAAAGCTCCTTGGGTGAGGCGATTTAGTCGAAGCGGCCGTAGCCCGATGGCTTGCGGCCGCTGGCCGGCTGCTTGCGCTGGCGTTCGAGCTGCTGACGCTGCAATGCCTGCTTGCCATCCGCCGCGCCCTTGGGCTGCATACCGGCGCTGCGGCGCTGCAATTCGCGTTCGCGCTGGATCGCTAGGGCCGTCGTCTTGTCGAACCGGCGCGCGATGGCGGCCGGCAGCTCTTTGACCGAGTTCGTGTAGACACGTGCCTCGTACCGCGCCCGGCTGATGGCGACGTAGTACAGATTCATCGACGTGGTGCGGCTCTTGGTATCGAGCGCGATTAGCGCACGGTCGTTGGTCAAGCCCTGCGAGCTGTGGACGGTGGACGCATAGGCGTGCTCGAGGTGGAGCGGTCGATTCGTCGGCAGCTCGAGCGCGCGTGCCGGCCGGCCGTCGCGTTGCTCGACCGATTCGAGCTTGACGACGCCGCCGATCACGCCGGCGACGCGCATGCGGTCGCCGTTTGTGAGGTCGCGGCCGGGATCGTTGCGGTTGATCCGCACGGTATCTCCGACCGACAGCTCGGCGCGCTCAAGGTGGTAGACGCTGAGCTGTGTAGCCTTGCGCGGGTTGATCGTGGCAGCGGTGCCGTCCTGCCGCTCCAAGACCAGCGTATTGCCCGGCAACGCTTCCTTGACGCGGTACGTCTCGCCTCGCGTCAGTCCAGCTTTCTGATAGTCCTTCTCGGGCTGGATCACCATGCCCGGTTGATAGCTCGGCGCAAAACGGCGCTGTGCCTGTGTCATGTCCACGCGGGTCAGCGTCTCAAACTCGCGCCCGTTGCCAGCCAACTCCAACGACTCGCGCACCATTCGGTTGATCTCGCGGCGAGCCTCGTTGGTGCCGGCGACGATCAGTGTGTCGCGGCGGTCGGCTTCGGTGAGGGCGATGTAGTCGTTCACGATGGCGCGGTGCCGCTCGGTCGGCTCTTTCAGTTCCTCAACGTGTTTGAGGTGTGCGAGCGATTGCGTGACGCGGCCCTCGGCCGCATGCTCGACGGCCGTTTTCAGCTCGTGGTCTTTCTGACGCTGGATTTCACTGATGCGCGCGGTCTGCATGCCGTCGTGTTGAAGCTGCGCGAACGGCTTGCCTGCCTCGATGGCCTCGGTCTGCTTCGTGTCGCCGATCATGACCATGCGCGCGCCGGCCTTCTCGACAGTCCGCATGAGTTGTTCCATCTGGCGAGCGCCGACGACACCAGACTCGTCCAGAACGATGATCGTCTTGCCGTCGATGGGCTTGTCCTTGGTGCGAAGAAAGCTCGCCAGCGTGTGAGCTTCTAGCCCCTCGTTCTTGAGCGCCTTGACCTGATTCCCATAGGGCGCGAGGGCGACGGTGCGGTAGCCCTCGCTCACGGCCGACGCCTGCTTGATGAGGGCGACGGCCTGATTGACGGTATAGGTTTTCCCGGTGCCGGCGTCGCCCTGAATGCCGACGAATCGGTTACTCGTCGCGACGATGGTTTCCACGGCCGTACGCTGACCAGCGTTGAGCGCGGAGCTTTCGAGAGCCGTCTTGACGGCCGCCGCCGTCAAGATCGGCGCGACGGCTCCGCGTCCGGTGCGCTCGATGGCGAGAATCGCCTTCTCGCGCGCGAGCGCCTTTTGCGTCGTGTAGCGCTTCTCGGCCGGCACGAGAGAACCTTGCTTGATCGCGTTGTTGACGTACTGCTGCGCCTGTTTGCCCGACCAGCCTTTCAGCTCTTGCAGATAGCTTTTCCAGCCCGCCGACGAGAGGGCGGGGCCGTCCTTCCGGTCGGCCATGCGATACGCCGGCACCGCCTCGATCAGCGCCCCTTGTCCGACCAGGCGCTTGATCTCGGCGCGCACGTCGTCCGGCCCGGCCAACCCGACCGCGCGGCGCAGTGCCGTCGCCGTGAGCGCGCTTTCGCGGACGACGGCCTCACGTTCAGTCAAGTGGTTGATGGCGTACTGCACGACCGCCTGCGCCGGCGTAAGACCGGCCGGCAAGCTCGTTGCCGCGACGCGATCACGGTCGGCGGCGTCAGCGCGACTACCGCCACGGCCGCCGATGCTGTCGCCCGTCTCTTGCCCTCGACGTTCCCGCCCGCCGCTCGCGTCGTAGCTGCGCCCGTCGAGCTGCGAATGCGGGCCGTAGTCAATGCCAAGCTCGCGGCTTTTCTCGACCCAGTATTGCTTGACGATCTCGCGGTCGGATTCGTCTTTGCGCGGCCGCGTAGCAAGCGCGATCACCTGCTTTTCGAGCGTAGTCGCTGTCGCCCGCGTCTTGCCTTCGTTCGCAAGGGCTTCCTCGATGACGCGGCTACGTGCTGAGAACGCTTCGATCTGATCGCGGCTGATGTGGGCCAGCTCGAAATTACCCTTGTCGTCTACGAGCCGGATCGAGTAGCCAAGCTCCTGCAAGCTCTTCGCCAGCTCGGCCTTGTAGATCGCGTCTACCTCGTGCTGCACACGAAATATGTCCTCGTTCGACAGCGCGCGCCACGCACCATCGGAGCGCCGCGTCATGTTCAGCACGACAGAATGCGTGTGGAGCTGCGGGTCTTTCGCCCGGCTCATCTCGTGCCGAAACTTGCCGATGACCATGTTCCCGGTGCGCTCCCGGTAGCTCTTGCCCTTGACCTTCTTTCGAGCCTCGGCCAGCCGCTCGACCTGTTCGAGTGCGCGGGTAACGGCGCGGTCATGCGCTGCCGTCACCTCGCGGTCGCCGGCGACGAGCGCCTGCATCGAAACCGACTTCGGGGCCGAAAACGTGAGGTCTAGCCCCATACGCTTCTTGTTGTCGGTCGGATCGAATGTCGTCTGGATGCGCTCGCCGTTGGGAAGCTGGCCGTCCAACAGGCGCGAGAGCTGCGCCTGTTCAATCGGCCCGGTGAGGCCAAGGTGCTGCGCACCTTCGCCCTGCCACTCGCCGGGGTTTTCCTTGGCGTAGTAGTCATCGGCCGATGAGAAGTAGTGCGCGGCCGCGTACTGGTTGTTGCCGCGAATTGGCGTCACGTTGAGCATGGCCGGGCCTCCATCACTTGATCTCGATTGCCGTGGCTCGATGCGGGTACTTGACGTAGGGCAGCTTGATCTTGGCGATAGGAAAATCCTCGGCAAACATGACGTACCCTTCGAGGTCCTTCAAGAAGGAGATTTCCGAATCCATCACCACGGGTTCCGGCGGACTGGTGACGATGTTGCGGCTGCGCCCGCCGCCACTGCTGCCCGCGTTCATCGTGATTTGCATGCGCTCGACCTGATGCTTGCCAAGGATCTCGCTCGCCTTGTCAGTATTGAGCGCGTTCGAGCCGCCGAAGATGAGGTAGTTACGGAAGCAGCCGAGCAGCGTGCGAGCGGCATCTTTGCCGTAGGTCTCATCGAGCTGTGCCCAATCCTGAATCGAGGCCGCCATGCGCAGACCGTGCTTCCGACCTTTCGTCGCAGCCGGCACGAACGATTCGAGCTTGCCGAGCGATTCCAGCTCATCGAGAAACAACCAAAGCCGCCGTGTCAGCGGGGCCGAGGTGTCCGGGATGCTCATGATCGTGGCGCAAATCGTGTCGATCCACGTTGCGACGAGCGGACGCTGCGCCTTCCGCATGTCCTCGCGCCACGTGATGAATAGATTGCCGGCGTTCGGGTCATGCACCCATTTGTACAGCGAGAATTCGCCCTTGGTCATGAATCGCAGCGGTCGCACGTACTTGTTCATCATGAATTGAACCGACGCCACCGCTTTTTCCGCGTTCTCGCGGAAATACCCCTGTGAATCGGTGTTCGCGAGAAACGCCCGGATCACCTCGCCGTCCTCCCGTACGAGAAGATTGACCAACGTGTCTTGATCCGGGTTGTTCGTCTCGACCAGCTTGCGCATGGTGTCAGCCAGCACGTCCCGGGTATACGAGCACCACTGCTCGTCACCGGGATCAACCTGCGGCGGGATGATGCTCGAAGCCATCCGGTCGAAATCGTGAACGCCCCTGATCTCGTTGAAGATCGTCCACCCGACCGAGCGGCGATCAAACGGGTTGAGAATCGTGTCGCCGGGAAAGCTGAACTTCGAGTAGAACGTGCCGTTCGGATCGACCACGGCCATCTTGTCGCGGCGCTTCACGGCTGACGCGATCATGCTTTCCATCGCGACGGATTTACCTGCACCGATGGTCGCGCAAATCAGCGTGTTTCGGTTCTCAAGGTGCAGCGGCATCGGCATCCGACCGATCATGATGGGCGGCAAGTCCTTCGCGCCCTTGATCTCGGAGCGGAGCCGGCGATTCTCACGGCGGTTCGCCGCTTTGACCTGGTGCTTGACGCTGTGCCAGTTCGCCATGCGCGCGCCCCGGAGCCAGCGGTGATACCGCGCGCCGCGGAACCCGTCGTCGCCGTACTCGTGGAACAGATACCCGGTGGTCGCAGCGAGTCCAAGACCGAGCACAACCCCGCCGGCAATGAGAGGATTGTGCGGCGTCATATGCAGCGCAGCGGTGAGAGCTTCCGGGAGCGGCCGAAGCGGGACATTCGCGGCATACGTGCCGGCGAGCCAGCCGGCAATCGGTAAGCTGACGCCAAAGAGCATCGTGGCGTTCTCGGCTTCATGTTTCTGCATCGCTCATTCCCTCCCGATGGTTGCATCGCATCGTCGGCCGAGCAGCGCGGCCAACGTCTCCGCGTCGCGGGCCGCATCGAGGCAATCGCGCCGCAACGCGCTCGCAAGCGCGTCGCGGAGCCAATAGCTTGTGCTGGCCGCGTCGATGACGGCCTGAATCTCGGCCTCGATTTGGTCGGTCGGTTTTGGCATCACGAATCCTCCGTAAAACGGACTATCAGGGAAGCGAGTTCGGGAAACGATGCGGCGAGCAATTCGGCCGGTACGCCGGCTTTCTCGCATGCGAGAACCAGCTCGTTGAATTCGCCAGTCGTCGCCTTCTTCCGCGCCAGAAAGAGAAGCATCGCAAGAAGCGCATGCGCGGTTTTCTGGCTCCGCTCGATTTCTGCCAGCCGGCCAATAAGCTCTTGGCGCTCGGCCCATGCCTCCATGCTGTCGCGCGTCGCTTCGCGCTGGCCGCCGCGATCAAGTGCCTTGTCGCGAATGTATTTCGACAGGTGCTTGTAGCCGGCCAATGCGGCGGCTTCCTCGACCCTGCGGCGATCCTCGTCCGTGAACCAGACCGGGATGGATTTGCCCGTGCTCATGCGCCGTTACCCCGCTGCAAGACCATGAAATTGATCATTCGTCGTACCTATAGAGTTTTCTATAGATTAAAACCTAGCATACATGCGGCTTATACGCAAATTCCTATAGAAAATCTATAGAGTCTGTATAGCGGCGAATGCCGCGCAAAGCCCGATGAAATCGGGCTTTGCATCCCCCGGAGGGGGTGCGTGTTGTGTATTGAGATTTCTGGCCTGTTAAGGACAGGAATCTCTAGGGGTTAAGGGCGTTCAGGCTGCATAGGCCGAAGGCCGTAGGCAGACAGCACCAAAAATGCACCAGAATCATATTCAAAGCGTAGAACGTGCGTACTATGATGTTTGCACAGTCGAAGCAACGTAGTAGACTGATGATAGTGATTTGATAGTAAATGAGACCGCTAATGAGCGAACCAGACCTGAAAGCCCAAATCGAGGCGATCAAGCTCACGACGAAAGCAGCCAAGCTGCGAAAGCTGATGCCGTCTATAGAGGCGAAATTGGCGGAAGGCGTGCGTGCGGCCGAGATCGTGGAGACGCTTAGGAAGGGTGGTTTAGACCTGACGATGGGCACGTTCAGAAACTACCTGCACCAATACCGCGTGAAGCAACACGGGAAGGCCGTGGAGCGGCAGGCAACGCCTGTCGGTCCACGGCCGCCTGAATCCGTTGAATCTGTTTCGTACGAAACAGATTCAACGGCCGCGAGTGAATCGGGTGGGCCTGTCTCGATACAGGAGCTTGACCGCCTGATGAAACCCGACCCGGCAAAACAGGCCGAGGATTTGGCGCATTACGAGCGCCTAGCGAAACAGCAACGAAGGAGCCGCGACAAATGAAAGTAGCCGTCATTAACTTCAGTGGGAACCCGGGCAAATCGACGCTCGCCGACAACCTGCTTGCGCCGCGCATGAACGCGCCGAAGTTCGAGATCGAGACGATCAATGCAGGAGCGACCGCGAACGCGGACGCGGAACGCCTCAAGGGCAAAGACTACGGCGGGCTGCAAGAGGATCTGATGACGCTCGCCTCGGCCATCGTGGACGTGGGCGCGTCCAACGTCGAGGAGTTCATCAAGCAGATGGGCCAGTTCGACGGCTCGCACGAGGAATTCGACTATTTCGTCGTTCCGGCCATCAGCGAGAAGAAACAGCAGATCGACACCGTCAACACGATCAAGACGCTGGCCGGCCTCGGCGTGCCAGCCAAGAAAATCCGCGTCGTGTTCAACAAGGTCGAGCTGGAAGATGCGAACGACGTACCGCGCCTGTTCGCGATGATCTTCGGGTTTCACGAGGCGGAGAAGCGGTTCACGCTGCGGCCGGAAGCCGTTGTATTCAAGAACGAGATTTTCGAGCGGCTGCGGGGGCTGAATAAGACCGTCTCCGAAATCGTCGCGGATGAAACGGACTACCGGGCCATGCTGCGCGAAGCGACGGACGAGGCCACCAAGGCGCGCGCGGTCACCATGATCTCGGCGCAACGGCTCGCGAAGTCGGCGCACAAGAACCTCGATGACGTGTACAAGGTTCTGTTCAAGTAACGGGGGAAGTCATGGGCGGCAACGTATCCACCGCGCGCGAAGCGCTTATGGCCGAGCTGCTGCAAGATGCCGACGCCCTCGTGCGTCGCTTCGAGCAGGCCGACGAGGCGCTATCCGGCAAGATCGAGCAGGCGACCACGGACGCGGCCGGCAAGGCGTTCCTGGCCGCGAAACTCAATTTCGAGTCGGTCATCGACCAGAACGCCAACAAGCTGATCGAGGCAGGCCGCGTAGCGGCCGCGCAGATCGGGAATCAGCTCAATGGCGGCGCAGCGCAGCTCGTCGCCGCGAATGCCTCGCTTGAACACAAGGCGCGGCGGTTCGTGGCGCTGCTGGCCGGGTTCGCGTTCGTTGCCGGCGCGGTGGGCGGCTTCGTTGGGGCCAAGCTGGCCGGGATGTAAGGCACGGGCGCTCGCGAGAGCGCCCTTTTTTCCGGCCTGCCTCCTGTATCGTACGAAACACATAGCCAAGAGAACATGATGACGCCAACAGACGAGCTATACGACGAGCTACAACAGGCATACAGCTTCTTCAACGATCACCTGTTCGATAGTGCGCTGCCGGGGTGCTTGTTCACGCTACAGCGCAAGCAAAACACGTTCGGGTTCTATTCGTCCTCCCGGTTCCTGCGCCGCGACGCCAAGGGCAAGACCGATGAAATCGCCCTCAATCCGGCATTCTTCGCGTTTCGGGCGGTCGAGAAAACGCTGTCCACGCTCGTGCATGAGATGGTGCATCAGTGGCAGGCGCATTTCGGGAAGCGCTCGCGCAGCGGCTACCACAACAAGGAATGGGCCGACAAAATGGAGTCGGTGGGCCTCATGCCGTCGAATACAGGGGAACCGGGCGGAAATCGCGTCGGCCAACAGATGACGCACTACATCATCGAGGGCGGGCGGTTCGACCGGGGCTGTGAGTCGCTGATTCGGGGCGGCGGCATGATCTCGTGGGTGGACGTCGCGGCAAAGCGAGTCCCCATGTCGATCACCGCCCTACTCGGCCCGCACGGCGAGCCAGCAGCCGGCCCGGAGGGCGGCGAAGACCCGAGCATAGACGTTGCAGCGCTGACGGCGCTTGGCCTGCAACCGGTCGATCCGGGGCAGAACAAAAAGCTCAAGGTGAAGTACACGTGTCCCGGCTGCGGCGTAAACGTGTGGGGCAAACCGGGGTTGAGCGTTAGTTGCAACGACTGCGAACGAGCCTTTGAGGAACAAGCGGGGCGCGGCAAACAGGCCGTGCCGACCGTCGAGGGGGATTAATCACGATCTGTTCTCGCATGCGAGAAACTTGGGCGCATGCAGACCGACCGGCGCGGCCGCATTCGAGGCGCGCGCAAAAAGGGGGAGCGCCCGGCCCGCAAGAGGCAGGGGCGCGGTGCCGTTATCCACGGGTCGCCAGCGGCGGCCGGTGGATAACGGCATCCCCTTTTCCTCGCCAAGAACGCGGACACCTCCCGCCTCGAATGCGGCCGCGCCGGGGCCGTTCTTTGCGGGTGCGCCTGCATACCTCCCCGGCCGGATTCGCGGTGCGCGAAAAATGGGGAAGCGCCCGGCCCGTAAGAGGCAGGGGCGCGGTGCCGTTATCCACGGGTCGCCAACGGCGGCCGGTGGGTAACGGCATCCCCATTTCCCCGGCAAGAACGCCGGCGCTGATACACCGCGAATCCGGCCCGCGCTTGCTTGCAAGCGCGTCGCCATGAAAAAGCCCGACCGAAGCCGGGCAAGTGCTCCCTCAATCCTCAACGATCAGCCGATCAGCCGATCAGCTCGGGCCGCCACTCGCGCACGATGGCGTTAAATTCGGCCTCGTAGCCGAGCGTGTCCGGGTAGTTGTTCACCCGAACGATCAAGCCGAAAACCGTAACCATGTCGGCCGCAATGGCATCGTCAACGCCCCATGCTGTCGTAAAGTCGAATCCACCACACTGGCCGGCGTTCCACCACGCCAGCAGAAAATCAGCGACGCGCCGGCTTTGCCCGGTATCACGTCGGGCGATTTCGATAAGGCGCTCAAGCGCCGCTTTCTCGTTCGGGTTCATGTAACCGGCTCTCCTTTAAAGCAAAATTGCACGAACAAAGGTCGGGCGCGCACGAGCGCCCGACAGGACATACGGCCGGCCGTCGAGCGCATCGCGTTGATCGGCCGGAAGCCGATACCAGTCACGCCGGGGAATCTTTACCGGCTGCCGCTCGTCGTCGTGCTCGATCTCGCTGTTGTCTGCGGTGAATTCTTGCATCGCCATTTGCGCCTGCTCCGTGATTCTAAGCGGCCGCCCAGGCGGGCGGCCAATGCGGGTTAGTGCATCTTGAAAGACTTCATGCCAACGCATGACACGCGTTCGGCCGGCTTCAGGTCTAGATAGTCGTACAGGCTATGCAGGGCATTGACGGCGCTTCGCGTGTCGCGGCCGTGCTTCGTCGCCGAGTAGATCCACAACGGACGGTCGGCCGAGTCGGGGACGACGCCAATGTCCATCGCTTGCGGCGCAATGGCTGTCACGCTCGATACGAGCTGGCAAATCTCAGTCGCCGTCTGGCTGTCTCGCTCTGCCAACAGCACGCCATTGCAGAGCCGGATTTCCACGGTATAGGTAGTCATTTCGTTACCCTCTGGTGTCGGTTTCTCGCATGCGGGAAACCCGGCCCGGCCGGGCTTCCTCTCGGCTATCAGGCTTTGAGCTTGCGCATTTCTTCGGCAAGAACCCAAAGGGCGCGGTTGAGCTTGACGTTCTGGTCGATGCCCGTCACCTCGCGCGTGGTAGAGGTGCGGCCGGCCCGATTGCGGCCGCGGAGGCCGCCCTTAAGCATGTTTTCCTGCACGCGGTTAAACGTCGTCCACATGTCGTCGGCGCGATCCTCGAAGCGACGCGGGGCCAACACTTGGATTTCCGTAACCGGCGCCGGCGTCTCCGGGTCGTCGTACTTGAGCGTCAGCGCCGCGCGTGCGAATGCCTGTTGCTCGCCGGTGTTGAGCGTCAGCCCCTTCATGCTGTCGCGCTGCTCGTTCACCAGCTCGAACCCGTCGAGAACCGTGAACGCGCCCTCGATGACGCGGCCGACCACATCGCCCTTGTGGGGCACGCGAATATCGCTCAGCGTCTCGCCGCACACCATGCCGTTATGGCAAACGAAGCGAAACATCCCGGCGAGCATCTGGTACGACGACGTGCCGTTGTGCGAATTGAGCAGAATGATTTCGTTCGCTTCCTTGCTCTCGATCTGGCTGCCGTGACGCAACCGGATCATGTGCTTTGTGTGGTCGCGCTGGCCCTCGTCGCGCACGCGGGTCTGACACACCATGAACGGCTGAAAGCCTTCCTTGCGCAAGCCGTTCAGCACGTCGATGGTCGGAATGTAGGTGTAGCGTTCCGAGCGGCTTTCGTGCTTGCCATCAGCGAAGATCGACGGGGCCACGCGCATGATTTCGTCGTCGGACAGCGGGCGGTCGGAACGGGTCGCAGCGATATTGCGGAACTTGGATGCAAGAGCCATTTTTGGCACTCCTATTTGATTGAGGTTGAACACTGGAACTAGGTACTTCGTTTGTTCTTGTTATGATTCTAGTATAGTGTACCGTCAACACTACGTCAATAGTAAAATAGGTTTATTGTGCCTATTGGATGCGGCGCGCGATTGAATTGTCTAATGGGTGGATCGGCAAGCACGGGACGGGCGCACCCCCTCTTCTGTAGACCAAGGGGGCCTCGGCAAACCTGCAACGGATCAAGGCAGGCCCGCACGCGGGCCGGGTTGAGCGGGCGCGGCGGCCGCGTAGCGGACACCGTGGGCGCGATTTATCCCGGTCTTAGTGCCCGCTTGCGGGTGGCCGCAACGCGGCCAGGTCAGGCCGCTCGCGGCCTGAGCCACTTAGACCTGCCGCTACGCTAGTTCTCGCATGCGAGAAAGATTGGGAATTAGTAGACGCGCCAATAGGCCAGCTTGCGCCGCAATCGCGCTGAGTGGATCTGGTCAATGACTTGCCGGGTCGGGAGCCGCTACAGTTTTCGCGGGAGAGCCCGACCTGCTCTGGCTGCATTGTTCACTTTCGGCTAGGATCCGGCGATCCCAGCCTAGAGTGCGCGGCATGTTCGAACCGTTAAAAGAAAAAGGCTTCGAGATTGTTTTTGTCTCGCATGCTGAAGCTATCCTCGAAAAGGACTTTCCTGACGCAGTTGCCGAGCTTGAAGCAAGCCTCGTTGAGGTCGAAATTCCGATCACGGAAATCATCGGCTCGGGCGGGGGCGAAGCGAAGGGAACGCAGCGTCTGCGACGCTCGTTAGCAGCTCGGCATTGGGTGAAGGTGAACTTCGAGATCAAGAAGACCATCAACGGCATCGAGCGCGAGTCGATCTCTCATGAGGTCGATCACGTCCGAACTTTTGAGGGTAATCAGCTCATCGCACTCGAAATTGAATGGAACAATAAGGATCCGTTCTTCGACCGGGATCTTGAGAACTTCAAACGTCTGCACGCTGAAGGCGCGATCAGCGTTGGCATCATCGTCACGCGTGGCTCAACGTTGCAGGACCGGATGCGTGAGTTGGTACTGCGTTTTACCGACGAGCGCAAGATTGGGGCGTTTGATGATTTAGCCAAAGTTGGACTGGAACCCACCCGCCGGCAACGCACGGAAGTGATGAAGCGCGTCGAACGTGAAAAGGACCCGTTACCCTTCCCGGTAGCGTGGACGGATCATTTCGTCGGGGACAAGTTTGGCGCGGCAACAACGCATTGGCGAAAACTGATGGACCGGATTCACCGGGGCGTCGGCAATCCGTGTCCTTTGGTGCTTATCGGACTACCCGCCTCGATCGTAACGTTCAACCCCGATGCCGTCATCGAGGATGACGCTGATGAATGAGGCGGCCCTTCGTTAATCGACGCTCGCGAGATCTGCCGCCGTTGCAGGCAGGTGGGCACGTGAATGATGAGCGTACGTGTCCCAGGTGGGGTGGTAGGCATCGTCTGCCTGGTTGCCCCAGCACGACCAGCCAGGCCGGTCGCCTCGCGCGAAAAGCTCGAGGAACGGACCAGGACTACAGCTTTCGATGATCGGATACTGTTCGTCTGGCTTGCGTGAGTGCTCCCGCTTGCGGCTTGACAGATAGTTGACCTGACGGCGACCCGGCGCAAGCGTCCTAGCGTTTTTGCCTCGCACCCCGAACAGCAGGATCTCAGTTACGTTGCGGAAATAGAAGCCCACTCCCCGGCCGTCTGAGCCGCCGTCCTTACGGATCTTGTGCCAAACGAGATTGCTCTTGTATTGAAAGCCCCATGCCTGCATGACAGCCAGTCCTTCCGGAAGCAAGGCATTGGGGACCCAGAGGTACAGGTGACATACGTCGGCGGCGGCTCGCTGAACCGGCAATGCCTTAATCTCGTCTAAGGTAAGGGTGCCGTAGCGTTGTAAGCGCTTATGCTCCGGGGCAACCTTTCCTGTGCGGTTCTGGAATTGCCACGGTGGGTCGGCCATGATCGTGCCGAACCTCTTTCCCTTCAGGAATTTTGCCAAGTCCTCAGCCGCGCTGAGCGGAGGTGCTGGTTTCTTCTTCATGAGATCGGTCGCTAGATGAGTTTGGGTTGTTGCATCTTGGTTCTCGTACGCTTGAGTGCTTCCGCCCGATCCGGGCGCGGCTTGCGCAAGCGTGCAGGCTCGTATTGCGTCAAATCGACCTCGAATCGTGGAAGTCCAAGCCCACAAACAAAAGCGCCGGCTGTGTCGAGTGTCGCGAACCGCCGGATACCGCCGCGCGTGGTGGCGAGCGTCCTGTCACCGGCGCCGTAGTTGACCGTGACAACAAAGCCGCCGTGCTGTCCGACAATCGTCGCAGAACGGACAGCCGAGGCCGCAACCAACTCGCGAAGCGCTGGCTCTTTGATTGTCGGCACGGTATAGGCAGGTTCGGTCACGGTACGGGCGTGCTTGAAATGCCTGAAATGTACGTGCAAACAACGTTAATTGCTAGACGTTTTTGTGTAACTCGCGAGAGTTTGCATCATACGATTCGCTCTTTCCTCTCGGCGGTAGCGGAGACGGCCGCGAACTCCCCCGATACGGGGTGAGGTGCGCCCTAATTAGCCTTTTTGCGAGAAGTATTTCATGCGCTCTTGCTCGACCTCGGCCAAGAAGCGGTCAAGCATGTCTTGCGGCGCACACACGGACGCCTTAACCCAATCGGGCGGCACAAGAAGGCTCTCCATATACCCGGCGTAGAACCTCTTTTTGATCTCAAGCGCTTGTTGCTTGCTCATGCCCGACTGTTCGGCAGCCTCGGTCACGCCCCGCCCTTCGACCACGATCTCACGCGCAACTTGCAGACTGCGTTCCATCATTTTTTTCTTGCTGGCGATTTGCTCGAACTCGCTCTCGGTGAGGCGAAAGTTGGCAAGTGTCTGGAACTGCATAAATAACCTCGATCAGTACACGGCGGCCTTCCTAGACCGCCGTGGAGTTGTTCACTCGGGCTTCGCCAGTTCGGCTAGTGCATGGCGAGTGCGGAACAGCTCTGTCTGTGCATGCACGACGCTTTGCAAAGCATCGCCTAGCGCGCTGACCACATCCGGGCGCTGTTGCAGCATCTTGGAAAGAGCGCTGACCTCTGCACAAAGCGTTTCTGCTTGCTTTGCCGCGAACGCGACGAGTTGCGCCGCCTCGGGGTCGAGCTGTGCCTGCGCGTACCTGACCGGCTTCTCATGGTCGAACATGCCCTGTTGGCGCGGATCTACTTCCGTCGTGGCGGGTTCGGGTTCTCGCACGCGAGAACCGGCTTTACCGCCCGTCTCCTTGGTGGCCGGCTTCGCGTCTTGCAGCTTCTCGCGCACTGCTTTGCGCACGTTGGTGCTCGGGTCGGCCTTCGCCTGCTCGATCACCGCCTTGGCTGCGGCGGGGTTGGCTTTCTCAAGTCGATGCAGGTCATTGACGGCTGTAATGTCGGCTGTCACACCTGCCGCTACGGCTTGGCTCGCGTGGCCGTCCGCCTCCACTACCTCAAGAAACTTGATGCGCTCGGATACCCAATTGATGCCCTTGTTCCACTCGGCCGCGACCTTTTCCAAGGTGCCAAGGCGTTGCTTGTCATCGCGCAGCGCAACCGCGATTTCGAGCTGCGTCAGGTTCTCGCGCTGGATGTTCTCGGCGCGCTGCACTCGACGCGCCTGCTCGTCGTCCATGTCGCGCACCACGGCTTTAAGCTTGATGCCAGCGATCTTGCAACCGCGCCAACGGCGCTCGCCTGCAACCATCAGATAACGGCCGGCCTTCTTCGGGTTCTTGCGTAGCACGGCCGGCTCGTGCTGGCCGTCGCGCTTCATGTCGTTGCCGAGTTCTGTCAACGACTCAACCGTGAAGCCGGGGTTATCCTTGCTCCGAATCTGCTTCTCGCAATCGACCAACTCCGGGTCGATCTCTTCGATGCGCTCGCCCGGCAAGGCGGCTGCCGCGCCCTGCTTCTGGATTTGCGACAGCTTGCTGATTTTGTTTCCGAATGCGCTCATGGTCGGGACTCCCTTAGTTCAGGCCAAGACGTGCCAAGACTGCATCGCACGCCTGCCGCATTTCCTTCGCTGCTGCTCGCTGGTTGCCGCTGCGCGCGTGGTGCCACACTGCGCGCCCTTGGGCCAGCGCAGTCGCCACGCAAGCGCGGGCAATGATCGCCTCATCAAAGATCAGCTCGCCGTAGGCTTCGCGCAGCTCGGGCAGCGCTTCGACCTCGTTCACCGACTTGCTGTTGACCATGTTCGGCAGAAAGCCAAGATGGCGCAGCTCCGGGTTGTATTGCGATTTCACGCCGGCAATCGTGGCCTGCAACTTCGGCATGCGCGCAAACGAGAACGGCGAGATATTGAACGGCGACACGACGGCATCCGACGCGGCGAGCGCGCCAAGCATGCGGCGCTGCAAATTCGGTGGGGTGTCGATGATGCAAAGATCGTAATCACCGGCCAGCTCGGCAAGGGAGACTCGCGGCTGCTCGATGACTTCGAGCGGCATATCGTCTACGTCGAGCACATCGACGTCAGCCTCGATTAGTGCGATGCGCTCATGCACTTGTCGCGGCCGGCGACCGTTGACCTCTCCTGTGAACAGGTGGCTCGCTTTCAGATAGTCAGTGTCGTCGCCTTCCTCGATTTCTGCGAACACCTCGGAAATGTCGCCCTCGTCAATGTCTGCCAGCAGAACACGGTAGCCGCGTTCGGCCGCGCGAAACGCAAGATGCACGCTGAACGTGCTTTTGCCGACACCGCCTTTCTGATTGCCAACCGTCAGGGTCAGCATGAGAGCTTCCACCAGCTTGTTAAGTGCGTGATTTGCTTGCATGGATAATCAGCCTCACAAAATCGGGTTGAACATTGGAAGTAGTGTTTTGATATTGTGTTGATAGTATAGTGTACCGTCAACACTTCGTCAACACTATATTTTCTCGCATGCGAGAACGCTTGGATGTGCCGCATTCGAGGCGGGAGGCGTCCGCGTTCTTGGCGGGGAAAAGGGGATACCGTTATCCACCGGCCGCCGCTGGCGACCCGTGGATAACGGCACCGCGCCCCTGCCTCTTGCGGGCCGGGCGCTTCCCCTTTTTGTGCGCGCCTCGAATATGCCAGGGCGTCGCGGAGTTTGGGTTCGGGGAATCTCTATCAACGTCGTAGAAAAAGCGCAGTGTGGGCAAAAGCGTGCTTTTGTCCACACGAAGCGGAGGGCGGTGGAGCTTGTGGGCAAAGGCGCTCGACGGTGGGCAACCGCTTGCGGTTGTCCACGGGCGGGGGCCGGTGCGCGTAGCGCATTGTCCACAAATCCACGGCCCCAACTATCGGGAAAAACATATAGGTAAACCTAAAGGCAAATACCTATCGGTTTAGGGGGGGTCTAATTAGGCATGGCGAAGGGGTCGGATTAGGCATGAGTTTGCCGGGTAGGGGGGGCCGATTAGGCACGGTCCGGGGGGTCTGATTAGGCGTGGATAACTGCCGGTATCCACCGGCTTGTTCACAACGGGGGAGGGGGGTCTGATTAGGCATGGCGACAGATGCGCGGGTCGCTCGATCTGCCGCCATGCGCTGACTGCTAGGAACCCTTGTATGGGATCGGCGGGGGCGACGCCATCATCATGATGCCCCCCGTTACCTGCTTGACCTTCGCATCGGGGTAGACGGTCAGCACGCGGCGCAGTGACGGGAGGAATTTCTTCTTAAAGTCCTTGTCGGCCTCTTTGCCCTGATATTCCTGTCCGAACTGATCGCGTAGATTCGCCCAGTACAGCACTAGCGGCCGGCCCTCGATACGGTGCAGGCGTTGTGCGAGCCACGCGTATACGTCGAGGTCGAGCGCTGATCCTTTGAGCGACATGAACGCGCGTAGATCGATCGGCACGGCGTGTTCTTTGAGTGTCTGGTAGTAGTCTTGCGAGAACGTCACCGTGCCGGGCCAAAGCGGGCGTTGCTTTTCGTCGGTAGGCGCGAGCCACGCATCAAAGTGCTTGATGGGCTTCCCTTCGTAGGTATGAGCGCGACCGTTTGCGTTGAAACCCAGCGTCATGCGGCAGGCCGACAAGGCTTGTACCTGCTTGCGGAACGTCGTGTAGGAGCCGTTGCGGCCGCCGTTGATGTTCTTGTGGCCGAGCATGCGTAGGAATTCGCTCGCACTGTCGCCTACTGGAATTTCCGGCGAATTGAACCGGACGGCGTAGGTGTTCATCCATGCCAGCATCAGGCGGGGCATGGCTCCGTAGGGGATGGTCTGCTGCACGAACTGCCTGCCGTCCCATAGCTTGCCGGCCTCTACCAGCAATGCAGCTCCGCCCGAGTGCCGTTCGAATGATGTGCCGTCCACCTTTGAGCGCGGCAGGCCAACTTGGCACATGATCGAATGCATGTACGCGCGGTCGTCGTCGTCCGGGCGCTCGCCGGCGATCTCGGCGGCCGTCTTTATCAACCGTTCCTCGCGCACGGTTGTAGGCGTGTCTTTCGGCTTGCGCGCGATGACGGCCGGCTCCGCTACCTTGCTTTTCGCTCGGCCCTTCGTCCGAACAGCAGCCGTTTGTGTGTCTGTCGCGCTCTGCGGTTCGAGCTGAAACGCGGGATTCGCCGCGGCCGACTCGGTAGGGTACAGGTCCGGTCGGTAGGCAACCTTGCTTGCGAGGTCTGACGCCGACTCGGGCGGGATGCCTCGTGATTCGAGGTGCTGCCTGTATCCCTCGCGCCATTGGCGCATTTCGCCCGGCGCGAGCTGTTCGACGTGTTCACTGGCTTTCTTCATCTCAAACGTCCCTTCTCTGTTCTTGTTCCCGCTGCGCTGCTACAATTCCCACCGTTACGCCTCTCTTGATGAGAGGTTGAACATTGGAACTTAATCCCGGCTTTGGCCGGGATTTTTTCTTTGTGCGCTCGCGTTCGCCGTTGCGTTTCGGAGACGTGGCAACACCGTTTGCTAGAATGCGTACAGCCCAACGGATATGCCACATGGTCTGTTTCCTTGTACAAATTCGCACGGGTTAGGCGGGGTTGTCGGGCGGCTCCTTCAACCCTGCCGCACTGATTCACTTCCTGCCGAAGTCTTTAGGCTCAAGCCCCTTCGACGCTGGCCCCTGAAGCTCCTTGCTTCCCCATTCCTTCACGATGCCAACCCGGTCGTATGGGTAGCGGATCTCCACCTTTGCGCCGGCGTTCAGCAGCTCGTTACGGGTGCTATTCAGGGCAAGGCGTTCGTGCTGGATATGCAGCTCGCGGCCGTGCTCCCTGACCGATTGAATGACATGCTTCTCGTCGGCCGACACAATCGGGCCTTGGTAGGTTTTGCCGGTCTCGGGTGCGCGCAGCTCGGGCCGCTCGTCAGCAGGACGCCGGGCGTAGTCCTGGCGCTCGTACTCGGCCGGCTTAAGCTCCGGGTGTTGGGCTACTCCGTACTGGCGAGCCACTTCCTGCACACGCTCGATCTCGCGCTCATCGGCGCGGCGAGCGGCCATCATGGCGAGAATCGTTGTCCATTCGGCTTCGTGCTGCCGGCGTTCTTCGGGCGTCGGTGGCCGATTGCGCTCGGCCTCGACGGTGGTTCTTGCTGCCGGCTGCTGTTTCCATTCGTTGCCCTGCAGCTCGTTGTCGTACAGCACGTTTCCCTTGCGGTCGTAGACCTGTACGCGGTCGGCCAGCTTGTGACGTTCGATGTATTCGAGCGTCGCCGGCATGCCCTTGTATGCGTCGTTGTGGGCCTGCACGTTCGACCAGCGACCGAAGCCCTTGGCCGCTTTCTGTTCCTCGTAGCGACGATGGATGCCGGCCATGCTATCGCGCTCGTTGGCCGCGATCACTCGGGCGACGACGTAGTAGCCGGTCGCTTTGAGGCGGCGCATCGTCTCGGTAATCGGGCCGGACTCTCGCATCGTGCCTTCGAACACGACGTTGCGCCGAGTCTCGATGGTGCGGTCGAATAGCTGTTTCGTCCACGGCCGCGCATGCGAGTCGGTCAGCTCGGCAAAACGGCGCTCGTCGGCCTTCTGGATGGCAAGGTATTGCGGATGGTAGTAGCGCAGCTCGTCGCCGTTGATCGTGACGACGTTGCGATCTGCAAAGCCTTGCTTGCTGGCTTCGAGCAGGCCGCTTTTGCCTGCGCCGGGCTGGCCGCCCAAGATGATTGCCTGCGGTTGGTCGGCCGGCGCGGTGTCCTTGAAGTGGTGCCGCTCGATTTTCTCGTAAATGGTCGCGTGCTTGCGCGAACTCAGTTGGAAGCGATTGTCATCCATTACGCATCACCCATGCATCGGCTTAAGCAGGGGGCCGTAGACGTACAGCGCACGGTTGATTAGGGAGAGGTTGTCGGGGGTAATTGCCCGGCGTTCGCTGACGACGATATCCAGTTCGTGTTCCAGCGCTTCGATGCGGCCGACATTCGGCTCAGCCTTGTCCTGCTCTGCGTCGATCTCGCTATTGAGGTAACCGATGTACTCAGCCAGCGTTTCGGTCGCGGCTTCCAGACGGGCCGTTTCAGCAATGGGGGACAAATTGTCGTTCATGGTTACGCTTCCCATGTCCAGGGGTTGATGACTGCGACGCCAGCCGCCTCAAACGGGCTGGTGTCGCGCGTAGCGACGATGAAGCCATGAGCCGCCGCAATCGAAGCGATATATCCGTCCGGTGTGGGAAACCCCTTGCCGGCTGCTCGTGCCTTCACAGCCAGATCGGCATAGTGCCGCGCAGCTTCTGTATCGAAGCTCAAGACACGTTCTCCGAAAAGCTCCAGCAAGCCATCCAGTGTTTCGCCCAAGGCGTTCTTGCGTTTGCCAGCCGGCAACGAGCCTATGCCGAACAACAGCTCGGCCAGCGTGACGCTGGATAGGTACAAAGTCTCTGCGGCTTGTTCGTCGAGCCACGCTTTCACTGACGGATGGGGAGCCGGCTTCATCGCCTCAGAAACAACGTTGGTATCCAAGACGATCATTCAAACCTCATCGGTTCTGCCGGCGTCTTGTCGCGCACCTGTTCCAGAACGGCGACTTCCTCATTGGTAAGCCCAACACGGCGGCCGAGCTCCGCTAGGGCGGTGCCTAAGCGGATGCGTTGCTGCGGACGGACCACGTTTTCAAGAATCGCCCGGATTTCGGCCTCGGTGCTGCGCCCATGCGTAGCAGCTCGCACGCGCAACGCGCGGTGCGTTTCCTCCGGTAGATTGCGGACAGTGACGGTTGCCATTGCTTTCACTCCTTAAAGAAACGATGCATTGCTTTCATATAAATATAAATGATAGCACTTCGTCCGTTGTACGCCAAACGTTCGTTTTACGGACGCGGAGCGAGGATGCTTGGAATTCGAGGCTGGACGGGGCGCTGGCGTCTTTTTTCCCATCTGTAAAACAGCGTCCGTATAATCCGACGATTGCCGAGAAAACGGACGGAGACAATGAAAATAGGCTATGCGCGGGTATCAACGGATGACCAAAACTTGGATTTGCAGCGCGACGCCCTGACGGCAGCGGGATGCGATCGACTATTCACGGACACGGCGAGCGGTGCCAAGGTGGACCGGCCGGGCCTCGCGGAAGCGTTGCGCTTTGTTCGATCTGGGGACGTGCTGATCGTATGGAGACTGGATCGGCTCGGGCGGTCGTTGCCAGAGCTGGTGCGGATCGTGGGAGAGTTGGAGGCCGCCGGCGTTGGCTTCGAAAGCTTGACCGAGCGGATTGATACGAGTTCTGCGGCCGGTGAATTGGTCTTCCATATTTTCGGATCGATGGCGCAATTCGAACGGCGCTTGGTGATGGAACGCACGCGCGCAGGCTTGGCTGCGGCCCGTGCCAGAGGGCGGAAGGGCGGTCGCCGAAGCGTCGCGGCCGAAACGATCAATGCGATTCGATCATTGGCGTCAAGTGGTCGTTCGCCGGCAGAGATATGCAAGGTTCTTAAAGTGAGTCGGAGTACGTTTTATAAGTACTCTAGTGATAAACAGGCGTCAGCAAACTGAGTTGATGAGAAATGGAAGACGAAGACGGTTTAATTATCACCTGTCCGGCCTGTAAGGTCCCTAGTCGGGACGAATGGGAGGTTATTGGCGAAAACGAAGTTCACGAAATGACGTGTCAATTTTGTAAGGCGAAGTTTTTCGTATTCGTGTTCGAATGCGAAAAGTGTGCGGCTGACAATGTGATGACTTCATTATCAGACCAAGCTTTCTCTAGCCGAGTGTGCAGCGAATGCGGGCATCATGGAGAGAGTGGGGGCGACGACGATGAAGCGCCTGATCTATGAGAGGACGGTTCCGGCCGGGCTTGAGCAGGTAGGCTTGCGGCTCTATCAGACTCGCGCGCGGGGTTTTGTGTTAGAGCGGTTTTTGGTGCAAGGGGATGAGCTGACGCTGGTGCAGCTCTTTCCGATCTCATCAAGTGCTGAGCTTGAAAAATTTGCACGAGCGGACCCACATTATGTGGCGATGAGGTCGCTGTATAGTGAGGTTACAAGAATATTCAATTCGGGGAATGGTGATGTCGATATTTTATAAAGGCAATAAAAATGGAAGATTATTTCGAGGGCATCATAAGCGCCGCAGACGAATTTGAATTAACGCCGCTTGTAAAAGAAGCGGTCAATTCGCGAGGGGCGGAATGGTACGTTTTCGTTTCTCTGCATCCCTCCGATCACTCTGCGAATCGCTCTACGCATCGGTTCTTGATCGGTTGTAGGCCGGAGTGGTGCCAGTTGTACAACGCTAACCGATGGTATTTGACGGACCCGTGCCTTGAATACGCCCGGTCGAATACGGTTCCGGTGCTTGGAAGCGACCTGCCGGTGCATACATCCGGCCAAAGAACGATGCTAGAGACGGCCGCCGAAAATGGTTTTCGCAGCATCTTCATCGTGCCTGCTCACGCTAGCGAGAAGGGACGGATTGGGGTTCTGTACTTGGGTTCAAGTGATGAGCCAAGTGTAGGCGAGCCGAAGCTGCGCGAGGATAGATCGTTTTTCCGGTTGTTGGCGTTGGAGCTTTTGGACTGGTCCTCGCGTGCTGTACGGCAGGACGTCATTGGGAAGTGCGGTCTGACGGAGCAGGACGTTCGCGTCGTGTCATATGTCAAGTCCGGGTTCAACGCAGAGCAAATCGCGGATGAATTGAAGGTGTCGGCAACGACGGTCTACAGGCAGTTTAGAAATATCAACCGAAAGGTTGGGGCTTCAAATATCTTTGCCGCCGTCAAGTTCGCTGAAGAAAATGACTTGTTTGCGTGAGGTGCGAGGTGGTTACTGGCTTGCCTTGCTCGTGCCAGCCTGCGGCATCGCAGCATTTGTAGTCCACTTCCCTTGGGCGTTCGTACTGGGCGTGGTCGCGGTCATTCCGCTGCTTGATGCGTTGATCGGCAGGGAGAAAAGCCCGGACAACCATGCCGGGCGACTCATGGGCGCCGAGATACCCGGTTTGTACATATGCGAGTGGGCCATCGCGTTGCTTGTGGCTTTATCGCACGCAAGAACCGCATCATTTGCTGAGTGGGGCGGGTTAGTCGTTGGTGCTGGTGCGCTTAGCGCGTTCACGATGGCGCATATCCATGAAGTAATGCATCGGCGTGGAAAGCTCACCGCGACGCTCTCGGACATCGCTTTTGTTTTTGCTGGATACCCTCACTATCGAATCGCGCATCGTCTTCACCATGCGCATGTCGGAGATCCGCGTTTCGGGTCTACGGCGGAGATTGATACGTCAGTTTGGGGGCACGTGGGGCGATCGTTCGCTTCCGCACTACGTTCATCGATTGAGTCCGAGACGCAGCTCGGTCGTCGAGCACTTCGGAACAAAGTCTGGCGGCTCTATGGTGTAAGCGCGACGGTGCTTGCGATCTGCTGGTTGTGGGGCGGATGGCGTGCCGGCGCGTTTTTTATCGCACAGGGCGCTATCTCCGCATTCGTGGTGGAGGTGATCGGCTACATGCAGCACTACGGCCTAAGCAAAGGCGTGCCGGCTGCGTCCATCGCATGGGACGTCGACTATTGGTTATCGAACCGGTTGTTCGTTAACAATGGCCTGCATACGCACCATCATCTCGAACAAACGAAAACCTACGACATGCTCGAACACGCCGGGCCGGCACTTCCTGGCGGTTACTTACACATGTTCGGATTGGCGTTGATTCCCTCAATGTGGTTCGCGACCATGAATCCTAAGCTCGTTGCGCGACGAGCTAACACAGAAATACAAGACCCGCAAGACTAAGTGGCCCCGTTGAGTTGGTCACCCCGTTTACTGGAAAGTGGCGATGTGGTGGCTAAGTGGTGTCACGCCCGCGTGAAGCAAGCTCCAGCATGCGCTCTGCAAACATCGTTATCTCTGCCGGGGTCATGACCTCGGCCAGAGTCATCTTCGAGATGGCTTCGCAAAGCTGTCCGATTTCCATGGACTCCCGAACACTGAGCTGCGGAAACGTCGTTTCCAGACGAGCGACAAGCTCCGTGTTGAGGGGACGCCGGTTCTTTTCGGCAGCCGCCTTCAGTGCCTCGTAGAGAGGCCCGGGCAAGCGAAATTGAGAGCGAATTGTGTCTTCCATAGTTGTATTTGACACTACCGAGACACTATCGTATAGTGCCTACGAGACACTACATAGTGCCTTGATCGTACCCAAGGAGGGGGAATGAGTGAGTCTGAGTCTGTTCGTTCGCAGTATCGGATCCCCAAGGATCTGAATGACTGGTTGCTCGCGCGAGCCAAGGAGCAGGAACGGTCGAAAAACGCCCAACTAATCATTGAGCTACGTGCGCGGATGCAGGCCGAAGGCCAGTCGCTTGACCTGTCAACTCGGGACGGCACGAACAACGAGTAAGTAGAGCATTTGTATCGTCGCGCGATTCAATGCGTATCGCATAGGACTGCATATCGAATCAATGGAGGCTAATCGAGCGAAACCTTTCTTAGACATTCTTGGAGCAAATCAACTCACATTGGGGTTATAAGCATGGAAAAGTACAAAACTGATGAGGGCACTGTCAGCTCGCGCAAGGGCGACAAACTGGATATGGCGCTCAACGTCACGGTGAATATCATCGTGGCGGCCTTTGTCCTCCTGCCGGAACTGGCCCACGCGCAAGACGCCTCGGGTACGTTCGGCGGCATCACGTCCTTCCTGAAATCGATCACGCAACTGCTGATCTACGAATGGGGCTACTACATCGGCATCGTCACCTTGGCGATCCAAGGTTACCGCTGGAAAACAGGCCGCATTGATCTGATGCAGCTCGGCGGTTGGGGCCTCGGTATCGGTCTGGTGTTCTTCGCGCCGAACATCGTCTCCGATCTCAAAGCGCGCTCGGCCGGAACGATCCAATGAGCGCGGACGAGCAATTCCACGATGATGAAGGGGAATCGCTCGTCGCTGCGATGACCCGTCCCACGATGGTGGGCGGGTTGACGCTTGCAAGCCTCGCGATGAGCTTCTACTTCCCCGGCATGGCCGCGATGATCGCGCGCTCCGTGTTGCCTGCTTTCGCCATACCTCTCCTGCTGCTCGGTAGCTATCTGGTGTGTCTGAAGGACGTATATCTGTTCGACATTCTGGCGGCTACAACGCACCTGAAGGTATGCCCGAATAACCGTTTTTGGGGATGCCGACGCTATGCGCCTCGTTGACGTTCTGAAAGAGAAGTTCGACATGTCGCTGTCGATGCCGCTGCCGGATGGTGCGGCCATTGACGACAAGGAAATGGCCGCAAGCGACATGATCCCGTACACCGTGCATTACGACGACGAAACCGTCATCACGAAGGATGACGGTTTGGTACAGGTCATCGAGATTGATGGCCTGTACTTCGAGTCGTTCAGCGCCGAGCAAATCAAGCAGTTCGAGCGCCGGCGTAACACGGTGCTGCGCTCCATCGCGAACAGCGACCGCGCGGTGTACGTCCACATGATTCGCCGCAAGGTAAATCAGTACCCGGAGGGTGAGGGCGGTACGTGGTTCTCACGTCGCTTCAATGCAGCGTGGCGCGAGCGCTATAACAAGCGCTCGTTCTACGTGAACAAGATTTACATCAGCATCGTTCGTAACCGCTTCCGGCAAGGTGCGCCCGGCCTCTTGGATCGCGTTTTCTCGCTGGTATCAGGCGCGAAGGCATCGACCGAAGATTTGGAGTCGTTCGAGGAACAGGCAAAGGATCTGAACGAAGCGGCCAACCTTGTTGTGCAAACGCTGTCTGGCTACGGTGCTCGCAAGCTGCGCATCCAGCGCCGGTCGGAGTTCGTTATCGACAAGGTGGCTGCGGCCGATGCGCAGGTGGCAATCGAGCGTTTCAAGCTGAGCTGGCGAGAGTTCGTGTCGCAGTATGGCGCTTGCGACGTGTACGACCGTGACGACGTGTACGACTATCTCGGCGGGGACTACTCCGAGATCGCCGGCTTCTTCCACTACCTCATCAATCTGGAAGATGAGCGCGTGCCTGTGTCGGACATGCAGCTCGACCGCACGCTCGCCGTGTCGTGGCTCGACTTTAAGACGGTCGGCAACATGATGGCGGTTCAGAACCTGACGGGTACGCGGGCCGGTGCCGTGCTGAGCATGGCCGAGTGGCCGGGGCGCACGCCGTCTCGGATGCTCAACGAGTTCCTGAAACAGCCGGTCGAGTACATCGTCACGCAATCGTTCTTCTTCACTGATCGGATTACTGCCGAACACGACATGAAGCAGGAGCGGCGGCGTCTGACGGTCAATGACCGTGAGGGCGGGGCGGAGGAAGATCAGAAGGAAATTACGGCTGGCTTGCGCGATCTGACGAGCGGCCGTGCGGTGAATGGCCTTCACCACTTGACGATTCTCGCCCATGTGCCGGCTACGACGACGCACTTCGATCCTGCCGAGAACAAACGGCAAACGATTGCCGATCTCGATAAGGCGGTTGCGCTGCTCAAGAAATCGTTCGTGAACCTCGGCGTCAAGGCGGTGCGCGAGTGGTTCGCCGTCGAGACGTTTTTCTGGTCGCAGCTTCCCGGCCAGGCGCAGCACTTCATCGGCCGGCGCGGCAAGATCAAGTCCAGCAACTTCGCGGGGTTCGCGTCGCTGCATAACTACGCGGTTGGGAAGATCGACGGCAACCTGTGGGGGCCGGCGATCATGGCGTTTGAGACGGAAAGCGGCACGCAATATGCGTTCAATTTCCACCGCGAAATGGAAGGGATGGTGGCCGGCCATACGGCCCTGACTGCGGACACCGGCGCGGGTAAGACGACGTTGCTGTCGGCGTTGATGGCAATGGCGGACAAGGCCCGACCGCGCGTGTTCTGGTTCGATAACCGGGAGGGCGCGAAAGTATTCATGCGCGCGATGGGCGGCCAGCACACCACGTTGTCAGTACAGGGCAACACCGGCTGGAACCCGTTCAAGTTGCCGGATGCACCGGAAAACCGCTTGTACTTGGTCGAGCTGATGACGCTGATGCGGACGTGCTACGGCGGCAAGCTCGTTCCTGACGACATTGACCGATTCAAGAAGGCCGTCCACGAGAACTATCTGTTGCCGTTCGCAGATCGGCGCATGCGCAACGTTGCATGGTGCTTCGGGCAGGGCGAGCTGGCGAAGGACATGCGGATTTGGCACGGTGCTAACGGTGCGGAGGGCGCGAACTGGGGCGTATTCGACAACGAGCACGACAGCATCGACCTGACGCAGTGCCGGCACTACTGCTTCGAAATGCGGCAGCTCATCAAGGATGCTGTGGCTCGGCCCGAGCTGCCCGTCGTGTTGAGCTATCCGTTCCACCGCATCGAGCAGTCGATGAACGGCGATCCGTTCATTCTCGTGCTGGAAGAAGGTCAGAACCTCGTCAAGCACGCGTATTGGCGCGAGAAGATCGACGCCTACATCATGCAAATCCGTCGTAAGAACGGCCTGCTCATCTTCGTTACGCCTGACGCGAAATATCTCTACTGCGAAACCGATTCGATCCAGAAACAGACGGCGACCAAGATCTATTTGCCGAATGGCGAGGCCAGCAAGGTCGATCTCGTGGATCACTTGGGCCTTACGGTCGGCGAGTTCGATTTCATTCACGACACCCCGCCCGAGAGCTTCAAGTTCCTGATTCGGCGCGGCAGTGAGTCGATCCGCGTCGTGTTCGATCTGTCCGATATGCCCGAGTTTATTCCGGTGCTGTCCTCGAACGACAAGGGCGTAGCGCTAATGGAGCGAATCATCAGCGAGTTAGGAACCGACGATCCCGAACAGTGGGTGCCGGTGTTTATGGAGCGTGCGATTGCCGAGAACACGCACAACCTCAAGAAGAAAGGAGCATGACCATGAAAAAGACCCTCGTAACTCTCGCAATGGCCGCCTCGCTCGGTGCTTCGGTGCCGGCCTTCGCGACTGGTATTCCGACGTTCGATGCTGCGACCGTGATTCAACTGCAACAGCAGTTCCAGCAATTGCAGGCTCAGTACAAAACACTCAAGGACCAGTACGCGGCGGTCACAGGAAGCTATGGCCGTGGTGCTATCGGCCTGAATCAATCGATCAGCTCGGCATCGGTGGTGCCGGGTTCGTGGCAAGAGGTTGTCGCGCAGCAGCAGAGTGGGGCGTTCGGCTCGAAACAGAACTTCTACGAGAAGCTCATCAACACGATGCCGCAAGACCTGTTCGCGAATCCGCAGGGGCAAACCGCGACGAACTACAAGATGAGCACGGATTCGGTGCGGGCTGCGATGGCCGGTGGCGACTCGTTGTACTCGGAGGTTCAGACGCACCTCAACAACCTGTCGGTGCTGAGCCAGCAGGTTGATACGACGGCGAACGTCAAGGACGCGCAGGACTTGCAAAACCGCATCTCGACCGAGAACGGCATGCTGTCGAGCGCGATGGCGAAGCTCAACGCGATGAACATGAACCTGCAAGCGAACCTGCTGAACCAGCAGAACCAAGCGACGGCCGCAACGCAGAAGTATTTCCGCCGCACGGGCCAATAACCGGTTCTCGCATGCGAGAACACCAAATTCACTGAGAGAAACGTCATGAAAATTTTCGCACTCCTGCCAGCCTTCATTCTGCTGTGGCCGATGGCCAAGCTCGCGAAGAAGGGGTGGCGCTTCCTTGCCGTTCTGTTCTTTGCGGCGCTCGTGACGGGCTGCGCGAGCTCGTCCAACAAGTTCGACAAGTCGCCATGCGCCTGCGACTTCAAGCCGATCAACACGGGCAGCTACGGGAGCAAGACCGATGCGTAACCTCTACTGGATGCTCGTTTCAGGTGCCGCCGTGGTTATCGCAATCGGCGGGTCCGTCTACTACCTGTTCCCGAAGCAGCCGGCGACCAACCCGATGCCGAACATGCCTCAAGCGCCCACGACCGAGAGCCGCGTGCTTGTCGTGCCGAACGGCAACCCGTTGCTGACGGCCGACAAGTCGCAGTTTCGGCAATGGCTGCCGGCGTATTGCGGAGCGGACATATTCATGCAGGCCAGTCCGGAGCCGCACAAGGTCGATGTGTGCGTGAACGGCACGATCTCTCGGGTTGCTGGCGCAACTGGCGTGAAGCTGACGCGCGCCGATGTGCTCGATCCGCGTGTCAAGGCGCACTGGCGTGAAGTGATGGGGGCTAGATAGCTATGGCAACCATGACCCTACAGGGCTTGGTCGGTGCGGCGGATGGAGTGACCGAGGCTTTCCTGTCGCAAACGTACCCGGCCATTTCGTCGGCAGTCTCGACGCCGATCTACCTTGCCGCCGTGCTGTATTGGGCGCTCTTTGGCTACAAGGTTTATGCGGGGTATGCCGGCATGCAGTGGAAAGACCTGCTGGCGAAATGCGTCATGACAGTGGCGGTGTTTGGCACGCTCAATTGGGGTGGTTTCGCCCAAATGATCTACCACGCCTTCACGTCCTCGATGGAAAGCGCTGCGGGGACGATCATGGCTGGCAAGCCCACGGCGCAAATGCTCGACTCGCTGTTTTCCAACGTCCAAAAGGTATCGGACACGCTGCGTTCGGCCGACTTCTACCAGATCGCGATGATTCTCGACGGTCTGGTGCTGTTCATCCTGAACTGCATCTTGTTCGTGCTGGCGCTCGTGTACATGACCATTGCCAAGTTTGGCCTGGCTATCACGATGGTTCTCCTACCGCTGTTCATCGGTTTCGCGATGTTCCCCGAAACCCGGCAGTGGTTCATGAACTGGCTGAGCAAGATGATGACGTTCACCTTCATCTACATCCTCGTGATTGCCATCGTCCGCTTCGGCTTTTTGGCCTTCGGTGATGCCATCGACACGGCCGGTCAAGCCGCACAAGCGACCTCGCCGGACTTGGTGACGTCGGAACAGACAACGCAGCTCGTCATTGTGGAGGGCGTGTTGATTCTGTTCATGTTGGGCGTGCGTGGTTGGGCGGCGGCGCTATCCGGCGCGGCCTCGTCGTCTACTGGAACGTTGGTGATGATCGCCCGCATGGCGCTCACGAAAGGAGCAGGCAAATGAAATTCTTCGGTAAAGGCACGTTTTTGGGCGACGCATCGACGCGTTCAACGCAGTTGGGAGGCTCGAACAAGCTCAAGCAGGAACGCAATCGGGCGTACCTGTTCATCGCCCTTCTGTTGTTCGTCATCGGCGGCTTGGCGAGCGCTGTAACCGTGCTGGCGAACATTCACACGGTCGTTCCGGTGGTGTCGGTCATCGATGCGAACGGGCATGTGACGAAACAGCAGGTCGTGAACAAGGAGACGATCACGGGGCAGGAGAGCTTCGTCCAGAGTCAGGTGTACGACTTCATCATGTACTGCAACACGTTCGATCCGAACTGGCGGCAGCGCTTCGCCGATCTGTGCCGGCTGCACTCAACGCAGGCGGTCGCAGCTCAGTACGACGCGGAAACCAGCCCGGACAATCCGAACAACCCGTATTACCAGCTCGGGCAGGGCGGCCGCCGCTATCCGAAGGTCACGGGTATCACCTCGCTCGGTAAAGACGCGTATCAGGTGTCGTTCCAGTCGATCACCGAGAAGCCGGGTAGCCCGTCGCAAACGGAGTACTACACCGCGCTCGTCCGCTACACGTTCACGTTCAAGCCGCTTGCACTTGGCGACCGTTGGGAAA